>Ga0187848_10001880_pt1 | contig 17265 bp, 11 predicted proteins | sample June2016WEW_4_40_FD_132424 | JGI IMG/M metagenome (GOLD analysis project Ga0187848, IMG submission 132424) | Peatland microbial communities from SPRUCE experiment site at the Marcell Experimental Forest, Minnesota, USA - June2016WEW_4_40 | ecosystem: Environmental > Terrestrial > Soil >... | reverse complement strand
TGCAAATGGGGTCGGGACTCTTTCCTACTGACCTTGCAGGCTCCCAGCCGCGGCACCGGGCGCATGCGGCGGGCGACGCTCGCCCTGCTTGCCCGGCCGGGCGGCGAGACGGCCGAAGCAATCGTCCTTGTGGGGCTTGCCGGCGCCGATGGCCCCGATGTCGGCCCCGTCGCCGTCGGCCGGGTCGCCCGCAGCGACCAGTGGACTGCCCGCAGCCGGGGTGTAGGCCCTGCGAAACTGGGCCAGCATCTGCGACACCGTGACCTTGCCGCTCTGGATGTCCTCGTCCTTGAAGGGGAACGCTGTCGGCAGCGGGCCGGCGAACCGCGGATCGACCTGCTGGTCCACCGCGCCGCCCCGCTCGACGTCGTTTAGGGCAAAGCCGGCGTCCTTGCGGAGGGTCTTGCCGGCCACGCCCAGGGCGTAGTTCATCGTGGACTTGGACTTGGGGTTGTAGAACAGGTTGTAGTCGGCGTAGCCCATCCGCTCGGGCAGCGGCGCGGAGAACTCCTCGAAGAAGTTCGGCCGGACCATGGCCGCCGGGCCCTTGCCGAACTTTTCGCCCAGGGCGAAATTGAAAGCCACGTTGTTCCGGAAGGTCTTGACGAAGCCCTCCTTGCCCACTTCCACGGCCGGCACCGCCAGCCGGCCGCAGCCGTCGAACGTGTTGTTGTAGATCTCGACGCCGCCGCCGGGCGTCTTGGGCTTATACACGATGGCGATGCACCCGCCCATCGAGCCCTGGGCATGGTTGGGCTTGCTGCCGAAAAAGATGTTGTGATGAATCTTGCCGATGCTGCCGTTCTGGCACAGGTCGTGATCGTTGATGTCGCAGATCAGGTTGTAGCGGAACTCCCCCTCCACGAAGCGGACGATCCATTCGCCGTCGCGGATGACGTTGTGCTCGGCCAGCGTGTCGCCCGGCTCGAAGGTGGAGACCTGGCTCCAGTAGGCGAAGTGCGGCGAAATGTCGCTCCCCGGCAGCAGCACGTGGACGTAGTTGCCGCGGATCACGGTCCCCCGGCCGGAGGCGCGGATCTTGGCCCGCAGTCCGATGATGACGTTGCTCTCCGCGTCGCGGTCGCCGCCGATCATTGCGTTGGCCGCCTGGAAGCAGCATTCGCCCTTGTAGACGCGGTTGCCCTGGAAGAACTTCTTGGCCGTCGAGCTGCCCGAGACGTTGATGCACGGCCGGCTGGCAGCCGGCTGTTCGGAAACCGGGAACAGGGCGTTTGCGAGCACCGTGTTGTGCCGGAAGGCCAGCGTGGATTGGCCGTTGGCGTTGAAGACGAGAAAGCTGCACTGGTCGAAGGTGCAGTCCTGGAAAGTCCAGTCGGCCGCGCGCTGGCCGGTCATCACGAAGGCCGGCACGTCGGGGTCGTCGATCTTGAAGCCCGGCCACGTGCCCGGATTGGGGACTTTGATGACGGCCTGGGTCTTGCCCAATTGCTTGAAAGTGCAGTGGGTGGCCGTAACGTGGCCGGTCCAGTTGCCCTTGGTCTTGATCTGGTGCCCGTTGCCCACCAGAGTGCAGGGCTTCTCGGCCGTGCCGTTGATCTCCAGGGCGTCATCGCCCGAAAGCGCCAGGTCGCCGTCGAGCACGAGCGTTCCGCCCGCGGCAACCGTCCATGTCTTGGCGGCGACGGACAGGGGGAAAGCCTTCGGCTTCGTCGCGGCCCCGGATGCGGCAGCCGATGTCTGCTGCGCCATGGCCGGGGCGCCGGCCAATCCCAAGCAACCGGCCGCCAGCACGGCCGCGGTCATTGTCCGGGTGGGCTTTATGGTTCTCATGGGCTGTACGCCAGGTCGGTCATCAACTTGCCCTCCGGCGTGAGCAAGTCGCAGGTGAAACCCCAGAAACCGTAGAGCTGGGTCGACTTCACCAAGAGCTCGTTCCCGCCGGCCTTGAGCGTGGCGCCGTCGCCGAAGTCCCATACCCACTCGCCGGGACCGGGCGCGGCAAGATCGACGCGATACGGCGCCTTGTTCGACTTGAAGCCCAAGGCCGGCGGCGACTGGTACACGTCGGGGAAACGGTTGCAGACGGGATCGAAGGAGTACCGCACGGGCTTGCCCAGGATGTCGAGCGCGAGCGGGTCGATCGCCACGACGAACACGTTGTAATCCGTCAGAACATATCCCCCGTAGCCGCCGCGGAGTTTCTCGTGGTTGGCGGCCGAGAAGGTCAGCAGACACTGGCTCGACGAGATGTTGGGGAAATAGCAGTAGTCCCGCGCTTTGGGCAGGACCGCCGGGTCGAGCAGGGTGGCCCAGTCGCGGGTCGAAAGCCGCATTTTGCCCACGGGACCGCCCAGGCCGGCCATCCAGAACCCCCACTGGCCGTCATGGGTGAAGTACGGCTGGCAGCCGCCCAGGTGCGGCATGGGCGTGATCGTCTTCGTCTTGGCCTCCAGCAGCGAGAACGTGTTGAACGACTGGACCGCGTGGGTCAGCGTCGTGTTGGGCAGCCAACCGCCCCCGCCGCTGATGATCAGGGTCGATCGGCCGCCGGCCAGGTCCAGCTCGTAGGTGTTGTCGTCCGGGCCGACATACGCCAGGCGCGACGGCGTGAACCAAGTGACGGCGCGGTCCCAGCCGCCGCCGTACTTGCGGGCGTCGGGAACGATGATCCGGTCGCTCGTGCCGTCGGCGTTGATCAGGTGGAGCGGGGTCCTCCGTTGGGCATCGGACAGGGTGCCCTGCAGCTCTTCGTGCGGCCCGGACCCCCGCGGACAACTCAGGTAAGTGAGCGTCTTGCCGTCGGGGGAGATCTGCGGACAGGACTGATCTCGATTGTTCTCCAGCGGCGTGAGTTGCCGCAGGCCGCTGCCGTCGAGCTTGATCGTCCAGATGGACCAGCGATTGTCGCGGTGGGCTTCCCAGACGAGGAATCCGTCGCCGAGCCGTGCGAGCTGCCGGCGGCCCTGCTCCCAGTAGGCGGGCGAATCGATGTCCCCGGCCGGCTCCGCGGCCGAGAAGCCGCCAAAGAGCCACAGCGCCATGGCCGGCACGGCCGCCAGTCCCCGCGGCTTGCACATGACACGATCCCCTGCCTTTGTCCAATCTTTGGAAAACGTCGCCGGTGGGTGTGTTGGCCCGGCGATTCTTTGCAACCGTTGCGGGTGGAAGGCGCACTTTGCATTTCCACCCGTCGGCGGTAATTGTACACCAGTTCCGCACATCCGAATACCTCGAAGCGGGCCCGGCCAGCCTAACGCGCCCCAATTCGCCGGCGCTGTTGCGGCAGGGTTTCCCGACAGTGCCACGGTTTTGGCCGAAGGTGTCCTCGGCGATTTCGGCCGCTTGACAAGCCGCCGGCGGCGCGAGATGCTACCCCCGGTGCCATGCTCGCGCTTGCGCGCGCATTCCGGCGCTGCGGGTGCGGCGGTGCTGCGGCGGCAACGACGCGACAGATCGAGGCGGGCCGGACAGGCGAATGTCTTTCCGTAGCCCAGGCGTTTACGCCTGGGGAGGCAGGCGATAATAATACTCCTCCCTTTTCCTTCCCGGCCCCTTCAGGGGCCGAACCGGCCTGATTCGACGCCGAAAGCATGGGACACGCATTTCATCAACTGTATTACCACTTCGCCTGGTCTACCCACTCGCGCATCTCCCTTATCGGCCGTGACTACCGGCCCGAGCTAAGGTGTCACGATACATTGACAACCAGGAGACGCACCGCCGCTCAGGAAGATTGTCGGAGTTGCTGGAGAGAACCGAGGGCGATGAAGATCAACCCGACGCCGAAGCCACGCCCCCTAAAGGGGGCTAAAAGAAAAAGGGGGAGGAGTGGTTGCTCCCGAGTCCCAGGCGTAAACGCCTGGAAGGGAGGCAACCATAACGGTCCCGCCGCTCACTCGGCCGGCTTGTCCTTGTCCAGCAGCACGCGGGCACGCGGATCCTTGTGCGACTCGCGGTGCCAGCCGTCGGCCACCAGGTCGCCGAGGTCGAAGCGGAGGCCCTTCTCGTGGGAGAGGGCTCGGGCGCGGCGGGCCAGGTCACGCCGCTCGATGTCGGCGGCCCGCGGCAGACCGAGCAGGATCTTGTTGCCCCGGTCCGGCACGTCGAGCACGTACAGCTCGTCGAACACTTCCTGATAGGTGCGGACCATGCCGGCATACAGCCGGTTGTAGGTGGCGTCGAAGACGTTGCCCACCACCGCCCCCTTGGGGCCCACGGCGCGGCGGACGGCCTGGAGGAACTCGCGGGTGGCCAGGTGGTAGGGGATGTTCTCCGACCCGTAGGCGTCCAGGAAAATGAGGTCGTAGGGCTCGCGGCACTCCGCGATGAAGCGGCGGCCGTCGCGGACGTGGGCGTGCATCGCCGCATCCTCGCGGAAGCCGAAGTACTTCTTGGCCACCGCCACCACGTCGGGGTCGATATCCACCACGTCGATGGTCATGTTCGGGTAGTGCTTGCGGAGGAGGCTGGGGATCGTGGCCCCGCCCAGCCCGACGATCAGGACGCGGCGCGGCTCGGCCACCAGGGCCAATCCCACGGGCATGGCCCGGGCGTAGGGCAGTTCGACGTGATCCGGATCGCCCGGCTTGACCACGCTCTGCCGCACGCCCCCCTTCTCGAACGACAGGGTCCGCAGGCCCTGGTCGTCCTCGGTGACGAGGATGTTGTTGTACGCGGACTGTTTTTCGTAGAGGACTTTCGGCTCGGCCGCGCGAGCCCGGCACGCAGCGGCGACGGCCAGGGCAAGGAGCGCGAGCAGTAGGCGTTTACAGCGCATGAGGATTCGTCCCGAGGAAATAGTTGAACGGACTTGAGGGCTAACACGCGAAGGAAGCACGAAATCCGAATCTCGAAATCCGAAACAAATCCAAAATGCGAATCGCGAATGTCCCAAACTGCGATCAGACCTCTGCGGGGACCTCCCCACAGAAGCCGGCCGCCCCGCCATCACCGTTTCTGTCATTGGCCATTTCGGTGATTCGAGATTGTTTCGGATTTGGGGTTTCGGATTTCGGATTTGTTCGACGCCTCTCCGCGTTCAAACACCGTGCAGCGTCATGACTTGGCCTCCAATCCGGCGATGCACTGGTCTTCGCGGACCACCTTTCGCGGGCCGCCGTCCAGGCCGGTCGACCAATCGTGCGGGGGCACGATCGCGTCGAAGCGGTCGAGGATGCCCAGGTCGCGGGCCCGCTCGTAAATCGTCTGCCAGGCGCAGTCGAGGTCGGGGCGGACTTCGCACTTCCCCTCGCGCGAACCGCCGCACGGGCCGTTCAGCAGCCGCTTGGCGCAGCGGGTGATCGGGCAGATGCCCGCGAACTCCCCCAGCCGGCAGTTGCCGCAGCCGGCGCATTTCTCGGTCCACACGCCCTGCGACTGGAGGATGCCCATGAACTGCGTGTTGAGGCCCGGGTAGACGGGCATGCGGGGGAACCGCTCGGCGAGGGCCTGGACCCCGGCGCCGCAGCCCAGCGAGCAGACGGCGTCGTACTCCGCGGCCCGCGGGGCCAGGAGGTCGATGAAGGCGTCCTCGCACTGCCGCTCGATGGTACACTCGTCGACGACCACCTCGCCGTGCCCGGCCAGCCGCAGGGCCATCCGCAGGGCGGAGCCCAGGATGCCCACCTCGCGCTCGCCGCCGGCCAGGCAGACGGTCACGCAAGTGCCGCAGCCCACCAGCAGGACGCGGCGGTGGCCGCGGATCATGTCGCGGATTTCCGGGATCTTCTTACGGTCGGCAACAATCATCGGTTGACTCCCTATTGGCACCCCGCGGACGCAGTCCGCGGGCTTTTTGACGATTGGCAACCCGCGGCGGTGGTCGGCGGGCTTTTTGACGATTGGCAACCCGCGGCGGTGGTCGGCGGGCTTTTTGACGATTGGCAACCCGCGGCAGTGGTCGGCGGGCTTTTGGATAACTCGGAGAACTCCCGGGCCAGATGCTCGCCGATCTCACTTGGCGCGGGGCTTTGGCGTAGCGGGCTCTTGCCGAGCCGCTTGAGACGCTCCACCATGGTCGTGACGATTTCGGCGAAGCGCGGCCCCTCGGCCGACGAAAGGTTGAACATTTCCAGGCGCTCGGGCTCCAGTCCGAGTTCGCCCAGCAATTGCCGGGCCCGCTCGACCCGCCGCCGGGCCCGCAAGTTCCCTTCGAGAAAATGGCAGCCTCCTTCGAGGCAGCCGGCCACGATCACCCCGTCCGCGCCCCGCTCGAAGGCCGCCAGGAGGTAGTTCACCTCGACCTTGCCGGTGCAAGGCAGCCGCAGCACGCGGACGTTGGCCGGATACTCCAGCCGCATCGACCCGGCCAGGTCGGCCGCGGCGTAGGCACAGTAATGGCAGCAGAAGGCCAGCACCAGCGGCTCGTCGTTAGTCATTGCCTTCTCGCTCATGTCAATTCTCGGGCGACCCCCCCGACGCGGGCACCACGCCAGGCGTGGTCGGGGGGCTTTGGGATGATTGGTACCCCGCGGCGGCAATCGGTGGGGTTGTGTGCCAGCGGGGCGGGGCCACGCCGACGGGCTCGGGTTCAACGGACTCGATCGCGGCCTGCTCGGCTGCCGGGCACAGCAGGCCGTCCAGGGCCCCGAGCACTTGCCAGTCGAGGTAGTGCCGCAGCGAGATCGCCTTGGCCGGGCACTCCGCCGTGCAGCTCCCGCAGCCCATGCACACCGTGCCCTGGACCTCGGCCTTGTTCTGCTCGTTGGGGCGCGGGGCCAGGTAGGGGCAAACGTGCACGCAGGTCATGCACGAGATGCACTTGTCCGGGTCGATCCAGGCCACCTGGCCGCTGACGGCGATCTTCTTCCGCCCCAGCACCGACGCCGCCCGGCCCGCCACCGCGTTGGCCTGCGAGATCGTCTCGCTGAGGAACTTGGGGGCGTGCGCCGTGCCGCACAGGAACAGCCCTTCGCTGGCGAAGTCCACCGGCCGGAGCTTCATGTGCGCTTCGAGGAAGAAGCCGTCGGCGTTGAGCGGCACGCGGAGCAGCTCGGAGAGCTCGCCCCGGTCGGCCCGGGGCACCATCGGTGCAGCCAGCACTACGAGGTCCGGCTCGATCGCAAGCTCGCGGCCCAGCGACGGCTCCACGGCGCGAAGCCGCAAGCGGCCGTTGCCCTCGGGGAGATCGAGCTGCGGCGGCTGCTCCGGCTCGTAACGGACGAACAGCACGCCCTTCTCGCGGGCCTCGCGATAGGCCGCCTCGCGGAACCCATAGGTCCGCATGTCGCGGTACAGCACCATGACCCGTGCCTTGGGATACTGCTCCTTGAGATTCAGGGCGTTCTTGACCGCCGTGGTGCAGCACACGCGGCTGCAATAGGGCCGCTCGGCGGAGCGCTGCTCCACGCACTGGATCATGACCACGGTGGCCGTCTCGGGCAGGGCCAACTCCCCGCGCCCCAGCCGCTCGGACAACTCCAACTGCGTGAGCACGTTGGGGTTTTGGCCGTAGCCGTAGCTTTCGGGCTTTTGCTCGCAGGCGCCGGTAGCCACGACCACGACGCCGTGCTCGACGCTCTGGGCGCCCGCGGGGCCGGCCAGCGAGGAGGTGAAGTTGCCCACGTGCCCCTCGACCTTGGCAACGCGGCTTTCGAGGTAGACGGTGATTCGCGGGTGGGTGTTGACGCGATCGACGGTGCGGGCCAGGAAGGCCTGCACGTCCTGGCCGTCCAGCGTGTGGTGCAACTGGCGGGCGGTGCCGCCCAGCTCGGCGGACTTTTCGACCAGGTGGACCGGGAAGCCCTGGTCGGCCATCGCCAGGGCGGCGGTCATGCCCGCAATCCCCCCGCCCACCACCAGCGCCGCGTTGCGGACCGGCACCATTTCCTCCGAGAGCGGCAGGAGCCGCGCGGCGCGGGCGACGGCCATCCGCACCAGATCGACAGCCTTGTCCGTGGCCTCGTCCGGCCGGCCGGCATGGACCCACGAGCACTGGTCGCGGATGTTGGCCATCTCCAGCAGGTACGGGTTCAGCCCGGCGTCGCGCAACGTATCGCGGAAGATGGGCTCGTGGGTCCGCGGCGTGCAGGAGGCCACCACGATGCGGTTCAAGCCGTGCTCGGCAATCCGCTGCTTGATGAGGTTCTGCGTGTCGTCGGCGCAGGTGTAGGTGTTGCTCTCGGCCAGGGCGACGTGGGCCAGTCCCCGGGCCTCGCGGACCACGCGCTCCACGTCCACGACCGAGGCGATGTTGCTGCCGCAGTGGCAGATGAACACGCCGACCCGCGGCGGCTCGTCGCTCAGATCGCGCTCGGGCGGGTAGCTTTTCTTCCGCACGCGGGTTCCGCGGGCCGGGGCCAAAAGCGCCATGGCCCGGGCCGACGCCGCACTGGCCTGCATCACGGTGTCGGGGATGTCCTTGGGCTCCTGGAAGGCCCCGCCCACGAACACCCCCGGCCGCGAGGTGTCCAGCGGGCACAGTTCGCCGGTCCGCGCAAACCCCCAGCGATTCAGGGCCACGCCCAGCCGCTCGGCCTGCTCCTGCAGCGTCGCACTGGGCTCCAGCCCCAGCGAGAGCACGATCATGTCGAACTCGTCTTCCGTCTGCTTCATTTCCGGGCTGGCATAGACCACGCGGAGGTTCCGCGTGCCCGGCATTTCGTAGGTCCGCGAGATGAAGCTGCGGACGTAGCGGACGCCCAGTTGGTCCCGGGCGCGGTCGCAGTAGCGGTCGAAGTCCTTGCCGAAGGCCCGCAAATCGAGGAAGAAGATGGTCACTTCAATGCCCGGCTCGTGCTCCTTGGCCAGGATCGCCTCCTTGGTGGCGGCCATGCAGCAGACCGAGGAGCAGTAGTCGTTGTCGCAGCCGGCGTCGCGCGAGCCGACGCACTGGATGAAGGCCAGCCGCTTCGGCGGCTGGGCGTCGCTGGGGCGGCGGACGTGTCCGGCGGTCGGCCCCGAGGCGGAGAGCATCCGCTCGAACTGCACATTGGTGAGCACGTTGGGGGCGAAGCCGAAGCCGAACTCGCCGCGGCGCGTGGCGTCGAAGGCCTCGAAGCCGGGCGTGAGCACGACGCTACCCACCTCCAGATGAATCGTCTCCTCCGGCTGATCGTAGTCGATGGCCCCGGCCTGGCACACCTGGCTGCACAGCCCGCACTGCCCGGTGGTGAAGTGGATGCAACTCTCGCGGTCGATGACCGGCACGCGCGGGGAGGCCTGCGGGTGGGCCAGATCGATGCAAGGCCGCGGGGTGAGGTACTTGTCGAAGCCGGTGAGATGCGGCTGGAGGCGGCGCGAGGTGATGGTGGCCAGGTCGATGGCCCCGGTCGGGCACACCAGCGCGCAGGCCCCGCACGCCTGGCACTGGTCGGTCTTCCGGCCCAGCGCCGTGCGGACTTCCTTGGTCGCGCCGCGGCCGAAGAGGTTGATCGCCCCGCGGCCCATCATCTCGTTGCACACGCGGGTACACAGGCCGCACAAGACGCATTTTCCCCGGGGTTCGGGCGGGAAAGGCGTGGAGGAGACCCCGAGCGCTCGGGCCAGCTCGGCCAGCTCGCGGGAATCGGGGGCCTGGGCCAGCAGCAGCTCGACCACGGTCCGCCGCGCCTGCCGGACCGCCTCGCTGTCGGTGCGGACCACCAGCCCCTCGTCGACCGGGTGGCTGCACGAGGCCACGAGCTTCGGTCCCCGGGGCGTCTGGAGCTCGACCAGGCACACGCGGCAGGCGCCGTAGGGCGACAGGCCGCGGTAGTGGCAGAGCGTGGGGACCGTGATCCCCATCTGCCGGGCGGCCTCCAGCACGGTGGTGCCGCGGGCCACCACGGCCGTGCGCCCGTCCACCGTCGCCAGGACCCGGTCTGAAGAAGGTGCGTCCATCGTGCTGCTTCCCCTAGAGGCTTGCCACCGCGTCGGTCGGACAGACGTTGCGGCAAGCGCCGCACCGCGTACATTTCGCGGGATCGATCTCGTGCGGGCTCTTGGGCTCGCCCCGGATGGCCTCGACCGGGCAGACCGCCAGGCAGCGGCCGCAGCCGATGCACGCGGCCGCCTCGATCCCGAGCGTGATCAGCTTGCGGCAGACGCCGGCCGGACACTTCCGCTGCTGGAGGTGCGACTCGAACTCGTCGCGGAAGTATCGCAGGGCCGTGAGCACCGGGTTCGGCGCGGTCTGCCCCAGGCCGCACAGCGAGGCGGTCTTGACCGTCCGCGCCAGCCGTTCCAGCACCTCCAGGTCGTCGGGTTCCGCCCGGCCCTCGCACATCCGGGTGAGGATCCGCAGCATGTGCTTGGTGCCTTCGCGGCACGGGCTGCACTTGCCGCACGATTCGTCGGCCGTGAAAGTGAGGAAGAACCGCGACAGGTCGACCATGCACGTGGCCGTATCGAGCACGATCATGCCGCCGGAGCCCATCATCGAGCCGGCCTGGCTGAGGGCCTCGTAGTCGATGGGCAGATCGAGCATCGAGGCGGGAATGCAGCCGCCCGACGGCCCGCCGGTCTGGATCGCCTTGATCGGCCGCTTGCCGCGCATGCCGCCGCCGATCTCGAACACCATCTGGCGGAGCGTCAAGCCGAGCGGGACTTCCACCAGCCCGGTATTCTTGATCGCGCCCACCAGCGAGAAGACCGTGGTGCCGCGGCTCCGCGCGGTTCCTTTCGCGGCGTACCACGCGGCGCCGCGGCTGAGGATCGGGCCGATGCTGGCCCAGGTCTTGACGTTGTTGATCACCGTGGGTTTGCCCCAAAGCCCCTTTTGGGCGGGGAAGGGGGGGCGGGGGCAGGGCTCGCCGGCGCGGCCTTCGATCGAGGCGATCAGGGCCGTCTCCTCGCCGCAGACGAAGGCCCCGGCGCCGCGGCGGACCTTGATCCGCAGGGCGTGGCCGCTGCCCAAGATGTCGTCGCCCAACAGCCCGCGGGACTGGGCCTCCTCGATCGCACGGGTGACGGTCGAGACGGCCAGCGGATACTCGCTGCGGACGTAGATATAGCCTTCGTGGGCGCCGATGGCGTAGGAGGCCACGATCATGCCTTCGATCACCGCGTGCGGATCGCCCTCCAGCACGCTGCGGTCCATGAACGCACCGGGGTCGCCTTCATCGGCGTTGCAGACGACGTATTTCCGGTCGGCGGCCGCCTGGCGGGCGGTCTCCCATTTCTGGCCGGTGGGAAAACCCGCCCCGCCCCGCCCCCGCAGCCCCGACTGGAGCACCTCGGCGATCACCTCCTCGGGCTTCATACCCGTCAGGGCCTTGGCCGCGCCGCGATACGCCCCGCGCGCGATGGCCTCCTCGATCATCAGCGGATCGATCGAGCCGCAGTTCCGCAGGATCACCCGCTGCTGAGGGCGGTAGAAGTCCAGGCTGAGCCACGCCGGAACGGCGGCAACGCCGTTGGTCGCGGCGGGATAGACGTGCTCGGCGGCGGCCGCAAGGTGCTCTTCGCTCTCGAAACGGCACAGGGCCATGGCGGGCTTCGGATCGCCCGAGGCCGCGTAAGCCTCCAGCAGCTCGCGGACCCGCCGGGCGGTCATGTGGCCGTAGGTGATTCGCGGGCCGCCCGGCAGGCGGAGGTCCACCAGCGGCTCGCACTGGCAGAAGCCGATGCAGCCGGTCCGCGCCACCGCGGCGTCGATCCCCAGTTGCCGCACCGCCTCGATGGCGGCCGTCTCGACCTCCCGGGCGCCCGCTGCGATCCCGCAGGTTGCCGAGCCGATCAGGATCTTCAGCCGGCCGGGATAGAGGCTCTCCATGCCGGCCTGAGCGGCACGGTCGAGGTCTGCGGCGGTGCGAATCGGCCCCGTCATGCGAACTGCTCCAGGATCTCCGTGACCTTGTCGAGTTTCACTTTGCCGAACGTGACGCCGTCGATCCGCATGGCCGGAGCCAGCGCACAGCAACCGATGCACCGCACCGTGCGGAGCGTGAACCGCCGGTCGGCGTCGGTACCGCCCTCGCGAATCCCCAGCTTGCTCTCCAGCCGCTCCAACAACATGCCGGAGCCGCGGACAAAACAGGCCGTGCCCAGGCAAATCTCGATCATGTGCCGGCCGACCGGCTCCAGGCTGAAGGCGTTGTAGAAGCTGGCGACGCGGAGGATCCGGGCCAGGGGCATCGCCAGCCGCAAGGACAGGTGTTCGAGCATTCCACGCGGCAGGTAACGCCGCGCGTCGTTGATGTCCTGGAGGACCGGGATCAGCGGGGCTCGATCATCCTCGTACCGTGCCAGGATCCCGTCCACCCACGCGGCCTCGCCCGGGTCCAGCGGCTCGCCGGGTTGGAAAGCCGGAGTCGGCTGGGGCACGTTCCGCACCGGGCAGGCCTGCCAGCAATCGCCGCAGCCGGTACACTTCTCGCTCGCCACTCCGCGCGGCCGCCGCCGCACGGTTGCCTTGAAGTGGCCCGCCTCCCCCTCCAGCGTCTCCACGTCGGCCATCGTCAGCACGTCGATGTTGTAGTCGCGCATGCACTCGACCAGCTTGGGCGAGATGATGCACGTCGCGCAGTCGCCGGTGGGAAAGGTCTTGTCCAGCCGGGCCATGCCGCCGCCGATGGTCGGGCTTTCCTCCACGAGGTACACGCGGAAGCCGGCCGCCGAGAGGTCCAGCGATGCCTGGATTCCGGCCACCCCGCCCCCGCAGACCATCACCGCCCCGACCGGTTGCCGGTCATTGGCGACGGTCTTGGGATCATTTTGGCTCATGACGATGCCCCCGGCTTTGCGGCGAGCAGCGAGTCGGCGCTGACGGTCAAGGCTTCGATTCCAAGCTCGTCCCGGCCGAGCCCCAAGGCAAGACCCAGCAGTTGCGTAACATAGAGGACCGGCGTCTGGGGGATGTCGCCGTTGGCCTTGGCGTCGGCTTGGCGGAGATCGAGATTCATCTGGCACAAGGGGCAGGCCACGGCGAGGCACTCGGCCCCGGCCTGCCGCGCCATCGTGAGCAACTTATACCCCAGCCGGCCCACCGCCTTGGCGTTGGTCATGGCCAGGCTCGCCCCGCAGCATTCCGTCTTGTACGGCCACTCCACGGGCTCGGCGCCGGCGGCCGCCAAGAGATCGTCCATCGCGATGGGGTGCTCGGGATTGTCGAAGGCGACGACCTCCGGCGGCCGCGTCAGCAGGCAGCCGTAGTAGCACGCCACACGGAGGCCCGCGAGCGGCTGCTCGACCTTCGCCCGAATCCGCCTTACGCCAAAATGGTTCACCAGCACGTCGAGCACGTGGTGTACCTCGGTCTGGCCGGCGTAGGGCCCGCCCGTGATCCGTTCGGCCCGCCGGCGATCCTCGGGCTCGGTGCGGACTTTGTAGTTGGCGGTCCGCAGCCGGGCGTAGCACGAGGCGCAAGCCGTCATTACGGGGAGACCGAGCGATTGGGCCTTCTGGAGGTTCATGACCGGCAGGGCGACGGCCAGCGCGGCGCTAGTGGCATGGGCCGGCGTCGAGCCGCAGCAAACCCAGTCGGGAATGTCCACCAGCTCGATCCCGAGCTTGCCGCAGACGGCCCGCGTCGAGCGGTCGAAGTCCCACGCGGTCGATTCCAGGCTGCACCCGGGGAAGAAGGCGTACTTCACGGCCGCTGGTCCTCCGAGCAACAACGGCGGGCAGGCCCGCCCGCTAAACAGGTATCTTTCACGGCTCCCGCTCCTCCTCGGCCGCGCGGCGGAAGATATCGCGGACCTCCTTGGCGCTTCCGCTGCGATGGGGCAGCAGGGCGAGCTTGCCCTTGGCCAGCATCCCCGGCACCTTGCCCACGTCGGCCAGCAGGTCCAGCGTGCGGAGCTTGTAGGCGGCCATCATGCCCGCCTCGAACACCCGCCCGTGCCGGCGAACGCTGCCCAGGAAGCTGCGGTTGAAGTGCTTGCCGTGCGTGTCGCTCAGGGCCACCTTGCGCTGGATGGCCATGATCCGCAGGGCGTCCATCACGGCGGCGATGTCGATGCCCATCGGGCACCGCGCGGTGCAGGTTTCGCACGAGGCGCAGAGCCAAATCGCCTGCGACCCCAGCACCTCGGTCTCCGCCCCCAGGTGGACCAGCCGCATGATTTGGCTGGGCAGGAAGTCCATCTCCGGGCCCATCGGGCAACCCGTGGTACACTTGTGGCACTGGAAGCAGGCGCCGACCGGCGTGCCGGCGCGGTCTTGGACCTCTTGCAACAAGTCGTCGGCGCCCCAGAGGACGGTTCGTGTCATGGTTCCTATTCCCCCATTCCTTCCATCTCCGCCTCCAATTCGGCGTCCTTGCGAGGCATCACTTTGCGATAGACCTCCGCGGGGGGGCGCTGGCGGCCGTCCACGCACAGCAGGTCGCGCTCGATCTGAATGTCGAACAAGCGCTGGTTCTCTTCCAGGTACGGCAGGATGAGCTTCCAGTCGGCGGCGGAGAGGGTGCGGTAGGCCCCGCCGTTGAGTTGCTCCTCGACCAGGGTCTGATGCGGGTCGCGGACGTAGATTGCCCCGCCCGAGGCCAGCGAGAGCAGGTTGCTCCCCGGATACGGCGCCTCCAGGGGCGCCAGCCGGCCCTGCTGGTCGTAGGCCAGCCCGTTCAGGATGGCCAGCCCGCCGCCTTCGTGCGGGTTGCCGGCCATGAACGACTCGGCCAGGAAGTCCAGGGCGGTGCCGTTGATGACCACCCGCGGCGAGCCGACGGCGTTGATCATCGGCCGACCGGCGGCGTTGCCCAGCACGTAGACCTCGCCCCCCTTGGCGCCGTAGAGAAAGGTCTGTCCCACGTCCCCGTAGACCACCAGCTTGCCCCGTTTGCCGATCTGGCACACCTGGTCTTGGGCGTTGCCGTGGACGTAGATCTCCAGGCCGTCGATGCCGGAGCCGAGGTAGTCGCCCGGGTTGTCGTAGCAGTCGATCCGCAGGCCGTCGCTCCTGGGGCCGAAGCCGACGCCGTGAAATCGCGTGCCGCGGCTGTTGTAATGGATCAGTCGCCGCCAGCCGAGCTTGTAGGCGCTAATCCCCAGCGTGGCGTCGCACTGCGGGCCCTCGGGCGGGAAGCCGCGGGCGTCGATCAACAACGTGCTCTCACCGGGCCGCGGGCCGCGGAGTTCTTGGCGGGTGTCCCAGGTGATCCGTCGAATGAAGCCCGCACACGCCGTATTGTAGACCGCACACGCCGTGTGCGGTTCGGGCACACGGCGTGTGCCCGCTACATTGTCCTCGTCCAAGCGTGGCTGCCGCTGGAAGATCTGCTCCAGGCCGCCGCGGAGGATGCTCAGGACCGAGCTCCGCTTCTTGTCCCAGGTGGGATAGCGGCGGTCGATGGCCAGCGTAAGGGCCTCGATCCCGAAGGCCGGCTGGGACTCGGCCGTCTCGCGGGCCACCTGCTCGACGAACCAGCGGAGCCGGTCGAAGCTCATCTGCCGCAGGCCGTCGCGAAGGTGCGCGAACAGCCCCGCGGCGTCCCCCTCGCCGGCCGAGCGCCGCAGGACCGCCAGGTCGGCCTCGGGGTCGTGGGGCGCCGCGGCGGGAACCGAGAGGTTGCAGTGTACCTGGCCCGGCACCGTCGCGACCGGCACGCCGAACTTGTTGGTTACCCGCAGGCCGTAAGTCGCTTGCGGCTTCGCAGGGCCGGAATCCCCCGGGTGCAATCCGGGGGCTTTGGGGGCGTAGTTCTTTCCATTGGCCGACTGGCCGTTGGCGGGGCTGACGGTCAGCAGGAACGCCCCGCCGTCGGTGTGGCTGCCGCCGCGGGCGTTCCAGTAGACGTCGGCCACGGGCGTGAACCGCGGGTCTTCCGCGGCCAGGCTGGCCAGCGTCGCGTCGATCGCCTGCTTCTCCGAGCAAATCAGCCCGATCGAGACCTCCCCCTCCGAAAGCGCGAACACCTGCGGCCGCAGCATCGCCGTGTCCGTGATCCCCAAGAGCTGGAACTCCCCCGTCTCGGCCAGGCTGCGGGCGATGATGAAGAACCACGGCCCGTCCGGCGAGGCGTGAATGTGCGCCGCCTGGATCTGCCGGTAGATCCGCTGCTTGTCGGGCGGCAGCCGGTCGAAGTCCAGCTCGGTCGTGGGCGCCAGCGCCTCGATGATGTACTCGACCGGGTAGCGGTAGACCCGGCTCCACAGGTCGAACAGCAGGACCGAGACCTCGGTGTCGGTGAGGAACTGCGGGAAGATGTTCCGCCCGGCCAGGTACTCGGACACTGAATGGTAGTTGGCGAAGTCGCCGTTGTGGACCAGGGCCTCGTTCAGGCCGATGAACGGATGGGCGCCGCCGGGGTGCCACACGCGGCCCTTGGTCGGGTAGCGCTGGTGGGCGATCCACACGTGGGCCCGCATGTCCGCCATGCGATAGTACTCGACCGCCGCCTCGGCGTAGCCGACGATTTTGATGATGATGAGGTTGCGGGCGTGGGACAGCACGAAGGCCCGCTTCTCGCCCAGCGAGGCGTAGAACCGCTGGTTCAAGCGGATCGAGTTCTGGCAGACGAACTCGTCTTCGAGTTCCCGCGGCGAGAGCCCGGCCCGCGAGAGCCCCTTCTCATCGGCGAAGCGGGCCAGCACGCCCGGCTTGACGCGGACGAAGTACCGGGCCACGTCCGGCGGGCGAACCTCCAAGAGCGGCACCTCCCGGTAGTCATCCACCGTCGGCACCATGCCCCCCTGGTCCACGTCGAACCAGGGCTCGATCGCTTCCCGCTCGACCTCGCCGCGGGCCGCCGGGTCCAGCAGGGCAACCTGGAGAATGTAGTCCTCCCGGAGCACGCCGGGCGAGACGCCCATGTCTTGCGGCACCAGCCCGCACGCTGCAATCCCTCCCCCCTTGCCGTTGCCGCGGTTGCGCATCTGGATGGAGGGCTCGTAGATGTGTTTACCGCCCACAGGGATGTTGCAGGCGAATCCGGTCACGCCGCAGCCGCCTTCCGCTTCCGGCGAGCGGGGGAACCAGGCCCCAGCGGGCCGCAAGTCGGCACGCGAGCGAAGGATCGCTTCGGCGGCGCTGAGCGTTCGGGTGGCAGTCACGTCCGCTCCTCGTGATCGAGATTGTCGGTTGTTTGCCATCCGCCCTGCGTCATGTCCGCTCCTCGTAGTCCAAATGGGAGAGCAGGTCGGTCCGCCCCCGCAGTGCCGCGACGGACTCCAGCCCGAGCCGCCGCAGAATATCGACCAGGATCGTCCGCCACGCGCTGTACAGGTTGACCAGCCGCTGGGTACACCACGGGACGGTGACCAGTTCCAAGAGTTCGTCGTCGGTGGTGGCGATGCCCCGGGCGCAACCCCGCCCGCTCTCGCAGGCGCCGCAACGGATGCAGCCCAGGGCCACCAGCTCGGCGGTGCCCACCACGCACCCGTCGGCGCCCAGGGCGATGGCCTTGGCGATGTCCCACGGGGTGCGGATGCCGCCGCTGGCGATGAC
>Ga0187848_10001879_pt1 | contig 17271 bp, 10 predicted proteins | sample June2016WEW_4_40_FD_132424 | JGI IMG/M metagenome (GOLD analysis project Ga0187848, IMG submission 132424) | Peatland microbial communities from SPRUCE experiment site at the Marcell Experimental Forest, Minnesota, USA - June2016WEW_4_40 | ecosystem: Environmental > Terrestrial > Soil >... | reverse complement strand
TTCATGTCTGCGCTCTTCAGCGCGGACGCCGCCATCTTGTCCACCAGCTCGCGCCCTATCTCCTTGATCTCGCCGCCCGCCCGCCCGCTGAACGCCTCATTGTGCTCGATCGCGTTCATCACGCTCGCCGCCGTCTCGTCCACCTCCGTCCGCCGCCCTTGGAAGGCGTCCGCCATGGTCAGCAGAACGCGTTGGAAGCTCGGCCGGTTGTAACCGTCCTCTGGCGGAAAGTACGTCCCGCCGTAGTACGGCCTGCCCTCGGGAGTCAGAAACGCCGTCAACGGCCAGCCCCCCTGTCCGCTGATCGCAGACACCGCGGCCTGGTAGCGCGCGTCCACGTCCGGCCGCTCGTCCCGGTCCACCTTCACCGCAACAAAATGCTCATTGATAATGCGCGCCGTCTCCGCGTCCTCATACGACTCGCGGTCCATCACATGGCACCAGTGGCACCACACCGCCCCAATGTCCAGCAGGATCGGCTTGTCCTCCCTCACCGCGCGCTCGAACGCACGCTCGCCCCACTCCATCCACGCCACCGGCTGGTGCATCGCCGAGCGCAGATAGGCCGAAGCCGAGCCCGCCAGCGCGTTCCTCCGCCCATCCCCCCCATCGTCAGCAATGTCCACTGGCTCAAGGCTCACAGTCGTCCCGCTACTGCTCTGCATTTGACTCATAGCTTCAAAAATCCCTGGGAGCAACAGTTGCACACTGCTTACGACTTATACCCAGTCTAGTCATCAGCACGCAGCCGCCAATCCCACACAAGTTCCATGCCTCCATCCACCTAGGTAACCACGTTTCCGCCTGCAGCGATGCCTGCGCCCTGCATCCCCGCAAGTGTATTTGATCGCCGGGGTGGGCCTCTCGATTCTCCGATCTGGCTTCCCCACAGTGCAAAACCGCGTATTTGCTCAAACCCGCGTCTTCACACGTTGCGGAATATCCTGTCTTGCTTAAGTGCACTGCCTTACCCTCACTCACGCCGTCATTCTGGCGCAGCCAGAATCTCAGTATTTGGCCCGTATTGTTTAAGGGCACGGCTTTACAGGCTGCGGAAAAACTTCCGTCTTTGCCTTTGGGAGGGAGCAGGGGGCTTTGGCCCCCTGAATAAAGTCAATGGATTCAGGGGCTTTAGCCCCGGGCCTTTTGCCAGAAGCTGCAATCAACCCTCTTCCCGCAGCCTCTTCAACTCATGCAAGACCTCATGCAGACAAGAAAGGCCCGAAGCATTCCGCCCGGACCCTCTCTTGAAACTCCCTCCCCAGCCCTTACTGTGGGTGCCCCATCCTTCGCGGTCTTATTGCGATCGGGGTCCCCGGTGAGCTTGCTCACTGGGGTGAGGAAGGGTGGGTTGCCGGAGCAGCCTCCACCGCAATCGGCTTCGGAGCTGCCGGGGCCGTGGGAGCCGTCAGCCCCGGAATCACCGGCGCCGCCGTCATCACGCCCGTCGCCGCGTCCGTAATGCTGATCCCGTACCGGTCCAGCGTATTCGACAGCAACTCCAGCAGTCCGGCCCGGTCCTTGGCATACGCCGCCGTCGCCGAGATCAGCGTATTCTCCGCCGTCGCCAGGTTCCGCTGCTGCTGCAGCACCAGCGCCGAGGTCGAAGCCCCCAGCTTGAACTTCTTCTGCTCCGCGTCCAGCGACTGCGCCGAGTAGTCGCGTCCTGCCTGCGCCGCGCCCACCTGCGCCCGGTCGTTGGTCAGAGCGTACTGCCCGTTGATCACCTGGATCCGCACCTGCGTGTAGAGCTGTTGCAGACGCATCTGCGCCTGCCGGTACTCCATCTGCGACCGCGCCTGGTCGGCTTGCGCCACCCGGTTGCGCAGCGGGATCGTGATGTTCACCCCCACGCCCTTGTCCGGCGCGGTGCTGTTGAACAGATTGCCAATCGCCGAACCGTAGCTAATCGATGGAAAACTTCCCGCGGGGTAGTTCGTCCCCGTATCGAAGTTCAGCGCGTTCGGGTTCTGCGCGCCCGCCAACTGACTCGATCCGTAGAATGCGTACGCATCCACCGTCGGCAGCAGCCCGTTCTTCTCCGCCTTCATCGTGATCTCGTTGTTCTTCATGTTCAGCACCGCCTGCTCGATCTGCGGATTGTTGGCGTACGCCTGCTGCACCAGGTCGTCCACCGCCATGTCTTCTTCCGGCAGCCGGTCCAGCGCCACGCGGTCGGTCGGTACCACCGGCGCGGCCATCAGCGCCGGGTCGGTCAGCTCCCGAGCTATCGCCTGCTTCATAATCAGTTGCTGATACGTCAGGTTCGACTGCGAAGCCACCAGCGCCTGCTTGTCCGCAGCCACCGCCGAGTCCGAGTTCACCACATCCAGCGGCGCCAGCGTCCCAATCTGTAGCTGCTTGCGGTTGTCCGAGGTCAGTTGCGTCGACTGCGCCAGCGCGCGCTCCTTCGCCTGCTCGTCCTCGTACGCGCTCACCAGCCCCCAGTAGATGTTCTCCACCTGGTTCACCGTATACAGCAACTGCTGGCGGAACGCCGAATCCGTAATCCTCCGGTCGTTCTTCGCCTGCACAATAAACCGCCCGTTGATCCCCCACCCGAAGCCCTGCAACAGGTGTTGTGTCGCGGTCGCGCGGAAGCTGGTCGTAATGTCCGGGCTGTAGTCCGTGAATGGGTTGTTGGTCGTGGTCCGGCTGTTGTTGAACGAAACCCCAAGCTGCGTGCCGGTCAGAAATCCCTGCGTGTAGCCGAAGTTATACGTCGATGTGTCGGTCGATAGCACCGATTTGCCGCCGCTGAACAGCAGGTTCGACTGCTGCTGGTCCAGCGTCTCGTACTGCACGGTGCCCGTCAGCGTCGGATCGAGGTTCTCCGGCTGCGCCCCGCCGCCATTGGTGCTCAACACCAGGCCTCCGGCGCCCGCGCCGCTGCCGCCCACGCCGCCCGACGTTCCCCCCGGCCCGCCGCCGCCCGACACCGTGGTCCCCGACCCGCCCAGCGTGCCGCTCACCAGCCCGGTCGAAACTCCGCGCAGCCCCGCCCCAGCCTTCGCCCGCAGGATGTCCGTGTCCGCAATGTCCAGGTTGATCCGCGCAATCGCGATGTCGAAGTTGTTCTCCAGCGCCAGCAGCACCGCGTCCGACAGGCTCAGATAGATCTTCCCGTCGCGCACCAGCGAGTCCAGCCGAGGAGTATTCCCCAGCCTTGCCAACGGAACATCGGTCGGCGAGTACAGCTTCAGCGGATTGGGAAAGAATGGATGCTGGTGCGTGTAGTCCCTGCCCGTGTCGCGCAGATATAGCGGCCCGGTCAGCCTGGGCGCCGGTGCCGGCGGCAGATTGCCCGCCGCTGTCTGCGCAACCGGAGTCGCCGTCGCAGCCTGCGCTCCCGCCGTTTGAATGTTCCCGCTCACCACCAGCAGCACAATCGCCGCCGTCGCCTGCAAATCCCTCAATCTCACCTTCATCGTCTCCAACCCTTCTTGCAAAACAGCGCAAAAAAACGCACAGCCGTCCCCCACAGATACGCTCCCGTAGGCAGCCTGGTTCCCCGCGCCATCCGCCGCGCGCTGAACGCCCAGTATACCAACCTCCCAGCCCACAACTGGGTGCCCCATTCATCGCGGTCTCATCGCGATGAGTGGGATTGCCTGCCCAAACCTCTTCCCGCCCCACATTCCTCTCCAGCCGTGATACCGTGCAATTCAGCCCCCATGACGAACTGGAAGCTCACCCTCGCCTACGACGGCTCCCCCTACCGCGGATGGCAGATCCAGCCCAACCTTCCCACCGTCCAGGGCCTGCTCTCCGACGCCATCCACCGCACCACCGGCGAGCGCGTCCTTCCCCAGGGCTCCGGTCGCACCGACGCCGGCGTTCACGCCCTCGCCCAGGTCGCCAGCTTCTCTCTCTCCGCCCCCATCCCCGCCGCCAACCTGCACCGCGCCCTCAACCGCTGCCTTCCGCCCAGCATCCGCGTCCTTTCCGTCGAAGCCGTCCCCCCCACCTTCCACGCCCGCCACTCCGCCCTCCGCAAGACCTACGAGTACCGCATCTTCCCCCTCCGCGCACTATCTCTCGAACCCCGAACCTCGAATCTTGAACCTGATCTCATCTGCCCCCCCATCCTCGCCCCAACCGTCTGGCCCTGTCCCTGGCCGCTCGATCTGGCCGCCCTCAACCAGGCCGCCGCGCACGTCCTCGGCACGCACGACTTCACCTCCTTCGCCGCCGCAGACCCCGATCTTTCATCGCGCGAGTTTTCGCCTTTCGGAGGGAGCAGGGGGCTTCAGCCCCCTGAAAATAGCCAATGGATTCAAGGGGCTTTAGCCCCGGGCTTTCTGGCCCAACCAACAACCAGCAACCAGCAACCAACAACCTCCATCCGCACCATCACCCACTCTGAATGGCGCGCCGCCGGCGACCTCCTCATCTACCGCGTCACCGCCGACGGCTTTCTCCACCACATGGTGCGCAACCTGGTCGGCACCTTCGTCCAGGCCGGCGCCCACCGCCTCTCGCCGGACTCCATCCCCACGCTGCTCGCCGCCCGCGACCGCGCCAGTGCCGGCCCCACCGCCCCCGCCTCTGGCCTCTTTCTCGTCTCCGTCGACTACCCCGCTCCACTGGCGCTGTCATCCTGAGCGGAGCAGCTCGCGTTCTTTGCGAACTGCGCAGTCGAAGGACCCCGACGAACTCGCGCCCGCCTCAACCGCCCACCCCTTTCTCCCACAAAATCCCCGCCTTTGTTCTTTCTTACCCTTTACCCCTGACCCCTGACCACTGTTGTCAAGACCCTCGATGTCCAAAAATTAACATAACCAACACCCCATCAACCACTTACCTCCGAAAAATACTTGGCATACTAGTTTCCCTCCACGGCGTATAATTAAGTCAGTAAGCAAACAAAGAGACCCGGCCAACCGCCGGGCCTTCGCATTTAACCCTCAACCGCAGCAACGAAGTCCAGACTGAGTCCAGACTTAGTCCAGACCTGAACCATAAAAGTCCAGACTTAACATGCCTTTTTTGAAGACTTTAGTATTTTTTCGCACACACGGGAGAAACCGCATGACCGAAGCAGCCGCAACCGCCAGAATCTTCGCCTTTACTATGTCTCACGTGCTTAGCGCGAGCTTAATTGACATTTTTTGAATACTTTACGCTATTCACCCCCGGGGGGGGGTACAACCGGCCCGCATGCTGCTTCACCGCACCGTCAAGCTGTACGTCACCGAATGGCTCAGTTGCCCATCGGTCGCCGTCACCGTCACCGTATAGTTCCCCGGCGCGGTCCATGCCGGATTTTCGGCCGGCAGCTTGCCCGTGCAGCTGGTCAGCCCCAGCCCCATCGCCGCCAGCAGCACCAGCAGCAGCCCGCGGGTGCCCCACATCTCGAGTTTGAGATGTGGGAGGAAAACGCGCCAGCCCCTGCGTCGTCGCCACAGCAGCCAGCCGCTGGCCGCCGCCACCAGCCACAGCAGGCCCCGCCCGCCGAAGCCGCTGTAGCCGATCACCGTGTACTGCGATGTAGTCCCGATGCTCACCACCGTCGTCGCCGCCGCCGGCGGCGTCAGCGCAGCCGAACTCAGCGAGCACACTGCCGCCGTCGCCCCCGCCGCCACTGCGCAGCTCACAAACAGCGGCGCGCTGAACCCCGCAATCGGAGTCACGGTCGCGGTCGTCGTCGTTCCGTCGCCCGCCGCCACGCTTCCCGCCGTCGGGTTCAGGCTGATCGTGAAGTCCACTCCGGTGCCGCTCAGCGTTGCGTTCAGTCCGCTGTAGATCAGGCTGCCTGGCCCCGGCGAGTTCGCCGCGCTCACCGCGAAGCTCCCACTCTGCGCCCCCGTCGCCGCCGGCTTGAAGGTCACGCCGATCTGGCAGCTCGCCAGCGCCGCCAGCGAACTGCCGCACGCCGCCTGGTTCACCGCATACTCGCCCGCGGGAGTGGTCGCAAACACCGGCACGGCCAGCGGCTCACTGGCGTTGCTGGTCAGCGTCAGCGTCTGCGGCGCGGAGGCAAAGCCCACGTCCTGGTTGCCGAAGCTCAGCGACCCCGGCGTCAGCGTGAATCCCGGCACGCCCGTCCCGGTCAGCGTCGCCGTCAGCGTGATGCCCGCCGACAGCACATTCAGCGTCGCGCTCTCCGCGCCCAGCAGGCTCGGCGTAAACACCACCGTGATCGGGCAGCTCGTCCCGGCCGCCACCGCGCCGCAGCCGTTCGACGTGAGGTTGAAGTCCGCGGCGTTCGTCCCGGTAAACACCACCGACGACACCTGCGCCGCGAAGCTCGAATTGTTCGTCCAGGTAAAGGTCTGCGGCGCGCTGGGGTACGTCACCGCCTCCGGCCCGAAGTCCTGCGTCAGGGGCGCCAGCGAAGGCTGCCCGCCCTCGTCCGTCAGCTCGAACAGCATGTACTCCAGCAGCTTCTCCTGCGGCGTCATCGACGCACTGACGTTGCATTCGTTGGGGAAGAGCGTACCGGCTAAAACACTGGAGTTCTCCACATGGTATTCGTTGTACAGAACGCGTCCGCACTGGTTCGGAGTCGGGTTGGTGGCAGATGGAATCGGTGTGTCAAAGACGAACTGCATCACCGGATTGCTATAGTTCGAATTGTTCAGCGTAAGCCAAGACTGCGTCGGCGCAATCACGCCGTTCTGGTCGATCCGCAGCGTATTGAGTGCCATCTGTGCCGGGCTTATCGAAGCGCCGACGTTCTGCAACCATGTTGCCAGCGTCTGTCCCGCCGTGAAGCTGGTATTGACGGTTGCTGTACCCGAAGACGGATTTGGAGTAATGGAACTTCCTGCCATGAAACTGGCTGTCCAATTGGCGACGCTGTTGAATGGTGGATTCTGAAACATCCACGCATAACCGTAATGGCTGGTGTAGACGCGTCCGCCGTCGTTCGCAAAGGCAATCAGGTTCTGCAGCTCAGCGTCTGGCTTCGCGTAGGCGCCGCCCTCGCAGGGAAGCATCAGCACGTCGTACTGATTAAGCGTCGAAGCAGTAGCCATCAGCGAATCCTGGGTCGGCGTTTTAGCGTCGAGGGTCACACCAGCACCTTGACCATTTGTTCCGCCGCCAAAAAGGTTGATTCGCCCTGTGCCGCCGGGATCGGTGAACTCCGATTGGTTGATCCCCATCTTCAGCAGCACGCACTCCACCTGGTCCGCCGACCCCGTCGCAATCGCGATCAGCGGAATGTCGCCCTGCGTATGGTTCTGCGGCATACTCAGAATCATCGTGGTATTGCTGCATGCGACCGTATTCACCGTCGACTGCACCCGCCAACGGCCGGAGACGGCGACGATCGGTATGTTCGCTCCCACCGGCATATCGACCAGCGTGAACTTGCCGTGTACGTCCGTGATTGTCCCCACCAGCGGCGATCCCGAGGGCGGCGAGCCGGAGATCGGGCAGCTCACCCCCGGAGTGAACGCCTCCACCGGCGCATTCGGGACGTACACCGTCACATTGGGCAGCGGGTCCGTCCCATTCGGCGCGTACACCACCCCGTTCACCGATGTAGTCCCGTTGCCCGGGCATTTTATCTGTTGCAGACACAGCCCCGTGCACGTCTGCGCGCAGGCCGCGCCGCTCAGACCCAGTCCGAGTCCGAGTCCCAGCGCGACGATCGGCACTATGGAGAAACTTCGCATGGTGGGCCTGCCCGGCGAATCGCTAAAACCTGCTACCATTCGCAGGAGTTTACACTGAATCCGTTATACCCGTTTTTTTTCGCGGCGCGTTGCAATCGGTAGACGTTTCTTGTGGCAGAGTTCGATACCTCCAGTGCATCGCCGCGCAATCGATTTGAATCTGACCATTGGATTGTCCTCAATCGGCAATCGGTTCAGCAACCGTTTCGCAAGCAGAATAAAGGGAGGAGGAGAATGAACAGCCCGCGCACCCGAGAGACCTCCTCGTCCCACCGAAACGGACTTCGCCGCCGCCTCGACGCGCTCGCCCTCGCCCTCCTGCTCGCCTGCTGTCTCTCCGCCCTGGCGCGCGCCCAGTCCCTGCCCACCGCCAGCCGCATCGGCGACCTCCAGTTCGGCGGCGGCTTTGCCCTCGGCAACTCCACCTACAACTTCAACAAGCTCAGCCTCACCGGAGGCACAGCCTACGCCACCTTCGACAAGCGCGACTACTGGGGCTTCGAGGCCGACTTCCGCCAGGTCCGCCCCTCCACGGACGCCACCATCTACGAGCGCACCTACGAGGTCGGCCCCCGCGTCTTCTTCCACCGCGGACGCCTCGCACCCTACGGCAAAGTCCTCATCGGCCGCGGCGTCTACAACTTCTCCGGCAACATCGCCAACATCGCCTATAACCTCTACACCGTCGGCGGCGGCGCAGACTTCAGTCTCACCCCAACCATCAACCTCCGCGCCGACTACGAACTCCAGAACTGGCTCAACTTCCCCCTCGCAACCCTCCGCCCCAACCTCTTCACCATCGGCGCCGCCTACCACTTCCGCATCTACCACAAGCCGCCCCGCTGATCGCCGCGACGCCCGCGCTACTCCTCCTCCAGATACGCCCGCGAGTTCAGCAGCGGCCGCTCCATGCTCCTCACCCACTCCGTCATCTCCGCCCCGCTCTTGCCCGACGCCTGGTCGCGCCCGAACTCGTTGCGCATGGCCTGCATCTTCGCCTCCACGTCGTCCAGCGCGCTCAGCAGCACAGCCTCCGGCGTCATCGGCAGCTTCGGCGACCCGAACTCGTACCTCCCGTGGTGGCTCAGGATCATGTGCTCCACCAGCACCCGCAGCTTGTCGGGAAATCCCGCCAGCCCCGCCACCTTCTCGCGCAGCATCCCCTGCGCAATCGAGATGTGCCCGATCATCTGTCCCTCCAGCGTGTACCCGAAGGTCGTCCCCCAGTACAGCTCCCGCGTCTTCCCGATGTCGTGCAGGATCGCGCCCGTCACCAGCAGGTCCGCATCCACCTCGGGATAGAACGGCGCCGTCGCCCGGCACACCCGCACCAGCGTCACCACATGCTCCAGCAGCCCGCCGATCCACGCATGGTGCAGCATCTTCGCCGCTGGCGCCGCGCGGTACGCCGCCCCGATCTCCTCATCGTCCAGAAACGCAAACACCAGCCGCCGCAGCTCCGCTTTCTTGAACTCTCCCACATAGCCGCGCAACTCCGCCCACATCTCCCCAATGTCGAACTGCGTGGTCGGCACAAAGTCCGCCGCATCCACCTCGCTTTCCGCCGCCAGCCGCATCTTGGTCAGCGTGATCTGCCACTTCCCCTGATACTTCGACACCTGCCCCTGTACCTTGACGTAGCAGCCCTCGCTGCACGTCGCCACCGCCGATGCAATCTCCTCCCACATCCGCGCCTCGATCGTCCCCGTCTTGTCGCCCAGCGTCAGCGCCAGATACTGCCCCGCGCCCGTCTTCTTCTCCCGCACCGACATCGACGACACCGCAAAGAACGTCGTCACCGCCGCCCCATCGAACTTCGCCGCGTCCACCACATAGAAATCTTTCATGCCCCCAGCATACCCCCGCCCGCTGAAAAACTCCGCGTTCTTAAGCGCACATCTTTACCGCCTGCAAAAACCCCGTTTTGCTTCAGGGCACCGGTTTACCCGTGCTGTAAGCAAACCCTTTTTAAAAGGAAGCGCTCCCTCGATTGTTTCGCAATCGAGGGAGCGCAAAAGAACTACTTCGCCGCGGCGGGGCTCGCCGGCGCGCTGGGCTGCGCGTCCGCGGGCACCGTCACCGCAGGCACCGCCGGCGGCGGGCTCACCACCGGCTCGCCGTTCTCGCGCACGCTCTTGGGCGGAATCGGCGTCGCCTCTGGTTTGGCCTTGGGTGGCGCGGGGGCCTGTCCCTGTAGCCGCTCCTTCGCTGCTCCCTTCACCCGCTTCTTCTTTTTCTTGGCCGCCGTATCTCCACTCAGTCCCAGCGGCGCGGACTGCATCTGCTGCGCCGCCTTCTCCTCTGCGGCCATCGGGGCCGGGGCCGACGCGGCCTTCTCCTTCACCTTCGCCGCCTTCGCCGCGTCCCTTCTTGCCTTGTCTTCGATCGGCGCGCGATCGCTGTACCTTGTCTTCTTCCGCGCCGCCGCCTTGGGAGCAAGCGGTTCGTCGTCCGCTGCCACATCCGCCGTCTGCTCGATCGGCGCAATCGCCGCGCCCGGCGCGGGCAGCGCGCTCGGGGCCGCGCCCAGACCCTGGTCTGCGCCAGAGGCCATCGTCTCCTCCGGCGAGGCCGGAAGCGAGTTTCGCGGGGCCTGCCCGAAGCGGATCTTCTCCCGCCGGATCTTCTTGGGCTTCTTGCCTGCGGCCACCGTCCTGGTCTTCGCGCCGGCAGAGTTCGCCCCCGGCGTCGCCGTCGGGCCCGCAGCTCCCGGCTTCGCACCCCTGGCCGCCGCAGAACCCGCCGTCGCAGAACCCGCCGTCGCTGTCCCGCCCGTCGCTGCTCGCCCGCGATCGAGCCGCGCCTTCTGCGCCTCCTTCTTCTTCGCCGCAGGCGCGGCATACGCCGAAAACACCGGTTTGGTCTGCTTCGCGCTTGCGCCCGTGTCCACAAATCCCGGCGCAATGTCGATGTACGCCTTCTCCCGCAGCCCCGTCAGATAGGTCCGCAGCGCAGGCTGGATCGCCTCGCTATAGATCGCCTCCTGCACCTGCTGTTCCACCGCGTTCAGCGGAGGAATCCCCGCCTGCGTGTGTTCCGTCACCTTCAGCACCACAAATCCCTGCCGTGTGCGGATCGGTGCGGTCCATTCGCCTGCCTGTAGCGCAAACACCGGGTCCTCCAGCGCACTCGACCCCAGCGCGCCGCGTTTGAACTCGCCCAGGTCTCCGCCTTTCGCCGCCGTCTGCCCGCCTGAGAGCTGCTTCGCCATCTCCTCAAAGCTCGCTCCCGCCTTCAGCTTCGCCTCCACGTCCTCCGCTCTGGACTTGGCCTGCGCAATCGCTGCATCCGTCGCGTCGTCCGGCGTCGCCACCAGGATCTCGCTCAGCCGGACCTGCTCCAGCTCTGCGTACTCCTGCTTGTGCGCTTCGTAGTAGGCCTGCTCCTGCTTGGCCGTCAGCCGCAGCGTCTGGCCCACCTCCTGGCCCACCACCTTCTGGGTGATGATGCTGTTCTTGATGTTCGCCTTGAAGTCCTCATACGAGATGCCCGACTGGACCACCGCCTTCTCCAGGTCCTCCATCGTGTCGAACTTGTTCTGCTTGCGGATCTCGTCCAGCCGCCGGATCACATCCGCGTCGGCGTTGATGTCCAGCTCCTTGCCGCGCGACAGCAGCAGTTGCTGGTCGATCATGTCGCGCAGCAGGTCCTTCTGCCGCTCGGCCTGCTCCTCCGCCGTCAGGTTCGACCGCCGCACCTCCTCCTGCAACTCCGCTGCCGCGCGCATATAGTCGCTGCGGTCGATGATCTGGTCGTTCACGCGAACGATCTCGTCCTCCACCACCGTACCGTTGGTCGTGATCGCCGGCGGCTCCGGAATCGTCATCTGCGGCGCCGGCGCCTCGACCGGGCTCTGGTAGCGCGGCACCTGCACCTGTCCCCGGGCCGCACCCGCCGCCGGCAGCGCAACCGCCACCAGCAGCGCCAGCCCGCGGCTCCCGCGCAAAACCCGCCGCCCCGCCCCATTCCCCAACCTGGTCCGCATCGCATCCACTAATTTCAAGCTCACCAATCTCAAAAGGCCTCTCTCGCTTCCCTTGCCCCAAAAAACATCCCGCACCTTGCAAACCGATCGTCCGCTCCGTACGCAACAATCCGCTCACCCCATTCTATCTCTATCTGCCCCGCCCCGCCCCGCACCAATCCCCAACTCTCACTCCCGGCCGCGCAGCGCGCAGGAGCAAAGAAACGCGCCCGCCGCCGCCGCCGCCCTGCTGCCCAAACCGATGTATACTCGTCCTAAGCTGGACTGGAGTTTTTCCTGGGCAACCCGGCCTCCCGCATCCCTTCCCGCCCATCTTCGAGGTAATCCAAGCCGATGGCCCCACGCACCCGCCGCGCACTCTTCTCCGTCACCCTCTTTCTGGCAAGCTGCGCCCTCGCCGGCTCCTTCATCAGCAACAAGGTCGCCGCCCAGTCCGCCACGGACGAGTCCACCCTGCGCGACTCCCTGCACCAGTTCACCGACGTCTACAGCCTGGTCGAGCAGAACTACGCCGAGCCGCTGGACGCCGACAAGATCGACCGCGCCATCTACGACGGCGCCATCCCTGGCATGTTGCACGCCCTCGACCCCCACTCCACCTTCTACGACCCCAAGGCCTTCGCCCAGATGCGCGAGGAGCAGCACGGCAAGTACTACGGCGTCGGCATGACCATCCAGCCCCTGGCGGACAAAGCCGGCGTCCTGCACGTCATGGTGCTTGCCCCGTTCGAGGGAACGCCCGCCTTTAAGGCCGGAATCCGTCCCGGCGACATCATCCTCTCGGTCGACGGCAAGTCCGCCGATGGCCTCGACTCCGCCGCCGTCGCCGCCATGCTCAAGGGGCACAAAGGAACCCACGTCCTGGTCTCCATGCAGCGCGAGGGCCATAACGGCCCGCTCACCTTCGACCTCGTGCGCGACGAGATTCCCCGCGACTCCGTCGATATCGCCTTCCTGCTCAAGCCCGGCATCGGATACATCCATGTCACCAACTTCATGGAGACCACCAGCCGCGAGGTGGGCGACGCGCTCGACAACTTCCAGGCCGCCGGCTCCCTGCACGGCCTCATCCTCGACCTGCGCAACAACCCCGGCGGCCTGCTCAACGAGGCCGTCGATGTCTCCGGCAAGTTCCTCAAGGAGGGCCAGATCGTCGTCTCCCAGCGCGGCCGCGCCTTCCCCGACCAGGTCTACCGCGCCGCCCACGGCGAAGCCGGCTCCGACAAGTACCCCATCGTCGTCCTAGTCAACCGCAACACCGCCTCCGCCGCCGAGATCGTCTCCGGCGCCCTGCAGGACCACGACCGCGCCCTCATCGTCGGCGAGACCACCTTCGGCAAGGGCCTCGTCCAGACCGTCTTCAACACCTTCGACGACACCGGCCTCGCCCTCACCACATACCACTACTACACCCCCTCCGGCCGCCTCATCCAGCGCGACTACAACGGCGTTTCGGCCTACGACTACTTCTTCGTCCGCGACGGCGCCAAGAAGGCCGACAAATCCAACCTCGAAGTCAAGCTCACCGACTCCGGCCGCACCGTCTACGGCGGCGGAGGCATCACCCCAGACGAGAAGATCGACTTGCCCGACCTCAACCGCTTTCAGATCTCGCTGCTGCAACAGCCGAACTCCGTCTTCTTCATCAACTTCGCCAAGCACTACCTGGCATCCCACACCGTCTCCCGCGACTTCGCCGTCGACGACGCCGTCCTCCAGCAGTTCAAGGACTTCCTCAAGGCCAATCAGATCGACTTCAGCGACGCCGACATCGCAGCCAACCTCGACTGGATCAAAACCAACATAAAAGCCGAGCTCTTCACCTCCCAGTTCGGCCAGCTCGAGGGCCTCAAGGTCCGCGCCCAAGCAGACCCCGAGATCGCCAAGGCCATCACCTTCCTCCCCGAAGCCATGGCCCTCGAAGACCGCGACAATGGCCCCCAGAAAACCGCCAGCCTCGCCCAATAGACCCGATTCACGTCTTCCTCTTTGCTCGTCATCCTGAGCGGAGTTTGGCGCGCACTCGCGCCAAACGTAGTCGAAGAGCCTGTCCTGAGCTTGTCGAAGGAACCTGCGGTTGCGTGTTGATAATCGTCATCCTGAGCGGAGTTTGGCGCGCACTCGCGCCAAACGCAGTCGAAGGACCCCGACGAACTTCGCTTCGCCCATACCCTCCGCACCTTTCTCCCAATCAATCCGCTTTTCGTTCTTCGGAGCGAGCGTGGGGCTTCAGAGGGTGCTGAAAACTCACGTTTTTGTCTTTCGGAGGGAGCAGGGGGCTTCAGCCCCCTGAAAAAAGCCAATGGTTTCAACGGGCTTTAGCCCCGGGCCTTCTGCACTCTCACTCAAATCATTTGCAATGGAAAGAAACGCTGAAGAGAAAACCCTGGAGCGGGAGACGGGAATCGAACCCGCAACCAACGGCTTGGGAAGCCGCTACTCTACCATTGAGCTACTCCCGCTTCACCTCAGAATTATACCCGCAACCCTCCCCGCAACGATTTGGCAGGCCTCTTTGTTTGTCATGCTTTTTTGTTTGTCATTCCCGCAGCCGGGGTCCCCAACGAGCGCACTTACTCGTTGGGGTAGACAGGGAATCTGCTTTTGTCCTTTCTCCCCCTCCGCCTTCTGCGCTACTCTTATCCCGCATCGCCGCCTGCTCCCCGCAGAGTTCCCCAGGAGACCCCTCATGCCCATCCTTCGCAACCGTCTCGCGCTCCTCACCGCCAGCCTCTTCCTCGCTTCATCCCTTAGCGTCGCCCAATCCGCGCCCGCCGCGGCGCCCGCCGCCAAGCCCGAGCAATCCGTCGCCCAGAGGATCGCCGCATCCAAGGCCCTGCTCGACATCAACACCGCCACCGCCGCCCAGCTCAAGGCCCTCCCCGGCATGGGCGACGAGTACGTCCGGCGCATCATCGCCGGCCGCCCCTACACCGCCAAGAACCAGCTCACCACCCGCGGCATCATCCCCCAGTCCGCCTACGAACAGATCCGCGAACTCATCATCGCCCACCGCCCCAAGCCGTAGCGCGGCCGCCGCGCCGTCCCCGCGTTGACAAAGCTCCCACCAGCCGGTAACTTCAGTACAGATGAGCTTTTCGACCCAGCATCGAGGGCACCACCATCACCATGCGCAGCGCGTGTTGGCGGCAGTGTCCGGTCGGGCGAAGTAACGAAACCCACATCAGGATTGCAAAGGCCCGCCGACGCGCACACCGCGAGCGGGCCTTTTTGCTGCCCGCCGTCGGATCAGGGTCTCATGTTTATGTTGTCATTCTGACCCTGACCCTGAGCGCAGCCGAAGGGGAAGGGGAAGAATCCCCGCATTTGTTTTCGTTCAACCGAGAAAGAGAGAGATACGATGGACGCAGTGAATAACCCACCCGCAATCGACTTCGCCAAGATGGACGGCCTCGTCCCCGGCATTGTCCAGGACGCCCGCACCGGCCAGATGCTCATGCTCGGCTTCCTCAACGAAACCAGTTACCGCAGGACGCTGGACTCCGGCTTCGTCACCTTTTGGAGCCGCACCCGCCAGAAGCTCTGGATGAAGGGCGAGACCAGCGGCAACCGCCTGCGCGTCGTCACCGCCTTCACCGACTGCGACAATGACGCCCTGCTCTTCCGCGTCGTGGTCGAGGGCGACGGCCTGGTCTGCCACGAGGGCACCGTCAGTTGCTTCACCAAACCAATTCCCATGCCAAACTCCGCGGAGGAAAAATAATGGCCAACAAACTCAAGCTTGGAATCCCCAAAGGCAGCCTGCAGGACGCAACCATCGCGCTCTTCGAGCGCGCCGGCTGGCGCATCGCCGCCAATGGCCGCAGCTACTTCCCCGCCATCGACGACCCCGAGATCGAGTGCATGTTGGTCCGCGCGCAGGAGATGGCGCGCTACGTCGAGCACGGTGCCCTCGACGCCGGCCTCACCGGCAACGATTGGGTCCTCGAAAACCAGACCGACGTCGAGTACGTCACCAGCCTCACCTACTCCAAGGTCAGCCGCCAGCGCGTCAAGTGGGTGCTCGCCGTGCCCGAGGACTCGCCCTTCCAGAAGCCCGAAGACCTCGCCGGCAAGATCATCGCCACCGAGCTGGTCGAGTTCACCCGCCGCTACTTCGCCGCGCGCAACATCCCCGTCAAGGTCGAGTTCAGTTGGGGCGCCACCGAAGTCAAGCCCCCCACCCTCGCCGACGCCATCGTCGAGGTCACCGAGACCGGCTCCAGCCTGCGCGCCAACCGCCTGCGCATCATCGAGACGCTCATGGAATCCGAAACCCAGCTCATCGCAAACAGGTCCGCCTTCGCTGACCCGTGGAAGCGCGGCAAGATCGAGAACATCTCCCTGATGCTCAACGCAGCCATCGCCGCGCAGGGCCGCGTCGGCCTCATGCTCAACGCGCGCAAATCCCTCCTCGACGAAATCGTCGCGCAGCTCCCCGCGCTCAACTCGCCAACCATCTCGCACCTCAGCGACCCCGCGTGGGTCGCGCTCAACACCATCCTCGACGAGGCCGTCGTCCGCGACGTCATCCCCCGGCTCAAGGCCGCCGGCGCCACCGGAATCGTCGAGTATCCCCTCAGCAAGGTAGTTTTATAACCATGAAAACGACTGGCGCCGATGAACGCAGACAAAAATCGAATTGATTTTGATCGGTCGAATCGGTGCTTATCGGTGTTAAGGTCTTAGGAAAATCAGATGAAGCTGGTGCGAACATTTGGTCGGACCAAAAAGACCGCCGCCGCGTTGATCGAGACAATAGAAAAACGCGGCGCGCTCAACACCTCGAAGGTCGGGCCAGTCGTGCGCCGTATCCTCGCCGATGTTCAGCAGCGCGGCGATGCTGCCCTGCGCAGCTACGCCGCCAAGCTCGACGCCCTGCCGCCCGGCGCGGCGCTGCTCGTCTCACCTGACGAGATGAAGACCGCGTGGAACGCCACGACTCCCACGCTACAGGCCGCAATGCGCGCCGCGCAGAAAAACATTCGCGCCTTCGCCGATGCGCAGCGTCCGAAAGAGTGGACCATCGCTCCCGCCCCCGGCGTCGCCACCGGCCAACTTGTGCGTCCCCTCGAATCCGTCGGCTGCTACGTTCCCGGCGGCCGTTACCCACTCCCCTCCACGCTCCTGATGACCGTCACACCCGCGCAGGTTGCGGGCGTCGAGCGCATCGTCGTCTGCTCGCCCAGGCCAGCCCGCGAGACATTGGCCGCCGCCTGGCTCGCCGGCGTCACCGAGTTCTACCGCGTCGGCGGAGCGCAGGCCATCGCAGCCCTCGCCTTCGGCACTGCCTCCATCCCCCGCGTCAACAAGATCGTCGGCCCCGGCAATCTCTACGTCACCGCCGCAAAAATCCTCGTCTCGGCAGAGTGCGGCATCGACATGCCCGCCGGCCCCACCGAAATCGTAGTCTGCAGCCAGACCGGCAATCCCGCCGGAATCGCCGCAGACCTCGTCGCCCAGGCGGAGCACGATCCCGAGGCGCTCGCCGTCCTCATCACCGGCAACGCCGCGCTCGCCCAGGCAGTCCAGGCCGAAGTTAAAACTCAGTCGCAACGAAACGCCATCGCAAAACAGTCCCTCGCCGCGCAGGGATTTATATTCGTAACCGAATCCGTTGCAGAATCGCGCGCGCTCACCAATCGCCTCGCGCCCGAGCAT
>Ga0187848_10001877_pt1 | contig 17279 bp, 16 predicted proteins | sample June2016WEW_4_40_FD_132424 | JGI IMG/M metagenome (GOLD analysis project Ga0187848, IMG submission 132424) | Peatland microbial communities from SPRUCE experiment site at the Marcell Experimental Forest, Minnesota, USA - June2016WEW_4_40 | ecosystem: Environmental > Terrestrial > Soil >... | reverse complement strand
TCCCTTCTTACTGCCTGCTGCCTATTCCCTACCGCCCTCTCCCTGCCGCGGGGTGGAGCAGCCCGGTAGCTCGTCAGGCTCATAACCTGAAGGCCGCAGGTTCAAATCCTGCCCCCGCAACCAAACTCGCCAAAACCCCCGACGCCGAAACGCGCGGGGGTTTTCGCGTATCTGGGTTCACGCAGACGCCGCAAAGAAAATCGTCAGCCGGTCTGCGGCTTGCCGCAGCACTGCGCGGATCGGCATCGCTTCGAGCGGGCCGCCGGCCATAGCGCGCGCCAGCGTCTGCGCCTTCGCCGTTCCCTCGATGTGCAGCGCGATCGCGCGCGCTCGCAAGATGACGCGCCCCGTCAGCGTTAGGCGTGGTTCGGCGGCGCCGGGCGCGCGGATCGGCGCCACTAGCGCGCGCCCCCCGGGGTCGATCGCTTCATCGAGGCCTTTGGCGCTGGGAAACCACGAGGCGGTGTGGCCGTCTTCTCCCATGCCGAGCGCGACGACATCGGCCGGCGAAGGCAGCGCCGCGATTCGGGCGTTGGCGGCTGCGAGTTCGAGGTCCTCGTCGAGACGGGAATCGGCGAGCGGGGTGAATTGCGCAGTCGCGGCGTGGTCCCTCAGCAGCGCCTCACGAACCAATTTGGCGTTCGATCTGGGATGGTCGTCGGGGACGCGACGTTCGTCGGCGAGAGTGATCGCGACGCGCGACCAATCGATCGGCTGGCTCGACAGCGCGTGAAAATAGCGCAGCGGCGTGGCGCCGCCGGAGACGACGAGCAGCGCGACGCCGCGCGCTTCGATCGCCTCACGCAGCCGGTCCGCGGTCCATTGAGCGAACGCCGGCGCAAGCGCCGTTCCCGAGGAAAAATCGCGGCGCGCGGGCGCGATCGCGCTCATTCGAATTCCTCGTTCCAGGTGCGCCCGTCGCGTTCGATCAGCGCGATCGAGGCGGCGGGTCCCCAAGTGCCGGCGGCGTAGGGCCGCGGCGAATCGTGCGACTGCGCCCAGGCCTCGCGGATCGGGTCGATGAACCGCCAGGCGGCCTCCACTTCGTCGCGGCGCATGAACAGCGACGCGTTGCCGCGGATCGCGTCCATCAGCAGCCGCTCATAGGCGTCGGCCGAGGGCGCGGAAAACGTCTTGGCGAAACTCATGTCGAGCGGCACGTGTTGCAAGCGCATCGCGCCGGGACCCGGCTCCTTGATCATCAGCCACAGCTTGATGCCCTCGTCCGGCTGGACGCGGATCACCAGGCGGTTGGCGGGGATGCCGTCGCCGTCCGTCTCGAAGATGGCGTGCGGCACGCGGCGAAAGCCGACGACGATTTCGGAAAAGCGCTGCGGCAATCGCTTGCCGGTTCGAAGATAGAAGGGAACGCCCGCCCAACGCCAGTTGGCGACCGCGACCTTCATTGCGACGAAGGTTTCGGTTTCGCTCTCTTCCCTTTCGATGTCGTCGAGATAGGATGGCGCCGGGGCGCCCTCGGCGAAACCGGCGCGATATTGCCCGCGCACGGTCAACGCCGAAGTATTGGAGGCGTCGATTGGGGTCAGCGATTTCAATACTTTCAGTTTTTCGTCGCGTAACGAATCGGCGTGCAACGAGAACGGCGGCTCCATCGCCACTAGGCAGAGCAGCTGCAGCATGTGGTTCTGCACCATGTCGCGGATCGCGCCCGATTCGTCGTAATAGGCGCCGCGCCCCTCGACGCCGAGCGTCTCGGCGACCGTGATCTGCACGTGATCGACGTGGGCGTTGTTCCAAAGCGGCTCGAGCAGCGCGTTGGCGAAGCGCAGCGCCATCAGATTCTGCACCGACTCTTTGCCGAGGTAGTGGTCGATGCGAAAGATGTTGGCCTCGAGAAAGACGGCCCCGATCGCGTCGTTGATCGCCGCCGCGCTCGCGCCGTCCCTGCCGATCGGCTTTTCCACGATGATGCGCGATCGCGGCGTGGCCAATTCGGTTTCGCCGAGGCGCTTGGCGATGGGGCCGAACAGATCGGGCCCGGTGGCGAGATAATAGGCGCGCGTGCGCTCCTCGCGGCCGAGCAGCGCCTTCAGCTCGTCCCAGCCGATTTCGCCGACGGCGTCGACCGCGACATATTCGATTCGCTGAAGAAAGCGATCGACGTATGAATCCCGCGCGGCCCCCGCCGGGCCGAACTTGACCAGAGCGTCCTTGACCGAGGCGCGAAAGGCCTCGCGGTCGAACGGGCGCCGGGAGACGCCGATGACGCGCGTGGGCTCGGTGAACTGATCGCTCATTTCCCGATGAAAGAGCGCGGGGAACAACTTGCGATAGGCGAGATCGCCCGTGCCGCCGAAGACGACGAGATCGAAGGGCTCGACTTTGACGATTCTAGGCGCCATGGGCGTCTCACTCGTTTGGGCTCGGCAGGCTTCGCGAACGCAAGAAACATTCCGCACCTGCACGGTGGTCGCGGCGGAGCCGCTCGATCGGCCGATGCGGGATCGGCGAACTCAGCCCAGCCCGATCGGCGCGTCCTTAAACAACACTTCTCTGTCACGAGCAAAATTCTTGATCAGCGGCAGCGCGGCGCCGCCGATGGCGCGCGCGTCGGCGCCGATCGCGCCGGCGATGATCGTCACATCGGACAATCCGCGCCGGTCGAGCGCCTCGATCTGCGCGGCGACGCGCGCGCACAGTTTCTCGCGCACGGCGACCGGCATCGCCCCGTCGATGACGATCGCTTCGACGTCGATGACCGAGATCGCCGAGATCGCCGCATAGCCGAGCGCGAACGACGCCTCCTCGATCCATTCGTCGAGCAGCGGCCCGAAATCGTCCCAGGCGTCGGGCGTTCGCCAGATCGAGGAGGGATCGGCGCCCGCCGCTTCGATGCGCCGCTCGAGCTGACAGATAGAGGCGCGGGCGATCAATTGCGAAGTCGCCTGGCGCCCGGCGTCCTGCGCCGCGATCGGCATCGACCCAAGCGCCGCGGCGTTGCCGGTGCGACCGGGGTAGAGCGCCCCGTCCAACACCAGTCCGCCGCCGACGAACGCGCCGAGGAAGAAATAAAGGAAATCGCGGTGCCGCCACGCCTCGCCGAAAAAGAACTCCGCCGCGCAGGCCGACGTGGCGTCGTTGCACAGCGTCACCCGATACGAACACGAGCGCGCGATTTCCTCTTCGATCGAGAAGGATCGCCACGCGTCCATCTCTTCCGCGGGCGCGCCGATCTCGGTCGACCAGTTCCATAATTGAAACGGCGAGGCGACGCCGATTCCGGCGATGCGTCGACGCTGCGCCGGCGTCAGCGCTTGCGTCATCGGCGCCAGCGCGCCCATGAGGAAATCCATCACCAGATTGGGCGTCGGATAGGCGTAGGTTCGATGCGTGCGCCTGCGGATCTGTCCGCAAAAGTCGATCAAGACGAGATCGCAGCTGCGGCGGCCAATTTTTAGCCCAAGCGAAAACGCGCCCTCCGGATCGAGCGACGCGGGAACCGTCGGCTGCCCGACGCGCCCGCGCAACGGCGCTTCGCGACGCAAGAGACCGTCGTCTTGCAAGCGATTCATGATCGCGGACGTCGATTGCACGGAAAGTCCTGTCATCCGCGCAACTTCGATTTTGGAGAGCTGCCCGAACCGGCGAACCAGCGAAAGGATCAACCGCTCGTTGTAAAGGCGCACCCCCGTCTGGTCGGCGCCGCTGGCGATCGGCGGCGACGGCGGGGGAGGTGCGGCGCTCTCGTCCGCTTCCGGCATCGACTCTCCTCGCGCGTTTTCCCTGTGACGCGCCTTCACGGCGACCGCGGCGACGCCCCTCTCATTGTGCCTAGCATGCGGGGCGACGAGGAACCTGTCAATAATAATTCAGGCCGATTGATTTATCCATTGACTCTCGGCTCGGTTTTTGTCCCTATAGCGCCGCGATGGCGCGAACCCGGCTTGGCCAGAGTCGGTCTTGCAAGTTTCGCCAACTTCTCGCGCGAAGCGCGGCCGCCGTCGCCGGTGTGTTTGTTTCGGGAGGAACTCATGTCTAGGAAGTTTGGAATTCTGTCGACCGCGGCGATCGCGGCTCTGTCGATCGCGATGATGAGCGCGCCGTCTTACGCCGCAGAGACCATCATCGGCCTGATCACCAAGACCAACACCAATCCCTTCTTCGTCAAGATGAAGGAAGGAGCTCAGGCGAAAGCCAAGGAGCTCGGCGTCACCCTGCAGGCGTACGCCGGCAAGTTCGACGGCGATAACGACGGCCAGGTCGCCGCGATCGAGGAACTGATCGCCGCCGGCGCCAAGGGCATTCTGCTCGTGCCCAGCGATTCGAGCGCGATCGTGCCGACTGTCGAAAAGGCGCGCAAAGCAGGCATTATCGTCATCACGCTCGATACGCCGCTCGATCCGATCACCGCCGCGGACGCCAATTTCGCCACCGACAACTTCAAGGCCGGCGAATTGATCGGCCAGTGGGCGAAGGCGACGCTCGGCGCCAAGGCGGCCACCGCCAAGATCGCCACGCTCGACCTCGCCGCCAACGAACCGACGGTCGATTATCTCAGGCACAACGGCTTCCTCACCGGCTTCGGCATCCCGGTCAAGGATCCCAAGCACTTCGCGATGGGCGACAGCCCGCAGATCGTTGGCTCCGACGTGACGCAGGGGTCGGACGAAGGCGGCCGCAAGGCGATGGAGAACATCCTGCAGAAGGCCTCGGAAATCGATGTCGTCTACGCGATCAACGAGCCGGCCGCGGACGGCGGCTACGCCGCTCTGAAGGCCGCGGGTAAGGAAAAGGGCGTGCTGGTCGTCGCGGTCGACGGCGGCTGCCCGGGCGTCAAGAGCGTCAAGGAAGGCGTGATCGGCGCCACCTCGCAGCAATATCCGCTGCTGATGGCCGCCGATGGCGTCCAGGCGGTCGTCGATTACGTCAAGACCGGCAAGAAGCCCGTCAGCATGGACACCGGCGAGAAGCTCGTCACCGATCATCCCGTCCCGGGCGTTCCCTCGATCGACACCACCGAGGGAACCAAGCTCTGCTGGGGTTGATTTCGCCGGCGTTTGATCGCTTAATGATATGAAAGATCGGCGCTTCCAAGCATCGTCTGGGAGCGCCGATTTTGCAGAGGCGCGAGCCTAAGGACGAAACGAGGGGGGAGCGAGCGATGAGCGAAGCTTCACAAGGCGAGCGGCCGACGCCGCAAGAATACGAGCGCGTGCTCGCCGCCGCCGCGACCGTGCAGGCCTCGTTCGAGGAAGAAAGTCTCTCATTCGTCCAACGCGTTCAGCGCTTCCTGCACCTCTATCCCACAACCGTTCCCTTCGTGGTGCTGCTTCTCGGGCTTTTGCTCGGCGTCACCGTCAATTATTCGCACTTCGTCACCGGGAGCAATCTGTCGACCGTTCTGACGCAAGTGACGATCATCGGCATCCTCGGCATCGCGCAAACCTTGGTGATCCTGACCGCCGGCATCGATCTGTCGGTCGGCGTGATCATGGTGATTTCGTCGGTCGTGATGGGCCGTCTGGCGGTCGTCGACGGCGTGCCGATCGTTGTCGCGTTCCCGCTGGGATTGCTGTGCGGCATCGCTTGCGGATACCTCAACGGTTTGCTCGTCACGCGGATGAAAATGCCGCCGTTCATCGTCACGCTGGGCACGCTCAGCATCATCGGCGCGCTCAACACCTTCTATTCGCAGAGCGAGACCATTCGCGAGCAGGATCTCGAAACGAACGCGCCGTTCCTGCAATTGATGGGCGTTCCCTTTCAGATCGGCGGCGCGCGAATCATCCTCGCCAGCTTCCTGCTGATCGTACTGGCGGTCGTCGTCTGGTACGTGCTCAACCGCACCGCTTACGGCCGTCATGTCTATGCGACCGGCGACGATCCCGAGGCCGCGCGCCTCGCCGGCATCGACACCGACCGCATCCTGCTCAGCGTTTACGTGCTGGCGGGGCTCATCTCGGCGATCGCCGGCTGGGCGCTGATCGGCCGCATCGGCGCGATCAGCCCGACCGCTGGCGCGAATGGGAACCTCGACTCCATCACCGCCGTGGTGATCGGCGGCACCAGCCTGTTCGGCGGGCGCGGCTCGATCGTCGGCACGCTGATCGGCGCGCTGATCGTCGGCGTCTTCCGCTCCGCGGTCTCGCTCGCCGGACTCGACGTGCTGTGGCAGGAATTCGCCATCGGTGTGCTGATCATCGTCGCCGTGGCGCTCGACCAATGGATACGGAGGGTTTCCAAGTGAGCGTCGAACCCATCCTGCAGGCGCGCTCCCTCGTCAAGCGCTACGGGCGCGTCACCGCGCTCGACCACGCCGATTTCGACCTCTATCCCGGCGAGATTCTCGCGGTCATCGGCGACAACGGCGCCGGCAAGTCGACGATGATCAAGGCGCTTTGCGGCGCCGTGATCCCCGACTCCGGCGAAATCAGGCTGGCCGGCGACGTGGTTCATTTCCGCTCGCCGATCGACGCGCGCGAGGCGGGCATCGAAACTGTCTACCAGAACCTCGCGCTGTCGCCGGCCCTGTCGATCGCCGACAATATGTTCCTGGGACGCGAAGTGCGATCGCCGGGCTTCATGGGCAAATATCTTCGCGCCCTCGATCGCGCGGCGATGCAGAAGTTCGCCAGGGAAAAGCTGAACGAGATCGGGTTGATGACGATCCAGAACATCAGCCAGCCGGTGGAGACGCTGTCGGGCGGCCAGCGCCAGGGCGTCGCCGTGGCGCGCGCGGCCGCCTTCGCGCGCCGCGTCATCATCATGGACGAGCCGACGGCGGCGCTGGGCGTCAAAGAATCGCGGCGCGTGCTGGAACTCATTCTCGATGTGAAGAAACGTGGCCTTCCGATCATACTGATTTCGCACAACATGCCGCACGTCTTCGAGGTCGCCGACCGCATCCACATCCATCGGCTCGGCCGCCGCCTGACGGTGATCGATCCCAAGAAGCAGACGATGTCCGACGCCGTCGCGATGATGACCGGCGCCTTGGCGCCGCCGGTCGATCAGGCCGCTTGATCGCCTCGATCGAGCCGCTTGATCGCGGGATTGCGAGCGGGGCCGCTCTTGCGGGAGCGCAGGCGCGAGCATAGGTGCTCGACGGGGCGGGGTCAGTCGCGCGCGGACCGCCGTCTTCAACCGTCACGGGGAATTTTCTCATGCGTTATCGACCGCTCGGCCGCACCGGCCAACTCGTCTCGGAAATCTGCTTGGGCACGATGACGTTCAGCGGCGGCGCGGGCTTCTGGCGCGCCGTCGGAACGGTCGAACAGAAAGGCGCGACGGCGCTGGTGGCGCGCGCGCTGGAAGCGGGCGTCAATTTCATCGACACCGCCGACGTCTATTCGGAAGGGCAATCCGAAGTCATGCTCGGCCAGGCCCTGCGCGATCTCAAGGTCAAGCGCGAGGACGTCATCGTCGCCACCAAGGTGCGCGGCCGCACTGGGCCCGGACCCAATGCGGTCGGGCTGTCTCGCGGCCACGTCATGGACCAGATAGCCGGCAGCCTGAAACGGCTCGGGCTCGATCACGTCGATCTCTACCAGATCCACGGCTTCGATCCGCTCACGCCGATCGAGGAGACCCTTCGCGCGCTCGACGACTGCGTTTCGCGCGGCCTCGTGCGCACCATCGGCTGCTCCAATCTCGCGGCTTGGCAGATCATGAAAGCGCTGGGGATTTCCGAGCGCCGCGGCTTCGCCCGCTTCGAGACGGTGCAGGCCTACTACACCATCGCGGGGCGCGATCTCGAACGCGAGGTTCTGCCGCTGGTCGAGGACCAGGGCCTCGGCGTGATGGTATGGAGCCCGCTGGCCGGCGGCCTGCTCACGGGCAAGTTCACGCGCGCGGGCGCCAAGCCGGAAGGCGCGCGGCGCGCTTCGTTCGATTTTCCGCCCGTCGATCGCGAGCGCGCGTTCGACGTCGTCGACGCCATGCGGCCGATCGCCGAGGCGCACGGCGCCTCGGTGGCGCGCGTTGCGCTCGCCTGGCTGCTGCAACGCAAGGGCGTGATGAGCGTCATCGTCGGCGCCAAGACGGTCGAGCAGCTCGACGACAATCTCGCGGCGGCCGGGCTCGCCTTGAGCACCGAGGAGATCGCGGCGCTCGAAAAAGTGAGCGCGCCGGCGCCCGAATATCCCGGCTGGATGATCGCGCGCCAAAGCGACCAGCGCTGGCCCGAGCCGAAGGATTGAGGCGGAGGACGAGGGGGCAGGGGATGACGCGCAAGGTTTCCTGGGGCGTGCTCGGCGCCGCCAAGATCGGCATCGAGCAAGTCATTCCCGCGATGCGGCGCGGCGAGGTCTCGCGTGTCGACGCGATCGCCTCGCGCGACATCGGCAAGGCGCGCCGCGCCGCCGACGCCCTCGGCGTCGCCAAGGCCTACGGCTCCTACGAGGAACTGCTAGCCGATTCCGCGATCGAGGCGATCTACAATCCGCTGCCCAACGAGCTCCATGTTCCGTGGACGATCCGCGCGCTCGAAGCGGGCAAGCACGTGTTGTGCGAGAAGCCGATTGCGCTCGACGCGGGGCAAGCGAGCGCGCTGATCGAGGCGCGCGCGCGCGCCGGCAAGCTGGTCGCGGAAGCGTTCATGGTGCGCTTTCATCCGCAATGGCGACGTGCGCGCGAGATCGCGCGTTCGGGCGCGATCGGCGATGTGCGCGCGATCCAGACGTTCTTTTCCTATCGGCTGACCGACGCCGCCAACATCCGCAATCGGCCGCCCGGCGGGGGCGGGCTCTACGACATCGGCTGCTACGCGATCTCGACCGCGCGCCACGTCTTCGCCGCCGAGCCGACGCGCGTCGTCGCCGCGCTCGATTTCGATCCCGCGTTCGGCGTCGACCGATTGACGAGCGCGCTGATCGAATTTCCCGGCGATCGGCATCTGACCTTCACCTGCGCGACGCAGCTCTCAGCGCACCAGCGCGTGACGATCGTTGGCGAAAGAGGGCGCGTCGAAATCGCCATTCCCTTCAACGCGCCGATCGACCGGCCGACGCGCATCACGATCGACGACGGCGTCGACCTTTTCGGCGGCGGCGCGCGCGTCGAGGAATTCCCACCATGCGATCAATACTCGCTGCAAGGCGACGCGTTCTCGCGCGCGATCCTCGGTGAAGCGGCGCTGGAGTTTCCCATCGAGGACGCGATCGCCAACATGCGCGTCATCGACGCCGCGTTCCGCTCGGCGCGTAGCGGCGGCTGGGAGACGCCTTAAGCGCCGCGGCGTATCGGCCAGAGGCGGTCGCGCCGGCGGCTCGCGGCGCGTGGCTACACGACGACGATCTCGGCGCGCCGGACGCCGATGGCCGTCGCAAGCAGTTTGAGACGGTCGCCGACGACTTCGCTGTCAGGCGCGCGCGCGGCCGCGCCGACTTCGAGCCGAACGCGGTCGGGCTCGATGCGTAGGCGCGCGCTGGCGAGCACCGCCGGCACGACGCCGGAAAAGCGGTAGGCGAGCAAGATCGCCCGGCCGAGAATCTGCGCGCGACGCCGCATCGCCGGCGTGAGCAAACTGTCGGATGGACTGAGCCAGGGCGCGTCAGGCTCGCCCGCGTAGCGAGCGTGGATCGCCGTGGCGATGAAGACGCGCTCGGCGTGATCGACGCCGATGAAGGGAAATTGCAGCAGCCGACGAAAGCTCTCCTCCGCGCGCAGGTCGGGGTGAGCGCGCCAGGCGATGTCGGAGAGCGCGCAGACCGCTACGCGCAGGCGCGTGTCGGCCGGCGTCTCGCCCGGGAAGAGATCGGCCGTCCAAGCCGCCAGCGCCGGCGCAAAATCCGGCACTCGCGCCGCCGGCAATCCGGTTAGCTGAGCGCCCTCGACGAGCGGGTCGAGATAGCGTTCCGGCTCGCTCAATTGCGAATAGAGAAAACCCTCGCGTAAGCCGAATGCGGAAAACACGATCCGCTCGGGGTCGAGGCGCTTGAGCACGCGATCGAGCACGAGCGCCGCCGCCGGCAATGTGCGCGCGCGCCGCTCGGGCACGCCGGGCATCGCTTCCAACTTGCTGGGCGTCAGCCGCGCCAGCGTTTTTACGAAGGCGCGCGCGTCCTCGGTCGCCAGCGTGTAGCCGTGCACGACCTTGACCGGCGCTTCGACCGCCTCCAGGTGCGCTTTGGCGAGCGCGCGCCAGCCGCCGCCGACGGCGTAGAACACCGGCTTGCCGAGGGCCGGCGGCAGGCTCGCCTGCAGCATCTCGTCGATCCGGTCTTTGGCCTCGGCCGCGCCGGCGGCGAGCATCGCTTCGACCGGCAAGGCGCCGAGCGGCAGGCTGACCCAATGTTCGCCGACACGATCGTCGAGCGCTTCGGCGATTTCGAGGCTGCCGCCGCCCATGTCGCCGATTGTTCCAATTGGGCGGAAGAAGCCGGAGATCACGCCGAGCGCCGAAAAGCGCGCTTCCTCCGCTCCGCTGAGGACGCGAACCTTGAGACCGGATTCGGCGGCGATGGCGGCGACGAGCGCCGGTCCGTTCGACGCGCGGCGGATCGCTTCGGTCGCCGTCGCGTCGATCCTGCTCACCCGCATCGCGTCGGCGATGGCGCGAAACCGCCGCGTCGCCTCGACCGTGCGGCGAAAGCCCTCCGCCGCGATGACGCCGGTTCGCGCGAGGCCTTCGCCGAGGCGACATAGCGACTTCTCGTTGAACCGCGGCAACGGCGCGCGGCCGAGTTGGTCGTAAACGAGGAGCCGCACCGAATTGGAGCCGATGTCGACGATCGCATAGGGCGCGCGGTCGGCGCGTCCCGCGCGTTCGGGATTGATGTCGAGCGGGCGCAACGGGGCCTCGCTCGCGCCGCCGCTGTCTTTGACCATCGACTCGCCTCTCGCCTCCGCGCGATCACGCGCGACGGCAAGAAATTATCTAATCGAAAGGGGGCACGCCTAGCGTTGATCGATCGCAATACGCGATATGCTGACGGGCCGCGAATCGCCAAACGCGGCGCCGCGCGGCGCACGAGCGGCGGTCCGGTCCGCGATCAAGCGAATTTAGGGGCTTGAGTGCGCTTTTGTGTCCATGTCGCGGCTCGCGGCGCCGCAATATACGTATTTGTAATGTTATATACGCCGCCGCTACCGTGACGCCGTCATGTCGGCGCAGCAACGTCTGCTGCCGACGATTTCTTCGCCCTCGCGGACGGACGGCGCCGAGCCAACGGGCCTGCGCCGTCCCCGGTCCGCGAGCGGACAGGTTCAGTAATCCATGCCGCCGCCCGGCATCGCCGGTGCCGGCGTCTCCTTCTTCGGCTTCTCGGCGATCATCGCCTCGGTGGTGATGAGTAGGCCGGCGACGGAGGCGGCGTCTTGCAGCGCGGTGCGCACGACCTTGGTCGGGTCGATGATGCCGAGCTTGAAGAGATCGCCGTACTCGCCGCTCTGCGCGTCATAGCCCCAGGCGTAGTCCTTGTGTTCGAGGATCTTGCCGACGACGACAGAGCCGTCGACGCCGGCGTTCTCGACGATCTGCCGCGACGGCGCATGGATCGCCTTGCGGACGATCTCGACGCCGGTGCGCTGGTCGGCGTTGTCGAACTTCACGCCTTCCAGAGTCTTCGCCGCGCGCAGCAGCGCGACGCCGCCACCCGGCAGGATGCCTTCCTGAACCGCGGCGCGCGTGGCGTGGAGCGCGTCCTCGACGCGGTCCTTCTTTTCCTTGACCTCGACCTCGGTCGAGCCGCCGACGCGGATCACCGCGACGCCGCCCGCGAGCTTGGCCAGACGCTCTTGGAGCTTTTCCTTGTCGTAGTCGGAGGTCGTCTCTTCGATCTGCGCCTTGATCTGCGCGATGCGCGCCTCGATGTCCCTCTTCTTCCCCGCGCCGTCGACGATCGTGGTGTTCTCCTTCTCGATCCGCACGCGCTTGGCGCGGCCGAGCATCGGCAGCGTGACGTTTTCGAGCTTGATGCCGAGGTCCTCCGCGATCATCGTGCCGCCGGTGAGGACGGCGATGTCCTCCAGCATCGCCTTGCGGCGATCGCCGAAGCCCGGCGCCTTGACGGCGGCGATCTTGAGGCCGCCGCGCAGCTTGTTGACGACCAGCGTCGCCAGCGCCTCGCCCTCGACATCCTCGGCGACGATCAGCAACGGCTTGCCGGCCTGCACCACCGCCTCGAGCACGGGCAGCATCGCCTGCAAAGCGGTCAGCTTCTTCTCGTGGATGAGGATGTAGGCGTCCTCGAGCTCGGCGACCATCTTCTCCGCATTGGTGATGAAGTAGGGCGAGAGATAGCCGCGATCGAACTGCATGCCCTCGACGATGTCGAGTTCGATCTCCAGGCTCTTGGCCTCTTCGACGGTGATGACGCCCTCGTTGCCGACCTTGTCCATCGCCTGCGCGATCATCTTGCCGATGAACTTGTCGCCGTTGGCCGAGATCGTGCCGACCTGCGCGATCTCGTCGGATTTGGTGACCTTGCGGCTGTTCTTTTGGAGGTCGGCGCAAATGGCTTCGACGGCGACGTCGATGCCCCGCTTCACGTCCATCGGATTGGCGCCGGCGGCGACGGATTTGGCGCCTTCCTTGACGATCGCGTGGGCGAGCACGGTCGCCGTCGTGGTGCCGTCGCCGGCCGCGTCGCTCTGCTTCGAGGCCACTTCGCGCACCATCTGCGCGCCCATGTTCTCGAACTTGTCCTCGAGCTCGATTTCCTTGGCGACGGTGACGCCGTCCTTGGTGACGCGCGGCGCGCCGAAGCTCTTTTCGAGCACGACGTTGCGACCCTTCGGGCCCAGCGTCACCTTGACCGCGTTGGCGAGGATATCGACGCCGCGGAACATCTTGTCACGGGCGTCCTGCGAAAATCTGACTTCCTTAGCGGACATTTCGTCTCACTCCATAAGACAAGACATGAGATTGAAGCCGATCCCGGTCCCCGGATCACGCGGCCTTGCGCGAGGGGGCGGCAGCGCCTTCGAGGACCCCCATGACGTCGCTCTCCTTCATGATCAGAAGGTCCTGGCCGTCGAGCTTGATTTCCGTTCCCGACCACTTGCCGAACAGGATGCGGTCGCCGACCTTGACGTCCATGGGCACGAGCTTGCCGCTTTCGTCGCGGCCGCCGGGTCCTACCGCGACAACCTCGCCCTCTTGCGGCTTCTCCTTGGCGGTGTCGGGGATGATGATCCCACCCTTGGTCTTTTCTTCCGCGTCGAGGCGTTTGACGACGACGCGATCGTGCAGCGGGCGAAACTTCATGGGCTCCTCCTTCGTTGGATTGGTGAAGTCGGCGTCGCAGCCGACAGCTCCGGGACTTGAGAATTGGGAAACGCGTTTTTCACTTCAAGGGGGTGGCCTAGGGAAAACCAGCACTCGCTCTGATGAGCGCTAACAGATTGAAATCGTTCCGCAATCATCCGATTTTCCGCTTGCGGTCGACCGTCCAAGGCGCCACCATCGCGACGATTGGACGCATAGGGGAGCGCGATGGCCTCTTTGGAGATTCGTCGCCAGCTCGACGGTTTCGGGCTGACCACCGCCAACATCTTCTACCACATGCCCGACCATCCGGCCGTGTTGCAGAGTTATATATGGCAGCGGCACGACCTGCATCCGCATTTCCCCGAACTGCGAAAATTCCTCGATTTCTGGCGCCGGGAGCTCGACGGCGCGCTGCACTCCGTCGTCGTCGGCCACGCCGGGCTGATCCGGCCGGCGGAGTTCAAGGCGATCGACGGAGAGTTCCAGCTGAACTGAGGGAGGGTAGCGGCCGGCTTGCGGGTCGTTGCTTCGCCCCCCTCCTTCCTTTCCCGCCCCGCCCATGGCAATACGCGCTTCCGACAGTTGGGAGCCCGTGAGCCATGCCCCACGCCAAGGCGCGCGGCGAGCCGACGCCGCCCAGGGCCGACAAACGGCCGCACGAGAACCACGCCCACGGCGTCGCCTGGATCGACGACTACGCCTGGATGCGGGCGGAGAACTGGCGCGAGGTGCTGCGCGATCCTGAAGCGCTGCCGGCGGACATCCGGGCGCTGCTCGAGGCGGAGAACGCCTACGCCGAAGAGATCCTCGGGCCGACCCGCGCGCTTCAGCGACAGCTCGTGCGCGAGATGCGCGCGCGCCTCAAGGAGGACGACAGCGAGGTGCCGCAATCGGACGGCCCCTACGCCTATTATTCGCGCTTCCGTCATGGCGGCCAGCACCGCATTTTCTGTCGGCGGCCGCGTGCGGGCGGCAAGGAGACGGTGCTCCTCGACGGCGACGAGCGCGCCGACGACAAGCCGTTCTTTCACCTCAACGCCGCGCGGCATTCGCCCGACCATCGCAAGTTCGCTTGGAGCGCCGACGACAAGGGTTCCGAGATGTACGCGATCGGCGTGCGCGACGTCGCCGCGGGCGCCGATTTGCCCGACCGCGTCGAGAACGCCGCCGGCGAAGTGGTCTGGACGCGCGATTCCGGCGCCTTTCTCTATGTCGCGCAGGACGACAACCATCGCCCCTGGCGGGTGATGCTGCATCGCCTCGGCGCCGCGCAGAGCGAAGACGCCGTGGTGTTCGAAGAGGCCGACCCGGCCTGGTTCATCTCGATCGCGCCGACGCGGCTCGGCCGCAGCGCCATCATTTCCGTGCACGGCCACGACGCGTCGGAGGCGCGCGTCGTCGAACTCGACAACCCGACCGCGCCGCCGCTGCTGATCGCGCCGCGCCGGCACGGTCATCGCTACGAGGCGATGGACCACGGCGACGTCTTCACCATCAAGACCAACAGCGGCGGCGCGCGCGACTTCAAGATCGTGACCGCGCCGCGCGAGGCGCCGGGCGAGGCGAACTGGCGCACCTTCGTCGAGCACAAGGACGGCCGTCTGATCGAGAGCGCGGCGCTGTTCAGGGACTATCTCGTGCTGCTGGCCCGCGAGGACAACGTGCCGCGCCTGATGATCCACGAATTTGCGAGCGGCGCCGCGCACGAGATCGCGTTCGAGGCGCAGACCTATTTCCTCAAGCTCGAGCAGGTGTTCGAATTCGACACCCCGGTCTTCCGCTTCAGCTTCTCCTCGATGGCGTGCAGCCAGGAGATCTACGACTACGACGTCGGCGCGCGCCAGCGCATCCTGCGCAAGAAGCAGATGACGCCGAAGGACTTCGACGCCTCAGCCTACGTCACCCGCCGCGTCTTCGCCCGCGCCGACGACGGCGAGAGCGTGCCGATCTCGTTGCTCTATCGCCGCGGCACGCCGCTCGACGGCACGGCGCCGATGCTGATCTACGGTTACGGCGCCTACGGCCATGTGATGGACGCGAATTTCTCCACCAATCGCCTTTCCTTGGTCGATCGCGGCTTCGTCTACGCCATCGCGCACGTGCGAGGCGGCACGGAAAAGGGCTGGCGCTGGTACGAGGCCGGCAAGCTCGCCAACAAGCCCAACACGTTCGGCGACTTTCTCGCCGCCACCCGCCATCTCGTCGCCGAAGGCTTCGCCGCTCGGGATCGCGTCGTCGCCCATGGCGGCAGCGCCGGCGGCATGCTGATGGGCGCGATCGCCAACGCCGCGCCGGAGCTCTACGCGGGCGTCATCGCCGACGTGCCCTTCGTCGACGTGCTCGCGACCATGCTCGACGAGAGCCTGCCGCTGACCCCGCCCGAATGGCTGGAATGGGGCGATCCGATCCGCAGCGCCGAGGCGTTCGCCGCGATCCGCGCCTATAGCCCGTACGACAACGTCCGCGCGCAGCGCTATCCCGCGATCCTGGCGCTCGCCGGGCTGACCGATCCGCGCGTGACCTATTGGGAACCGGCCAAATGGGTCGCGAAATTGCGCGCGACGATGACCGGCGGCGGACCCGTCCTGCTGCGCACGGCGATGGAGGCCGGCCACGCCGGGGCGCCGGGCCGCTTCGACCGCCTCGAAGACGTCGCGCGCGCCTACGCCTTCGCCATCGCCTGCGCCAGCGGGCAGATCGGCGAGAGGGTGCGGGCGAGGTAGGGGCGACCGGGAGCGGGCGCGGCAGCGCTCGCGAATCCGGCGGCAACCGTTCGCTCGCGCCCGTTCTTGCGACAATGGGACGCACGACATTGCGACAAACTGTCGCAGCGTGGGTCGCTTGACCGTTTGAGCCAAGTCAATGAAAAAAGATGACGTGAGACAATCTCACCAAAAACTTATGAGGAAAACGCTGTGGAAAACGCCAGTAGCGCTGCAATCGAAACGCGTGTTGTCGACGGGATCGTCGGGACGTCTACTTCAAAGTCCGTCAATTCTATATATTATTTCCTTGCGATCATCTCGCTGATCGTAGTCGTGGCGACGTATGAGATTGGATATCCCTTCGTCATCTCGTTGGGGCTGATCGCGACGTGGGCTTCTCTCGCCTTTCTCGTCTACATGACGGCGTCCGACAGTTTCTCGAAAGCCAACCGTCAGGCCCTGGCGGCCAACGCCAAGCAGCGGAAAAAATCGGCCTGATTGCACTCGGCGCTAGGCGTCGTCGTCGCGCTCGGAGCGCGACGGCTCGCCGCCGGGAATCACATAGCCGCCCTTCAGCCAGCGATGGAGGTCGACATCGGCGCAGCGGCGCGAGCAGAACGGGTCGTATCGCGGATCGCGCGGGCGCCCGCAGATGGCGCAAACGCCCTGGGCCTCGACGCGCCGACCGTCGCCGACTGGATTTCTCGCGGCTTCGGCCGTCATCTCAGCCGCCCGGCGTCCAGCCGCGATAGGCGACATAGCCTTCGCCGGCGAGCAGCGCCGCGGTTTACGCGAGCGGCAGGCCGACGACGTTCGGGTAGGAGCCGACGAGGCGAACCACGAAGGCGCCCGCGAGACCCTGAATCGCATAGCCGCCCGCCTTGCCGCGCCATTCGCCGCTGGCGAGATAGGCGGCGATTTCGCTGCGCGACAGGCGCTTGAAGCGCACGCGCGTCTCGACCAGGCGATGGCGCGTCGCCCCGCTCGGGGTCGCCAGCGCGAGCCCGGTGTAGACGCGATGGGCGCGCCCCGACAGCAGACTCAGGCAGTCGTCCGCCTCGTCGAGGATTTCGCATTTGGGCAAGATGCGCCGGCCGACGCACACCACCGTGTCGGCGGCGAGCGTCAGCGAAGGGCCGACGTCGGGCCGCTTGAGCGCGATCGCCGCCGCGATGCCGGCCTTTTCCGCGCTGAGCCGCTGCGCCAGCGCGCGCGGCGATTCGTTGCGGCGCGGCGTCTCCTCGATGTCGGCGGGAATGACCGCGTCGGGCTCGACGCCGATCTGCGCCAGCAACGCCAGACGGCGCGGCGACCCGGAGGCGAGCACTAGGCGAGGGCGCGTCAAGATTTCGCTCACGCGGGGCGTCTCACGGCGAAGCGTCCATCGATCGGGCGCCTATTTG
>Ga0187848_10001868_pt1 | contig 17312 bp, 17 predicted proteins | sample June2016WEW_4_40_FD_132424 | JGI IMG/M metagenome (GOLD analysis project Ga0187848, IMG submission 132424) | Peatland microbial communities from SPRUCE experiment site at the Marcell Experimental Forest, Minnesota, USA - June2016WEW_4_40 | ecosystem: Environmental > Terrestrial > Soil >... | reverse complement strand
CAGCGCCAAAGCGCTTCGGCGCCCAGGTAGCTCAGTTGGTAGAGCATGCGACTGAAAATCGCAGTGTCGGTGGTTCGATTCCGCCCCTGGGCACCATCACACCTTCTCATAGTGTGATATAGCGTCTCAAAATTCAAAGAAAATCAAATACTTGAGACGACGCGTTGCTTCATAGCATCGCATGGTGTCACGTTGCATCGCGCCATTTTGCGGGTACCATCGCGAATACCGCACCCGTACCCGCAAGACGATACCCGCATGAAGCTCTCGTTCCTCGACATCAAAAATGCGCGCCCGGAGGACAAGCCGTACAGAATCTCAGACGGTGACGGCCTCAGCGTGCAAGTCCAACCGAACGGCCACAAGCTCTGGCGCTATCGCTACCGCTTTGCAGGCGTCGAGAAACTACTGGCGCTCGGCTCGTTCCCCGCGACGTCCCTTGCAGATGCGCGTGCGAAGCGCGACGCCGCACGAGGAGCGCTCGAAAAGGGCATCGATCCGAGCGTGCAAAAGAAGCTCGACAAGATCGCCGCCGCCACGCAAGCGCGCAACACGTTCGGCGCGATCGCCGAGGAGTATATCGAGAACCTCCGCGAGCGCGGCGCGGCCGAGGCGACGATCTCAAAGAACAAATGGCTGTTGCAAGACCTCGCCTCGCCGATCGCCAATCGGCCGATCGCCGAACTCACGCCGGCCGAGCTCCTGCACTTGCTCAAGCTGGTCGAGAAGAGCGGCCGACGCGAGACTGCCCGCCGGCTGCGCGGCATCATGGGTACCGTCTTTCGCTACGCCGTCGTGACCCTTCGCGCGAACAGCGATCCGACCTTCGCCTTGCAGGGCGCGTTGCTCCCGCCCAACACGAAATCGCGGGCGGCGATCACGGATGAAAAACGTCTCGGCGCGCTGTTGCGATCCATCGACGACTTCACTGGCTTTCCGACGATACGCGCCGCGCTGCAATTTCTCGCGCTTACCTTCGCCCGTCCCGGCGAGGTGCGCGGCGCGACGCGCAACGAGTTCAATTTCGAGAAGTCGGTCTGGCGCATTTCAGCCGAGCGCACCAAGACGCGCAAGCCGCACGACGTTCCCCTCTCGCGTCAGGCGCTCGCGGTCGTACAAGACATCTGGCCGCTGTCGGAGCACTTCACGCTTGTGTTCCCGTCGATTATTTCGATGAAGGCACCGCTGTCGGAGAATACGTTCAACTCGACATTGCGGCGACTCGGCTACGGCCGGGACGAAATGTCGCCCCACGGTTTCCGCTCATCGGCCAGCACGATTCTCAACGAGCACGGTTTCAACCCGGACGTCATTGAAGCGGCGCTCGGGCATCAAGAGCAGAACGCGATCCGGCGCGCGTACAATCGGGCGATCTATTGGCCCGAGCGCGTCGCGCTCATGCAGAAGTGGGCGGACATGCTCGACGACTTTCGGCTCAGCTCGACCGAAAGATAATCGCACTAGGTAGACCCAAGCCCGGCTAACCTCGCGCAACCGCGGCGAACCCCGGCAGAGGCCGACACAGCGCGGCCGACCGCGACTCGCCCACGTGTGGGGTGTCGCTGAGACTCAATCATCGGACAACAGTTTCATCGGTTCTTCGTTATGTTCCATCCCCCGCCGTCCTTCAAGACGACGCATATGTTGCCTTGGATGTCGGTTCGATAGAGCTTATTGCCCTTGTTTGAACCCGACGAATACTTCTCGTAAAGTTTGACCGCTTTGGGATGCGGATGTCCGTGCGCGTTGTCGCCAACTGAGAGGATGGTCATCGCGGGAGCCATCGCTTTGATATGACTCGTGTAGTAGTTTTGTTCGTCATCAGGATCGTCGAAGAATGTGATCGCTCCATGATGGCTACCGAGGAGCAGCGAGCATGAGAGGTCGCTGTCGCTATAGAGGGTCCGAATATGTTGCCACGTCACTGCGTCGGTATCGCCGCAGAGCAGGACGCTCGCTTGTGTGACGTCTTTGGACACGTCCCGATGTTCGACCTTAATGACAATGCTCTGCGCGTTTGGATCGCCGGCCAGCTCATCGCTCGTTGAATTCATGACACGCAGTCGACTGCTTCCGTAGTCGTAGCGCCTGCGTGCTTGCACTTCTGTAAAGCCCACGCGCCGGCGCAATTCCATATAGTCCAAATACTCGCTGGAATTCGTTGTAGTACCGGTAGCACCGCTATCCCAAACACGTTGAATCGGGAACCGCGCATCAATCTTCTTCACGCCTCGCATATGGTCTGCGTCGCGATGCGAGCAAACGAAAACATTGACTTTGGTGCCCTCTCCAATTTCCGTTGCGAGGTAGGCGAGAACGGATTCTTCGTTGTCCTCGGTCACGTTGCAGTCGTAGAGAAATACCCTTCCATCTGCGAGTTGGAGCAAAGTCATGTTGCCCTGACCAACATCCATAAAGTGCACCGTGGTCGCCATAACTCAAACCTGCTGCTTTCCCTTCCGGGGTTTCGCCACGCCCTTGGAATTCAGGGTGTCGCACGCAGCCAAGAGTTGCATACCGTAAGCGTCGGCCGGAAGCCGCACCCAATCTGAATTTACGACGACGATCCAAAATATCGAGAAGAGCCACGCGACGATCGTGACGACCACAATCTCGGGGCGAGGCGCGGCGCTCTCGACGAAGGAGAGATAGCCGGCGGCGACGGTACTGATACCGGCGGTGACAACAGCCGTTGTGACGCCAAGCGGCTTGAGGCCCCAGAGGTTCCGACGGAAGCCGTATGAGATGTTCTCACGAAACAGAATCGAAAATTTCTTTGTGTCGCGCGTCTGTGTGAGCAGCCACGCGGTCACCGACTCGTACGCCCTGTCCGCCGCAGTAGGGTTCGCGAGTTCTTCTTCCGGAGTTGGCAGCGGCAACTGAGGCAATTTCTCCTGAAGGAATGTCCGATATCGCGCCTTCGTGTGCTCGTCGATCCGCTCGTCACTGTGACGCAGTAGTGCCACTGAAGGCTTGCCGCCCCATGATTTGTAAAGCTCGGGCTCAAGGCGCTTGCCTCGATCTCTAGCGATCTGCGACAGGAGAAGGATCAATCCAAAGCTTGATGCCAACGAAACTAGCGCGCCAAGGATTGACCATAGCGCTGGGAACCACACCAAGATCAACGAGACGGCGGGCAGTATCACGAGCAGCGCCGGGAAGAGGCGCGCTTGCCGCCCGTATGGATCGAGCAACTGCGCCGCCGCGCCGAGGATGTTAGGTTTCAACTCGGTCATAGAAGGGTAACTCAGGCGCGTCCGACAGGCCGGCACGTCGCGGCCAATTGATAGCGTGGTTCAGTAATCCGCCATTCGTTTTATAAACTCTAGCGCCTCGCCGCTTGAGCGCGTTGGTCACTTTACGCCGCGGATGCGTCGTGGATTTTGGGGCGACCGATATTAGTGCGAACTGGCTCGTGATTTCATTCAACACAGCCGGGGATACGTTCCTTCTGCTGCCGTGATGTGGGACCTGCAAACAGTTTAGTCCTTTGAGCGACATACCAACGACGCGACCGTAGAGGATGGCTCGCGTCAACCCTTGCCGCCCGCTGTCCGCCGTGAGAAGCACACCGTTGCCGCCGAAGTTGCCGTACATTACGACGCTGCTTTCGTTCTGAGCAGATGTCTCTCCGGTCTCATCGAGAGTCTCGATGTCCATGGCCTCTGCAACCCACATCGCAGCGTCGCCTACCGCTTGGGCGAATTGGCCAAGAACTCCGACAGCAGGCCGCTTAGCGTCAGGCGTTCGCGAAAAGTTCGGAACCAATTCCTTCAAATACCAATCCCTCTCCGGCGAGAGCACCACAAAAGGACCTATCGCGCTCCCTTGGAACGGTTCGTGGATCGGGATCTTCTTACCAATTGCGATCCGCTCAAGCTCGTGTGCGGCGTCAAGCGCGTCGCGAATCCTTGCCTCAAGCCCACCCGCCGTGAAGCGCGGATCGCGGAAGTGGTCTAAGAGGCCGGCGGCGTAGTTCCACGGCCGATGCATCCAAAGATTCTTGACGTCAAGATTGTTCAGAACCTCGGTAAGACCAGAGGAGTGGTCGCCATCAGGGTGCGTATTGACAACGTGCTGCACGGTGAAGGTGCCATAAATCCCCTGGACATGACGGACAAGTTCTTCACCCGAAGCCTTGTTGCCGCCGTCGATGATCATAACCTCGTAACCGCTCGTGAGATCGCCGTATCGCAGCGCGATTGCGTCGCCGCTACGTTCGCCGTCGCCGACCTGCAAGAAGTCGATTTCTATGCCCTGTGGATTCATTAGAATTTATTGTACGCCAAACATCCCCGATCGGCACTAATTGGGAAGCGTCCTCCACCAAGTTTTTCGAGAGCCTTTCGTTTGAATAGGTTGGGACGGCCGACTGGGGACAACAAGGGGTGGATCGGTGCCAGGTGATATACTTGCGACAATGTCCGACGAACCCCGACACGACGCGGCCGGCCCAGCGCGGGCAACCGCGACAGAGTATCCCCTAACGCTGGAGGACGTGTCGCGCCTCTTCGACGAAGCCGGCCTCCCTCGCAACGTCAGAACCCTTCAACGCTACTGCGCCGCCGGCCGCCTCGATTGCATCAAGGAAGAGACTGCGACCGGCCTCGCCTATTTCGTCGATCCAGTTTCGGTCGAACGCGCGATCAAACAACTTGCGCAGCTTCACGGCCTCACCGACGAAGTGCGACATGGCGCGACATCCGAAGAAACGCCGCACACTGTCGCTCTTGGTGCAGAGCCCTCATCGATGCCCGACACACCGCGCCCGAGCGCGGCCGACCGCGACAAAGTGACCGAGACAATTGTGGAGCGACAGAGTGCGCCTGAGCCCGACACGTCGGGCTTGGTCGCCGTGCTCGAAAGGGAGAACGCGGGCCTGCGCGAGCAGGGAGAATTTTTCCGCCATCAGATCGAAGTGAAGGACACGCAGATCGCCGCGCTCTTGGAGCGCGACAAGGAAACAAATTACATCGTCAGGGGATTGCAGACGATGCTTGCGCCGTTGCTCGGCAGGGGAGAGAACGCCAATCATCGCACGGACGGCGACCAGCACGCCGGAGAAGGCCAGTAGCGGATCGATCGTCGCCGACGAAGGAATAGGGGATAAGGCGCTCTTGACAGCCCGCGAGGCCTTATAATTCGTGCATGGACTTCTCAACCGATCGGCACATCGGCGACATCCTCAAAGAGCGCAATATCATCCTCAAGGGAGCCGACGCAGCGACCCGCCAAGGCTTCACCCAAGTTCCGAATTTCATCCTCAAATCGAAGAAGCTCAGCAGCGGCGACAAGATGGCGTTCGCCATGCTTCTCTCCTACGCGTGGCAGAACGACTATTGCTTTCCCGGCCAGGAGCGCTTGGCCGAAGACCTCGGCGTCACGGATCGCAGCGTGCGCACCAATCTGAAAGCCCTGGAGGAGCAAGGGCTCTTGGTTATCAAACGTCGAGGGCAGGGAAAGACCAATATCTACGAACTCAATCTCACAGCGCGATCGTCGACCAAGAATCCAGACCGGAAGAAAACTTCCGGTCTAGAGCGGAAGAAAGCGTCCGGCCTAGAGCGGACATAAACTTCCGGTCACTCTATATAAGAAGACGCATTTAATAGATGAAAAGAAAAAGACTAAGATAAGGAATGCGATTTATAAAGAATACGGCAAATGCACAATCAGAAATCCACCATTGAAAGAGGCAACCGCTTGACAGAGCCGTTATTTCATGGTCGCACAAGATCAGTTTCGCGACATATGGTCTGGAAAAGTCAATAGTACAGCCATTCTAGGAGAATTCATTTTGCGCGTGCTATATTTCAATGACCTATGGAGTTCGCGTATGATGTAGAGGGGTTTCGTTTGTTGCAAGGCGACGCGCTGAAAATCATGCGCGAGCTGCCGCCCGAATCCTTCGACATGATTTTCGCTGACCCGCCCTACTTTCTATCCAACGGCGGATTCACCGTGCACGCCGGCAAGCGCGCGTCGGTTCATAAAGGCAAATGGGACAAGTCGCGCGGCGTCGACGAGGACATGAGCTTTCACCAGGCATGGGTTGAGGAGACCTATCGCCTCTTGAAGCCTGCCGGCACCATTTGGATCTCCGGCACCTATCACTCGATCTATCAATGCGGCTACGCGCTCCAGTCGACGGGCTTTCACATCCTCAACGACATCGCCTGGTTCAAGCCGAACGCCTCGCCCAATCTTTCCTGCCGTATGTTCACGGCCTCGCACGAGACGCTGATTTGGGCGCGCAAGGACAAGCGAGCGCGGCACTATTTCGACTACAAGGCGATGAAGAATGGCGAATGGCCGGGCGACATGATGAAGAAGCCCGACCTGCAAATGCGTTCGGTCTGGGCGATCGGCACGCCCAAGCCGAGCGAAAAGATTCACGGCAAGCACCCGACGCAGAAGCCCATCGAGCTCTTGCGTCGCGTCATTCTCGCCTCGACCCCGCCCGGCGCTTCGATCCTCGATCCCTTCGCCGGCAGCAGCACGACCGGCATCGCGGCGACGCTCGTCGGCGATCGAGAGTTCACCGGCATCGAGCGCGACAAGAAATATATCGAGCTTTCGATCAAGCGCCATCGCGACATCGTTGGCGCGCGCGAATCGGCGTGGAGCGTCGCCATCCCCATTGCTGCATGAAAACTGGCGGAATCGGCGGCGGCAATACGCGCACGGGTTTGAATTTCGAGAACGAGCGCGACCTCCTAACTGCGATTTCGCACGCGCCGGGCTACAGCGTCGCCGGCTCCGTTATCTACTACCGAGGCCGCGAAGTCGCCCGCAGCTACAAGAAGCACGCGCTCTACCGGATGCTCGCCGAGCGCGGCGTCGACTACCGCGACCACCTTTCAAAGAAGCTGCTTCCGGACGATGCGATCTACGTGATCGTCAACAACACTATGTTCATCATCGAGCTCAAGTTCCAGAAAACCGCCGGATCGGTCGACGAGAAATTGCAGACCTGCGATTTCAAAAAGAAGCAGTACCGGAAGCTGCTCGCGCCCCTGAATTTCGAGGTCGAATACGTCTACATCCTGAACGATTGGTTCCGGCAGGCGGAATACAAGGACGTGCTCGACTACGTGATTTCGGTCGGATGCCAATACTACTTTCACTATCTGCCGCTGCAAAAGCTGGGCCTGCCTGTACCGGACGAGCGCGATGAATTCCAGGCGCGGATTGCCGCGTAACGAGCGCCACTAGGCGAGAGCCTCGCAGGCAATTTCCGCCTTCCACGCACCTGCGACGCGCCCGCGCTTGACCAGAGAAAGCGTCGGAATAAGCTTCATTCGCCCGCTAGCAAGGGCCTCTGGGACTTCGCGAATGTTCCCTAATCAGGGAATGTCACGATGTCGCACCCGCTCAAGCTTTGCACGATGAAGGAACTGAAGACGGTGTACGGTATCCCATATTCGCGACAGCACATTTGGAGGTTGCAGGACGCTGGCAAGTTTCCCCTTCAGGTGATCCTTGGCCAATGCCGTGTCGCCTTCAGGTGCGCTGATGTCGAAGCTTGGCTTGCCGACCCGCTTGGATGGCCTAAGCGAGCAACTGAGAGTCACTCTCTCTGATAGGGGTGGGGAGGCCGGGGTCCAAGCCGGCCTCTTCCCGTCTAAAGGACACGCCCAACCCCCTACCAGTAGCCCACCCAGTAGCCCTACCAGTACTGTACTGGTACCCTGTACTGGTAGGCCGAAGGCCGCAAAACCCAGACGATTCAACATATTCCGACCACACAGTCAGTCAGGCTAGCGCCATGACCTCCCCCTCTTTTGCTGAGACTTATTACATCAGCAAATCCACCAGCAGCACGACGCGCGAACGGAATAGAAAATTCCGTCGCGCGCGTTCCTTTTGGGGCCCGAGCGGGAGGTCATGGCGCTGCGCGACCACTGACTGACTGGTGGCGGAACCGTTCACCGGTTCCGCGCGACGCGGCCATTCCTATCGGACAATTCCATCCGACTCCGCGCGATTAACACTACAGCGACGCCCCTCGCGCACGGCGGGTTGCCCGTTCGCATCGGGGCGCGCTTAACACTACATCGCGTATAATGAACGCAGGCAGCTCTTCACGGCATAGCGACGCTTTCCTGTGCCAATGCAAGCGGCACTCACTCCCCTTCTCCTCCGACATAAGGATGTCCGGGCGTGGGACGCTTGCCTTGCCATGGATATCGGACGAGCTCGGCACGACAGCTACGATTTCAAACGAAGGAAGCGACGCTCGCGCCCGATCTTTTCGATTTCCGATGACGAGCGCTCACGGCATCTCTGGGTGATTGGGAAAACCGGCGTCGGCAAATCGACGTTTCTCTTGAACGCGATCTCGCAAGACATTCGAGCCGGTAACGGCATCGGCGTTTTTGACCCGCACGGCGATCTTGCCGACGCCGTGCTCTCACTCGTTCCGCGCCGCCGGCGCAACGACGTCGTACTGTTCGACCCTTCCGATCGCGACTTCCCCGTCGGCTTCAACATCTTCGACAACGTCCCCGTCGACCGGCGACCTTTTGTCGCATCGTCGGTCGTCGACTGCTTCAAGGCGATCTGGGGCACATCGTGGGGGCCACAGCTTGAAATGTTCCTTTACGCGGCGTCGGCCGCGCTCTTGGACTTCCCGGACGGCACCTTGCTCGGCCTTAAGCACATCATCACGTCAAAGAAATATCGCGCGCGCGTGCTCGGGCATGTCCGCGATCCCGCCGTCGCCGATTTTTGGAAGACCGACTTCGCGACGCACATGCCGGAGAAGGAGCAGCGCGAGCGTACGCTCTCGACGCTCAACAAGATCGGACAACTCATCACCGATCCCACCGTTCGCAACATCATCGGCCAGACGCATTCGCGGTTGTCCTTCCGCGAGATCATGGACGGCCGGAAGATTTTCATCGCGCGTCTCGCCCAGGGCGAACTCGGCATTCAGAAATCATCGCTCATCGGTGCGCTCTTGATTTCAGCGCTCCACACGGCCGCCTTGCAGCGGCGCGATATCCGGACGCCGTTCCACGTCACCGTGGACGAATTCCACAATTTCGGTCTGGGCTTCAGCGAGATGCTATCCGGTATCCGAAAGTTCGGCGTCACTTTGACGCTGTGCCACCAGTTCCTGGCGCAGCTCGACGACGACCTTGCGGATGCGATGATCGGAACGATCGGCGCGACCCTCGCGTTCCAGCTCGGCGGCAACGACGCCGAGCGACTTTCGAAGACGTTCAACATAAAGGCGGAGGAGCTGTCGTCGCTGGAGCCCCACACCGCCTACATCAACATCGGCGCACGCACCCACCAGCTCCGCATGGACCCTGCACCGGAGCGCCGTTACACCGCTTCCCCGCGCCTCATACGCCAGTCGTCTCGATCTCAGTATGCGAGCCAACGCGCGCATGTGGAGAAGCGCATCGCAAAATTCATACGAAACGCTTCTTGACAGATGAGCGCTTCAATATTTCCCTGCCGTCGGAGGGGAACTCATGCGCGTTTCCGTCAAGTATGATGAGCAGCCGAGCGGAGCCCGGCGTACTGACGTATATCTGATTCTTACAATCGAATTTTCCGACGAAGAACGACAAACGATCCGCCAGCGTAATTTGGAAAATATACGCATCGTAGGCTTACCGCTCGACCCATGGCTAGTCAGCCCGCGTATCAAGAAGAATCCGTTTCTCAAGAACCTTCCCTACATCGGGTTCTTCTTTTTTCGACCGTATTGCGTTCTAGCCCGTGAACTACTTATCTACAAGACATTCGTATATAAATTTGCCGACGCGAACTCTGCGAAACAGGTCGAAGCCGAGGCACGCGCGTCTCTCGTCGAACTCAAAAACAGGCTCCTCGCAGACAAAGACGTCGGCCGCGACGAAGTGTACGATCTATGACATTCCTCGTCTTGCTCATCATCGTCGGTGCCGCCGCTATTGCCGCCCGGCCGTTCATCGAGCATCTGCGCCTTCAGGCCCGCTACAAACCGCGGACCGCTGACCTCTACAGCGAGCACATCAACGCGATAAAGCACGAAGAGATTCCGCACCCCGACACGTTCTTCAAAGATCACATGCGGGAAATCTTGGGGAGAGTTCGCCCCCGCGTGCCGTGCAACCGGGTGCTGTATCAGATCGGTTGCGCCATCGATAATCTCTTCAAACAAGAGACCGAAATTCGCCCCGTAGTTCCCTCTCAGAACGTCCTCATCGCTGACGGCACCGACCGCGACTATGTCCTCGCGTCCCTGAACCGGAGCAAGAATTTCGCGCTCAATCTGCCGGCATTCGAGCGCGCGCTCCATGGAGTCTGGCAGGGCTACTTCAGGAACCTCCCCAACGACGCGTTCGACGAAGACATCGAAAAACCATTCGCGCACATCGATCTCTTGGAAACCATTCCGGACGTCGGCGTCGCCGTTTGCGACGTCGCCGCCCCGCTCTTGCGCAAAGAGACCCGCAATCGCGGTCTATTCGATGAATTCAATCACACCTGGGAACGCAACGCATTTGCGGCCTCCGGCCAAACATACCCCTACGCGACGAGAGACCTCATCGCCCCTAACCAATTCAAGGGAACGCGAGCCGAGATCGTCGACGCCTATCTCCGCGACACCGCGCTTTGGCACCTCTTTCAAGCGAGAATTCCCTTCAACTTCACCGACATGCTTAAGGAGCATGGGCTCCTCCTTGCGCCGCCCGGTTGGGGCAAATCGCAAATCATCCAGTCGCTCACCTACCACCTGGCGCAGCAGCCCGACCCGCCGACCATCATCATTCTCAACTCGCAAGGATCGATGCTCGATCGCATCCAGCGCCTCGCCATCTTCGCTCCCGGAGAGCCGCTGTCCGACCGCCTCGTCATCATCGATCCGGAAGACGATCTTCCGCCGGCGCTCAACATGTTCTCCATGCCGACCGCGCGCATGAAGTCCTACTCGCGCAACGATCGCGAGCAGATAGAGGCGGGCACGATCGAGACGTTCGAGTATCTATTTTCCAGCGTCGCGAGCGAACTCACGAGCAAACAGACCACCGCGTTCCAATACCTGATATCCCTCGTCCTCTCGATTCCCGGCGGCAACTTCAACACCTTCGCCGAGCTTCTCCAGGAGACGACCAAGGACCCGTCCGGCAAAGACAGCAAGTACGCCCCCGACATCGCGAAGCTCGATCTCACGGCGCAAGGGTTCTTCCGCAACCATTATTTCACGAAGAGCTTCACCGAGACGCGCCAGCAGATCGGGCAGCGCATGTACCGTGTCGTCAACCGTCCTGCGTTTCGCCGCATGTTCGGATCGTCCGAGAACAAGCTCGACCTCTTCACCCTCATGCAGCGCGGCTCCATCATCCTCGTCAACACGAGCAAGAAATTGCTCGGCGACGGCGGCAGCGCATTCTTCGGCCGATGGTTTCTCAGCCTCCTTATCCGCGCCGCCTACGAGCGCGTCGCCGTCAACGACCCGCGCCGCACGCTTGTCTTCGTCGACGAAGCGAGCGACTACGTGGATCAAACCTTCGAAAAGATTCTCTCAAAGGTGCGTCAGTTCAACGTCGGCTGCCTCATGGCCTTTCAGGAAACCAAGCAGATACCGATGCTGAATTCCGTCATTCAGAATACGGCCGTGAAGCTCGTGGGCGGCGTCGAAGACCACGATGCGTCAGTCATGTCTCGCAGCATGCGCACAAGCCCCGATTTTCTCATGTCGATGTCTCGCTCCGAAACGGCCACCGAGTTCGCTGCATACGTACGCGGAAAAACCGGGACCGCCGTTCGCATGACCGTTCCGCAGTTCTGGACGCTCAACGTTCCGACGATGAGCGAGGAACAATATGCGCAACTTCGCGCGGCGAACCGCGCGCGCTACTCGACGCAAGAAACGAACGGGGATCACGATCCGCCACACCCACCCGGCGGCCCCACACACGAGCCGATCGTCAAGCTACGCCCTGACCCGCCCGAGCTCAGAAAATGGAAGCGAGAGCGGAAAGACGACCCGCCGGACGACACTACCCACAGCAACCCGAGCAAGGACTGGTAACAGACTGTAATATGGAGTTGCATACAGAGTATTGATTTTATTGACGTTTTCGCCCTTAATCGAGGTATGAATGTCTTCTCGCCAGAATTGCATAAACGGGCGTCGCGGTGGGACGCGAAAGCCGAAGGCAGGGCGATCGTCATCACGCCGCGCGACCTCGATTTCCTGTTCGCACTCTTCGTTCACGGCCCTCTCTCGACTGCGATGCTCCGCGCGCTTGTCGCGCCGACTGTCTCGCAATGGGTGGTCACCGAACGACTGAAAAATCTGAAGCGCAAACCGAACGGCTTCGTCGAACAGCCGTGGCAACAGCGCGCGGCCGTCAACGCCAACTACAATCATCTCGTCGTTGCGTTGTCACCCACCGGCGTCGACCTTCTCATTGAGCGTGCGCGAATCACGCGCGAGCAGGCCGCGTGGTATGTCGGCACCAATGAGAATCGGAAGACCTACGAGCACGACACGATGGCGGCTTACCTTTCCGCGTCGCTCGACCTCGGTTGCCGGCAAGACGAGAACCTGCGCTTCGTTTCCTGGCTCGACATTTTCAGCCACGAAAAATGTCCGCTCGCGACGAAGGCCGCGCGCAATCCCCTTCTCATTCCCTACGAATTCGACAACGCCGAACATGCGCTCGTTCCCGACGGCCTGTGCGGCATCGCGCACCGCGAGCGCGGCGTGAGTTTCTATGCGATCGAGGCCGACCGGAACAACGAGCCGATCGAGGCGTCGAAGCTCACGCGATCGTCATACGCCCGGCACCTGCAAGGCTACCGCTACGCGCTGCGCAACGAACTCTACAAGGCGCACTACGGAGTGCCGAACATGCAGGTGCTCACGATCACCGTCTCAGAGACGCACCTGCACAACATCATGGCGCACCTGAAGAAGGTGACGGCCGACGGCGCGCGGCATCTCTCCGGCGCGCATCCGTTTCTGTTCAAGGCGGTGCCGGCGCTGGGGAGGAGGATAAACAAGCCGCCGGTGAGCGGGCACATCCTGACGGAATGCTATCGCCGCATCGGCGAGGACAACGTCTTCCTCTGCTCGTAAGCGCCGCCGGCGGCGGTGTCCCAATTTGACTTCACTGGGCCAATATATCCCACCGGTTTTCGTATTCCTCAATCGCCTTCAAGGACATGAAGCCATGCTCCGCCCAGCCTTCTGGATAATGGGCGTGCTTTTCTAGATCGCGATTCTTCGCCATGAAGAACCGGACGGGCTTTTCGCTCTTCTCTGGCCCGAGAAGCACGTACACCGTAATCTGGTCCAGCAATTCGCCTTTGAAGCTAGAGCGGCGCACGAACCACGGTTGCGCCCGCACCGTCTTCACCTGAACCCTTCTGAGCGCCGACGCGTCGTGCGCGCCCGCCACAAGGTCATAGCCCTTCGTGTTTCGATCGGCGAGTTGCGCATCAAAACCCCGCCTGAGCAGCTCGCCCATGACCAGATATTCGCCGGCATTTCCGGTCGGAATGCCCGACCTTCGTTTCTTCTTCTTTGCAACGTCCGCAATTTCGCTCATGGCGTTTGCCGGTGCTCCCCCCGATCGCAGCCCGCGCCGATTCTATTTGCAATTTGATTGCCCCAATATGTACCACGGCAGGAAACCGACGCTTATCGTTTCCTTCGATCGGAAATGATCGCGCATTGGCGCGCGTGGCCTTGGGATGGCCGGCGGGGTCGAAGACGTGGACGAGCCCAGCGATGGCGGCGAACATCAGTTCTCGGCTATGGTTGCTTGAGGAATTTGCCGAGCGGACAACCAACTAAGAGGCTGCTCCGATGAGCATCTATGACCCCTTGCGCGATTCCCTTTTGGGCGAGACGCGCGCCGAAGTGACCTATTCATTCGAATGCATAGAGAAGCTCATCGGACGACATCTACCGACTTCCGCACAAACTTACTCGTGGTGGTGGGACAACGAGGACCCTGCCACAACCCGACACGCCCAATGTCGCTCTTGGCGGGCGGCCGGATACGACGCTACTCCTCATATTGGCGATCGAACCGTCACTTTCCGAAAATCAAATTAGGACACTACCCCGCTGGCTACCTCCGCCATGGGGCGATACAGGCAACTTCATCGAATACGACCCTAAGTAACTAAGTTTCCGATTGTTCTACCGCATAGCTGCAAGAAGTCTGTGATGTCATTGCAGTCCGTCGTTGTTATCGGCGTCTTCACATTGGTCAGTGGATGCATATCGGATTCGTGTACAATCGCGTTCCTACGCCCCGTGATCAGCTTGAGTGTCGTCCTGACGTCGTCAGGCTTCTGACCCATAGCGTCGGCAACTTTCGCCCACTTGTGCTTCTCATCCCAAATCAGCGATAGGCCCTCGGCTACCTTCTCGGGGTCCTGGAACGACAAGCGCCCCAGCTTTCTTATTATCTCCTGTTCAAACAGGTATTCTTTCGGCGGCACGGTCGCGGCCAATAGCTCGCCGTGGAATTGAATCGTAATAGACTCGGAGTGGTAACGGTCAGTCGGCACGCGGCGTCCTACATATGTTTCGACCATACCGACGCGGATAAGGTCGTGCAGCAATTTGTCGAATGCGCTTACCGCGTAAACGACCTGCGAACGTAGGAGATCATCGAACGGGTAAGGCGCTCTGACCGATTGAGTTAGATAACCGTGAAGCGCTGTGAGGTTCCGCGCCTCGACTATGCTCGCGTCGAATATTGCAACGGCTCTAAGCATGAGCCATACCAGAAACGACTTTTTCGCTGATTTCTTCAAACTGTTTCAGGAAGAAAGCTCGCCTTTCCTGAAATCCTTCCAAAATCGGCCCGGTCTCTCTAATTTCTTCATCAGTCAATTCGAATACCGGCACACCAGCTTCGTACGACTTTGGCAGAAGACCTTGAAAATCAGGAATTTCACCTAGACAGTAGTTCTCGCCCACGAGAGCGCCGTACTCTGCCGCGCTGAGCGTCATTCCCGCGCCGGAAAAAGCGGCAAATACCTCGTTGCTCACTGTTGCTTTGATTTCGGCGATGTTGTCTCGATAGGGTCGCGCCGCCTTACCTTTTCTAATATTGAAACGTTGTATCAGCGTACCTAAGAATTTTGGCGTTCCGACGGGAATTGGATACGCGGAATTTTCAAACAGTTCAATCGAGCTACGCTTCCAAAGAACCCAACGAGGAAGAACTGCTTTTAGCGTCTCCAAAGCCTTGATTGAAAACGGGTCCGGATTTGTTGGGATAATAAATGCGTTCGCGATTAAAAACAAATTTTGATTGATAGAACTAAGACTTGGATTGAGATCAATTATTGTAAATTCAATATCGTATCGGATTTCTGTAAGCCGAATTAATTCTGCGAACGCGCCAGGCAAGTTCTGTAGCGTTGTTATCGCGTTATTTGACGTCTGAGCAAACGTCAATGCCGCGTCGTATTCTGACAAATTCGCGTGGCCAGCGAGCACACACAAATTCGGACAGCGCACCGGACTCGAGCATGACACGGCGCTAATTGGAATGGGCTTACCATCAAACGCCGCTGAAACTCCGTCCTTTATATTCTGCGCTTTGGTCTCATCTTCACTGTAGTATTTCTCGAAATCATCGCCCAATATCAACGCAGTTAAATTGCATTGCGAATCCGCGTCTACCAAGAGCACACGGTGATTCTTCGCGATCATCCAGCCGATATTATATGCGGATGTCGTCTTGCTAACGCCGCCCTTGTGATTGAAGACTACTAGTCGCTTGGCCATATGCCCGTCCCCATCCCCCCGCGTTGGGAAGCAAAGTAGTCCTACGCTTTGCCCGGAGCGAGTCCAATTCTGCAAAACCGGAATTCGATTCCCAAAAACAAAATGGGCCGCGCCGAAACGCAGCCCATCGCATTCACACACGCCCCTCGTCGGGAATGTCGTCTTCCGCCGCGAACGGCGGCAGCAGCTTCAGCACGCCGCCCCACTCGGTGCCGATCGGCAACGCGTTGAGCTTCACCGAGAAGCCGCCGCCGTTCTCCCGAGCCCAGGCGTAGCCGAGCGTCGTCCAATCCTTTCGGCCGGGTCCGGTCTTCGCCCTCACGACGAAATCCGGTTGGCGGACTTCCCTCTCCCGCGCCTTGCGGGTCGGCGGCTGTTCACTCGTCGTTGCACTCATGGACATCTCCTCTTTTCACATCCTTATGAAGTATAATTCATTTCAGGAAATAGAGGAGAGGACCATGTCCAGTTTCGTCGACTTCCAGGACCTCAAAGCGCGCGTGAATATTGCCGACGTCTTGCCGCTCTTGGGCATCACCACCAAAGCCTACGGCGCGCAGCTCCGAGCGTGCTGCCCGATTCATAAGGGCAGCGACCCGCGCGGCTTCGTCGTCACCCCCGCCAAGGGCGTCTGGTATTGCTTCGGCGGTTGTGGCGGCGGCGACATGATCGCGCTCGTCGCCAAGGTGCGCGGCTGCGAACAGAAAGACGCCGCGCGCTTCATCGCCGAGGGAACTGGTACCAGTTCCGGGAACCGTACACTTCCAGGGAACAGTAACAGTTCCCCCCAGCCCAGGGACGAGAGAAGGCGCGGCTTCGATCCCGAGGCCTACGCCAAGGGTCTCGATCCGGCTCACGCGGCGCTCGCGCCGCTCGGCATTGCCGCTGAGACCTTCCGAGCGTGGAAGGCGGGCTATGCGACCTCGGGCGTCAACCGCGGCCGCCTGGCCTTCCCTATCGCCTCCAAGGACGGCGCAATCGTCGGCTACGCCGGCCGCAGCGTAGGCGAGGAGTCGCCGACGCTGTCATTCCCGAACGGACTGTCGCCCAGCGAATTCATCTTCGGCGCGGATCGCGTGACGGAGGGCGAGCTGCACTTGGTGCGCGATCCGCTCGAAGTGATGCGGGCCTTTGAGAACGGCATCGAAAACGTCGTCGCATTTCTCACCGAGGCCGTCACGGCGCAGCAGCTCGAAATGCTGTCGTCGCTGATGGACGAGAGGAAATGCGAAACGCTCAGCCTATTCGGCTGAGCCATCCGGGGAGCCTTCGGGCTCCCCTTCGCTTTGCGCGTCCGCTTGCATGTCGGCGATTTCTTCGACCGTGTCGAGCGAGATCGTCGGCGCTGTCAGCAGATCATTCACGCGCGCGTCCTTCGCGCGCTCCGCATCTTCGATCGCGACGCGTTCGCGCGCCTGGGCTTCTGTCTCACCAAAGTCGTCGGCGCGATCGCGTTTCCGGACCAACTCCTTCAGGAACTCACTGACGCCGTTCGCGCGCCGACGAACGCGCCGCGACGTCCTCTCCGTCTCAGTCCCCTGCCCGGCTG
>Ga0187848_10001865_pt1 | contig 17328 bp, 17 predicted proteins | sample June2016WEW_4_40_FD_132424 | JGI IMG/M metagenome (GOLD analysis project Ga0187848, IMG submission 132424) | Peatland microbial communities from SPRUCE experiment site at the Marcell Experimental Forest, Minnesota, USA - June2016WEW_4_40 | ecosystem: Environmental > Terrestrial > Soil >... | reverse complement strand
GCCTGATCGTCCATCGCATTTTGACCCATGCGCCCATCTCGGTGGGCGACACGGTTTTTGCGCGCGTCGCTACGCCGCTGCGCGATGCCACGCGCCGCAATCACACCGCTACCCATCTGCTTCATGCTTCGTTGCGACAGGTGCTGGGCGCGCACGTGAAGCAAGCCGGCAGCGTGGTGGACCCGGGCCGCCTCCGTTTCGACTTCAATCATTACGCCGCCATGGACGCCTCCGAAATCGAAGAAGTCGAACGGCTCACTAATCAGCAGATTCTGCGGAACACCGAGGTCGGCACCAAGGTCATGCCGCTCGATCAGGCCATCGCCACCGGTGCCATGGCGCTGTTCGGCGAAAAGTACGGCGAACAGGTGCGCGTGGTCAGCGTGCCCGGTTTCAGCCAGGAACTTTGCGGCGGAACGCACGTCCGCCGCACCGGCGATATCGGCCTCTGCAAAATCGTCTATGAGGGCAGCATCTCCTCTGGCGTCCGCCGCATCGAAGCTATCACGGGCGAAGGCGCGCTGCGCCAGTTTCAGGAATCGTCGGGCGCACTGCGCCGCGTCGCCGACATCGTGCACGCTTCCGAGCCCGAGCTTGCCGATCACGTCGCCAAACTGCTCGCCAATGAGCGCGCGCTCGAACATCAGCTCAAACAACTGAAGGAGAAACTGGCGCAATCCGCCGCCGGCGCGCTGGAGACGCAGGCGCGCACGCTGAATGGATCCAAGGTGCTCGCCGCGCGGCTCGAAGGAATGGACCGCCAGCAGATGCGCTCGCTGGCGGATTCGCTGCGCAACAAGTGGAAGTCCGCAGTGGTCGTGCTGGCCTCTGGCGATGAAGGCAACGTCTCCATCGTGGCCGCTGTCACCAAGGACCTCACCGCCAAAGTGCAGGCCGGCAAGCTGGTGGGCGCGGTCGCGCAAGCGCTCGGCGGCAAAGGCGGCGGCAGGCCGGACATGGCCGAGGGCGGCGGCAAGGATGCGGCCGGCGTCGACAAAGCCCTTGAAAACGTGTACCGCGACTTGGAAAGCAGACTAAGTTAGCTGAGGCGATTGTAGCCGGCCCATGCCATCCACTCCGTTGACCGAATCCTTTGACGCACTCATCGTCGGCGCCGGGCCAACCGGCCTCGCCTGCGGCATCGAGCTCCAGCGCCGCGGCGTTAATACCGTGCTCATCGAAAAGGGCTGCGTGGTCAATTCCATTTACCACTACCCCACCAACATGGTTTTCTTCACCACGCCCGAGTTGCTCGAGATCGGCAACATTCCGATGACCAGCCTCAACGAAAAGCCCAACCGGCATGAGGCCCTCAAATATTACCGGCGCGTGGCGGACCATTTCAAACTGGACATTCGCCAGTATGAGCGGGTGGAAAGCATCGCCGGCGCCAACAACGCCTTCGAAGTTCATTCGACCGATCGTTTCGGTGCCCGCCGCCTCTACCTGTCACGCAAAATCGTGCTGGCCACAGGGTACTATGACGTACCAAACATGCTCGGCGTGCCGGGTGAGGAACTCGAGAAGGTCCTGCACTATTACAAAGAGCCGCATCCTTATTACGACCACGATGTGGCCGTGATTGGCGGCCAGAATTCGGCGGCCATCGCCGCGCTGGAGTTGAATTGGACCGGCGCGCGCGTCACCCTGATTCACCGCGAAGCAGCGATCTCGAGTCACGTTAAGTACTGGATCAGACCAAACCTGGAGAATCGCATCAAAAGCGGTGAGATCCGCGCTCACTTCCACTCGCGTGTTGTGGAAATCCTCCCCGGTTTGATTCGCGTCGCGACGCCCGACGGGGAAAGAACATTAAAAAACGATTTTGTTTTTGCCATGATCGGCTATCGCCCCGATCTGGATTTCCTCTCTGCAAGCGGAATTACGTTGGATCCCGCTACACAGAAACCGCGTACCGATCCCGCCACGCTCGAGAGCGAGCGCCCCGGCATTTACCTGGCCGGTGTAATCGTCGCCGGCATGCACACCAACGAAATCTTTATTGAAAATGGACGGTTTCACGGCCGCCAGATCGCCGAATCCATCGCTTCCCGCCTGTAACATTGCGCCACCCCGCGCTATGCACCAGAAGTACTGGAGCTGGTTATTGAGCATCTTTAACCGGCAATCTGCAACGTTCTCCCATGCTGGTGTGTCTAATCTAATGATAGGAGGGCTCGATATGCTTCACTCTTTGGTTAACACGCTGTTTGGATGCGCTCACTCGCGCACAACTTTCCCTATGACGCCCGGCCGGAGAAACGGCGCCATGACGATGAAGAATGCCACGCACCTGGGTACTTACGTGGTTTGTCTCGATTGCGGCAAGGAATTCGCGTACGACTGGAGAACTATGCGCGTGGGGAATCCGATCGCCACGCAAATTACAGCGGTCCCGGTTGTCGCCATGCAGCCAGCCGTTCAAGAAGCCCAGCCCATGTTTCGCTAAGCTAAGCCTCTGGTGCAGGCCCCGTCCGGCGTCTCACCGCTGAGCGTTGGGCGCAACCCGCTGCAATCCCGGCGTGTCAAAGAACCCACGCGGTTGCGATTGATCGAGCGCGCGATCGCCCGGCGAAAGCGCCTTGCCCCACCTCCGGGCTATTGCAGACACTCCGCAATGGCCTTCTCGTCGATGGCGCCGGGTTTGATGAGGCGCCAGTAGGGCTCGGTGATATCGACTGTAGTGGAACCGAGGCCGGTGCAGGTGCCACCATCGAGCACCAAGTCCACGCGGCCATCCATCAGCGCGAAGACATCGATGCCGCTCGCGCAGGTGGGGCTGCCGGAGATGTTGGCGCTGGTGGCGATGAGCGGCTGGCCGGTAAGCGCCACAAGTTGGCTCGCCACTGCCGAGCGCGGCTGGCGCAGCGCCAGGCGGCCGGTGTTGCCGGTGACCTTCAACGGCACCCTGGCCGAAGCCGGCACGATGATGGTGAGGGGGCCCGGCCAGAAGCGCCGCGCCAGCAGGAAGAAGCGGTTGTTCAGCTCGCTCGCCAGCTCTTCGGCCATCAGCGTATCGCGGATCAGAATGGGCAGCGAAAGGTGCGGCTCGCGCCCTTTGGCCTTGAACACCTGGGTGACAGCCCTCAGGTTATACGGGTCGGCCACCAGCGTGTACAGCGCATCGGTGGGGATGGCCACCACCTGGCCGCGGCGAAGGGCGGCGGCGGCGCACTCCAGCACTTCTGGCTGGGGTGACTCAGGATCGATCTCGACCAGGTCGGTTGCCATGTATCTTCAGCGCGAGCCGATAGCCTCGGCTACGTCGAGCGCCATCTGGTAGCGGCCGAACGGCGCGCTCAATTGCACACCCTGCACCATCGTGCGAATGCGTTCCACCATCTGGCGCGCGATGGCTACGCCCTCGGCGCGGGCCTTGTCGGCGTCGTCCACGCGGCGCATGCGCTCCATGAATTCCTCCGGAACCGGCACACGCAGCTCATTCACCATGAACTCGGCGTTGCGGTAACTGGTGAGCGGCCAGACACCGCAGATCACCGGCAGCTTGGCGTGTTCGATGCGCTTCAGAAAAGCTTCCAGCAGATTCAAGTCGAACACCGGCTGGGTGACCACGTATTCGGCGCCGGCTTCGGTTTTCCAGTCGAAGCGGCGGATTTCCTCGTCCATATTCAGCGCGCCCGGATTGGCGCCCACGCCGGTGAGCAGGGCGGTCTGCGAGCCCATCGGGTTGCCGCCGATATCCAGACCGTGATTCAGATTGCGCACGATGTTGACCAGGCCGATGGCGTCCACGTCGAAGACCGCGGTGGCATCCGGGTACGCGCCCATGCGCGGCGGATCGCCGGTGATGCAGATCAGGTTGCGAATGCCGGCGGTGTGCGCGCCCAGCAGCTCGGACTGGATGCTCAGGATGTTGCGGTCGCGGCAGCAGAAGTGGAGCACGGCCTCAATGCCGGCGTCCCGCTGAATGAGCTGGCAGGTGACCTGGGCGCTCATGCGCGCGCTGGCGCGGGGCCCGTCGGGAACGTTGATGGCATCGATGCCGGCTTCCGCGCAGCGGCGGGCGCCATCGATTTCGCGTGAGGCTTCCACGCCACGCGGGGGAAGAATCTCGACGAAGGCCACGAACTTTCCGGCGGCCAGCTTGGCGCCGAGCTTGGATTTTTGCTCAATAGGCACCGGAGCCAGCGCCTGCGACGGCGCCTCGCGGTCACTCACCGTCACCGCTAACGTCTTTTGCCCCGGCTGCAGGGAGCGCGTTTCCGAGCGAATCAGCTTGATGTGATCCGGCGTGGTTCCGCAGCAGCCGCCGACGATTTTCACGCCCGCCCACAGCATGCGGCGCGCGTACTGCGCCATGTACTCGGGCGAGCAGAGGTAGATATTGCGGCCCTCCACGCGCATCGGCAAGCCGGCGTTAGGCATGGCGCTCATCGGCTTGGAGGAGACCGCCAGCATCCGCTCGATAGTTTCCAGGGTGGCCTTCGGGCCCACCGAGCAATTCAGGCCGATCGCGTCCACCGGCCACGAATCCATCTCGCGAGTGAAAGTTTCCGGATCCGCGCCACCGGGCAAGTGGCCGAAATCGTCGATGGTGACCTGAGCGATGATCGGAACTGCGTCGCCGATCGAGTCGCGGCCGGCCCGCACCGCTTCGCGCAGCTCATCCAGGTTGCCGAAGGTTTCGAAGATCAGCAGATCGACGCCGGCTTCCACCAGCGCATCCACCTGTTCGCGGAAGGCCGCCCGCGCTTCGGCAAATGAAGTCGGGCCGAGCGGCTCGATGCGCACGCCCAGCGGACCCACGGCGCCAGCCACGAAGGCCGTTTCGCGCGCCGCTTCGCGCGCCAGCCGCACTCCGGCGCGGTTGATATCCTTCAACTTCTCGGCCATGCCGAAAGCCGACAGCCGCACACGGTTGGCACCGAACGTGTTCGTTTCCAGGATCTCCGCGCCCGCCTTGATGTAGTCCTGATGGATGCCGCGCACCAGGTCCGGCGCAGAGAGATTCAGCTCGTCGAACGAGCGGTTGAGGAACACGCCGCGGGCGTACAGCATGGTGCCCATGGCGCCATCGGCGACCAGCACGCGCTTCGCCAGTTGGTCGCGAAATTCCTCGGAGCGTGTGCCAGTGGCTGCCATCATGGGACACTCGAGACCGCACGGGCCATTCGTGGCCCGGACGCGGCATTTGTGATTGTAGCGCACTCGGCAAAAATGAAGAAATCTCAGGAGATTGGTGGGACGGGCCATCGCCTTTTGTGGCCTGTCAATGCCGGCGGGAGACAGTCGACAAAAACCGATCGACTGTCCTACCGGCGCTTCAGAAGCCCACGGTCATATGGTCCCCAGACGTCGGATAGCGATCCTCCGCCGGACGAAGCTCTTCCGGCAGCAACGCTCGCAGCCGTTCAGGTGCTACACCAGCGGTGCGAGCAATTCTCGACAGGTACCGCTGGTCTGGCGCGGCGCCAGCGATGGCCCATCCCCACCGGTCAGCGTGGGCTGCGTAGAGAGTTAGCCGGCCGCATCCGCAGAGAAGAGGCCGCCTTGACGCCCGGACCGTTCGGAGTATAACTTACTGGTCGGGATTTGAGATCCGAAACAGCCTTTTAGCGCGCGCTGGGCGGGCCGGGTGTGCCCGGCCCCTACGAATCCTCTGTAGGGGCGAGGCATGCCTCGCCCGCGTCGGTGCGAGAAGACGCTATGGTAATTGCGAAATGGCGCGACGAACCGGCGAGACGCTTACGCCTCGGTTTCCACCGACAGCACCGGCTCCGCCTGGCCCTCTTCGGCGAGCTTCTGCATCAAGTGCGAACCGTACTCGAAGCCTTTGTCGAACGCTTGCAGGTTGAGTTTTTCGAGCGCCGGCGGCACCGAGTCCTTGACGGCGTTGCGCAGAGCGTCGGCATCCGCCAGGCCGGTGACGGCGCCCAGGAACCCTACCATGACGATGTTGAGCACCACCTTGCGGCCAAGCTCCTCGGCCAGACGGGTAGCGGGAACCGCATAGACTCGCGCTCCCGCGGGCACGGTGCCGAGGTGCACCAAGTCCTGCTCGACGATCAGAATCCCGCCGTGTTTGAGCTCGGGCGCAAAGCGGGTGTAGGCTTCCTGCGACATGACCACCAGCACGTCCGGGCGGGTGATGTAAGGGTAAAGGATCGGATCGTCGGAGAGAATGCACTGCGCGCTCGACGATCCGCCGCGCGCCTCCGGGCCGAAGCTCTGCGTCATGGTGGCGTAGCCGCCCTGGAAAATAGCCTTGGCTTTGCCCACTACGGTGGCGGCCAGGATGACGCCCTGACCGCCGAAGCCGGCCACTCGAATTTCGGTCAGCATTCCGAGCACCCCACTTCCGGTTCGGCGTAGCGGTCGCCCAGGCTTTCGTGCATTTGCGCTTGCAGCAGTTCGTAGTAATCGGGCCGCTCGCGATCGACGAATTTGCCGACTATGATTTCGCCGCTCTTGGTCAGACTGCATTCGGCCGTCGGCGCGCCGTGGCGAATCTTGCTCGCCTGCTTGTAATACTTCATGGTGTCCAGCCCGTCGCCCATTTTGTTGCGCCGCTGGTATAGCGTGGGGCAGGGCGAAACGATTTCGATGAAGCCGAAGCCCTTCTTCTTGAGAACCTCTTCCATGGAGCGAGCGAGCTGCTTGACGTGGAAGGTGGTCCAGCGGGCAACGTACGAGGCTCCACAAGCGTCGGCGAGGTGAACCAGGTTGAAGGCCGGCTCGAAAACGCCGTAGGGCGCGGTGGCGCTGATGACGTGGCTGGGTGTGGTGGGAGCGGTCTGCCCGCCAGTCATGGCGTATGTCAGGTTGTTCACGCAGATCACTTTGATATCCATGTTGCGGCGCGCGGCGTGAATGAAATGGTTGCCGCCGATGGCGAACAGGTCGCCGTCGCCGGAGTAGACCACGACCTGCAGTTCCGGGTTGGCCAGCTTCAAACCGGTGGCGAACGGGATGGCGCGGCCGTGCGTGGTGTGGAAGGAATCCAGCCGCATGTAACCGGCCACGCGCCCGGCGCAGCCGATGCCGGAGACCACGGCTACCTTATCCAGATCGGCTTTGGACGCCAGCAGCGCCCGCGTGAAGCAATTGACGGTGGTGCCGATGCCGCATCCCGCGCACCAGATGTGCGGGATGCGCTCGGTGCGCAGAAACGGCTCGACCGGGTTAAAGGAACCCTCGGGAATCTCGCATTCGACTTCGAGTAATTGTTCGCTCACTGGGCCGCCTCCACGATGGCTTTGAGAATTACTTCCGGGTCGTGCACGGTTCCGCCCGCGTGGGTGACGGAGACGACCTTGGCGCGGCCGGCCGCGGCGCGTTCCACTTCATGCACCATCTGGCCCAAATTCAACTCCGGCACCACGAACGCCTTGACGCGGCCGGCCAGATCCGCGATGTGCTGCTCGGGGAAAGGCCAGGCGGAAATGAGGCGGAACTTGCCGGCGCGGATGCCGCGTTTGCGGGCCAGCTCGATCGCCCGCTGCGCCACGCGCGAGGTGATGCCGTAGGAGACCACCGCCACTTCGGCATCCTCCAGGCCGGCGGTGTCACAGATGGCGCGCCCGTTGGAAAACGGTCTCAGCTTGTCCACCAGACGCCGCACCAGGCGGTCCTGCGCGCCCACCTCCATGCTGGGGTAACCGCGTTCGTCGTGGGTCAGTCCGGTGACGTGGAAGCGGTAACCATCGCCCGCCTTGACCATTTCCGGCACTTGGGTTCCATCCGGCTCGAACGGGCGGTACTCGGCGGGCGGCTTGCGCGTGTATCGCCGCGGCAACACTTCGATCTGGTCGGCCGGCGGAATCACCACCTTTTCCGTCATGTGGCCGACGCACTCATCGAGCATCATCATCACCGGGACGCGGAACTCTTCGGCCAGGTTGAAGCCGGTGATGGTGAGATCGAAGCACTCCTGCGGGGAGTTAGGGCAGAGCGCGATGATGCCGTAGTCGCCGTGCGATCCCCACCGGGCCTGCATCATGTCGGCCTGCGCCGGCAGCGTCGGCAGGCCGGTCGAAGGACCGCCGCGTTGCACATTCACAAACACGCACGGAGTTTCGGTAATGGCCGCGTACCCGATATGTTCCATCATCAATGAAAAGCCCGGCCCCGAAGTGACGGTGAACGCCTTCGCGCCACCCCAGACGGCTCCTTGAATGGCGATCGAGGCGGCCAGTTCATCCTCCATTTGTATGAAGATTCCGCCGACTGTGGGAATTCTCGACGCAAAGCGTTCGACTACCTCGGTCGATGGCGTAATCGGATAGCCTGCGGCAAATCGCGCACCTGCTGCGAGTGTTCCCTCACAACACGCGTAATCACCGTCGAGAAAATGAACACCTGTTAGTACCCCTTTGGGGTCAGCGTGCATAGCGTGCTCCATAGATCGCAAAGTCGGGACAGTACATTCCGCACAGGTCGCAGCCACTGCACTTGTCCGACGCTACGACATGCGGGGGATGGTAGCCCTTTGAATTGAAAGCGGAAGAGAGAGCCAGCACATGGGTGGGACAGAACTCCACACAGAAAGAGCAGCCTTTACAGCGTTCCACATTGATGGCGACAAAACCCTTGGACACAGGAACCCTCCATGAAACAGTCGATTCCTATGTTAGCAAGCCTCATGCCATTGAGGATATTAGAGATCTAAATTGCCACTATCAGTTTTGTTTTGCTGCCAGGCCTGTCTGCGGGCACAACAGAAAGCCCGCGGACGAGCTGATGAGGAGTAACAGCTCGGCCGCGGGCTGTTGGGGGTACAACACCCCGTTCGACGCGCCATCTTGTGAAGCCCAGCCCCCTACTGGCCCGGGCCAGAGGAGACGGTGGCCAGCGACTTGGCCGCGAAGGTCAAGCCGCCGCCACCGGCCGTCGCTAGAGTATTCTCATTCCGCGGCTGCAGAGCAACCACGCCGACGGCGGATCTGGATGGATCCGCCTGGCTTTGCGCGGTGATGATCGCCGCATAGGGTCTGGCAATTCCCGCCGGGGCCGAATAGACGCCTGCGGCAGTGACTACTCCGGCCTGGGCGCCTGCCGGCGCACCCGGAGCGAGCGAAACACTCCACAACACGTTGCGGTTGGCTGCACCGGCAACGTTGGCGGAGAACTGCAGGGTGTCGGCTGAAGTCAATCTCTCATAAGCCGAGTCCAGACCAACCTGAACGGCTTCCGCGTCGCCGCCACGCCGGTTGCCAGCCACCAGCACGGTCTGGCTGGCGCCTTTCGTATCCGCCCACGTAATCGCCAGATTGTCCTGCGCGTTAGCGGTGCCCGCCACCGAGGCGATGGGGCCCGGCAGCGTGGCCAGCCGCCGATAGGGAACGCCGACGGCCGTCACGTTTCCGGCCCCATCGGTGGCCACGGCTTTGTCCCGCAGGCTGGGGGACAGGGCGACGCAGAGATAGCTTTGGTTGTTCCACCGCAGGGAAAAGACGTGCATGTAAGCCGGCAGGCGAACTTCGCGCTTAGTCGCCGGATCGCTGTAAGTAATGTCGTTAATGCGCACCCCCGTGGCCGCTTCCAGGTGGGGCATCGCGATCCGGAAGATCGCCGATGCGCCGGAAACGCCCTGCGCGATCTGGTAATAGCCAGCCGTGCCGGGCACGGTAGAGGCGCTGGAGCCAGGCCACAGGTCATCGCCACTCACCGCAACCTTGCTGTCTTCGCCCGGCGCCAAAACCATCTTTGAGCCAGCCGGTTCGACCAGCCGCAGCGGGCACACCGGCCGCGCAAAAAGTGGGACCATCGAGCCCGTTGGAGACAAGCGCGAGAGCTCGAAACAGCCGAAAGCGGAGAACGGCGACGCAACCTCCAGCGGAGCGGAACCCACGTTGCGCGTGGTCAGGGTCAGCACGGCTTCCTCACCAGGAAAATAAACACTGCGGTCTACACTGATCGTACTGACGAGCCGGCCGCTGTTGCCCACTGGAACGATGCTGGTTTGCGCGATGAGAGTGCAGCTCATGATTGCGGCTGGAATTGCCGCTCTGACGAGAGTTTTGAACGTTGACATGAATTAGCCGAGCCTCCTTGACCAAGATGAGTACTATTAGTACTACAAAGCGCTAGTTCTATAAGTACCATGACAGAGCGCCACTGCCAAGGCCCACTTTGGTTAATTGTGGCCCATACCGGACGGGAGTTTTCTTTCCGCATCCGTGCCAATGGTGCCGCGTGGCCGCGAACGGTGGCCATCGATCCTATCTTCCCGACGAGCTCTTGCCGCCCACGGCACAGCGGCGCTGGCCGGCACGGTTGCTTGGGAGCAAACTGGAGCCGGCCTAGTCTGTATGCCGGTGCCTACCTTGCTGTGGCCACTGCCGCGGGGCGCCGAAGATATGGTGGTGCGCTTCCGCGCGGAGCCGGCTCTGGCCACCGATGCACACGATTCGCGCGAGCGCGGCGTTGTGGTGATATCGAATCGCGTCGGAATGAGCGCGCGCGAGCGGCTGCGGTTATTCTGGAACGAATGAGCTTAGCTATCCAGGCCAGTGACGTCCGACAGGCGGCGGAGCGCATACGCCCGCTGGCGCGCCGCACACCGGTCTTCACTTGCGCGGGATTCGACGCCCGCGCCGGGGCGCGCGTGTTCTTCAAGTGCGAGAACCTGCAGCGCGGCGGAGCCTTCAAAATCCGCGGTGCGTCCAACCTGATCCTCTCGCTTTCCGCGCACGCGCTCGCGCGCGGCGTCGTGACTTATTCGTCGGGTAACCACGCCCAAGCGGTGGCGATCGCCGCCCAGCATGTGGGCACCCGGGCCACCATTGTGATGCCGGACGATGCGCCGCGCGCCAAGATGGAAGCGACGCGTGAGCACGGCGCCACCATCGTGACCTACGACCGGTACACCGAAGTCCGCGAGCAGATCGCCGCCGGCATTTTGGAGCGAACCGGCGCTACGCTGGTGCCGCCCTTCGACCACCCGTTGATTATGGCTGGCCAAGGCACCGCCGCGCTCGAACTGCTCGAAGAGACCGGACCGCTGGACGCGCTGATCGCGCCGGTCGGCGGCGGCGGCCTGCTTGCGGGGTGCGCCACCATCGCCAAAGCCATCCATCCCGCGATCCGCGTTTTCGGCGCCGAGCCCAAAGGCGCCAATGACACGTTCTTGTCGCTCGCGGCCGGCGAGCGCATCATGGTGCTTCATGCCGACACCATCGCCGACGGGCTGCGCGCGCCACAACCGGGCGCGCTGACCTTTCCCGTGCTGCGGCAACTGGCGGAAGGCGTGGTGCTGGTGAGCGACGACGAAATCCGCCAGACGGTGAAGTTCCTTCTGCTGCGGCTCAAAGTGCTGGTAGAGCCGAGCGGCGCAGTTCCCGCCGCGGCGGTCCTGTTCGGCAAGCTGCCGCCGGGCATTGGCTCGGTGGGAGTGATTCTTTCCGGCGGCAACGTGGATTTTGAGGAGCTGGCAAAGTACTGAGCGCGGGGACGCGCCAGTGCGAGGTTGGCGAATTCGGGCGCCGACATACTTGACACAATGAGTAGCAACTACCAAAGACATCGCCTCTATGAGGCCGCAGTCTGATAGAATCCTTGAGGCATGGCTTCCCCACAGATTTGGCTCGAAGTTTTGGCATCGATCAAGGCTCTCTTCGATGCGACCACGTCATCGGTTGACGTTTACGACGCTTACAGAAAGCACAGGGACGAAAAGGACACGCAACAGGAGGCAGCAAGGGCAAGCACGGCCTATTCGACCTTCTCTGAGCAGGAGGTCACTGCCATGCTGGAGCGGCTGAACGGGTGCCGAGACCGGTTCATTGCCCAAGGCGGCGGCAAGGAACGGGCAGCGTGCCTATGCAGCGTGCTGAAAGAAGCTAAGGATGCCAACGGGGGCACACTGCCCAATATCGACGATTGGAAGCGTATCTTTGCTACCTTAGGCTGCTAATCCCCCGCTTGGTTGCGTCGAGTATATCGACGCGAACTACACTGGAAAGCATGGGAGCCAGCCGCCTGTTGATCGCGCTCGGCGCGGTGCTGATCGCGGCCGGGGTGCTGATCCGCTTCGCCGGACGGCTGCCGTTCAAGCCGGGCCGCTTACCGGGCGACATCTTCATCCACGGCAAGAACTCGAGCTTCTATTTTCCGCTGACCACCTGTATCCTGCTGAGCGTGGCGCTTTCGCTGCTGCTGTGGGTACTGCGCCGGTAGCTTCTCGCGCCCTCAGTACTTCGGCACGCTGGGATCGATCTTGTCGGACCAGGCCAGGATGCCGCCCACCACGTTGCGGACGTGCGTGAAGCCGGCTTGGCGCAGGATGCCGCAGGCCCTGGCGCTGCGCGCGCCGCTCTTGCAGTGAATCACAATGTCCGCGTTCTTGTCGAACTCGGCCGTATGTTTGGCGAATTCGCCCAGCGGGATCAGCCTGGCTCCGGGTATGCTGGCGATCTTGTATTCGTGCGGTTCGCGCACATCGATGAGCACGAACTGGTCGCCGCGATCCAGTTTCTGCTTCAGCTCTGTCACGTCGATTTCGCCGTCGTTCACCTTGGCCTCCTGAGCAGGCGCTGCCTCTTGCCTTGGCACCCCGCAGAATTGATGATAATCGATGAGCCGGGTGATGGTGGGGTGCGCGCCGCACACCGGGCACTCGGGATTCTTGCGCAGCTTCAGCTCGCGAAACCGCATGCCCAGCGCGTCATACAGCAGCAGGCGGCCCACCAGCGGCTCGCCGATCGAGAGAATCAGCTTCACGGTTTCGGTGGCCTGGATCAGTCCGATGGTGCCAGGCAGTATGCCCAGCACGCCGCCCTCGGCGCAGCTCGGCACCAGGCCGGGAGGAGGCGGCTCGGGATAAAGGCAGCGGTAGCATGGCCCGCCCTGGTATGCGAACACGGTGGCCTGGCCCTCGAAACGGAAGATCGAGCCGTACACATTCGGCTTGCCGAGCAGCACGCAGGCATCGTTCACCAGGTAGCGCGTAGGGAAGTTGTCGGTGCCGTCCACCACGATGTCGTAGTCCTTCAGGATCTCGAGCGCGTTCTCACTCGTGAGCGCGACTTCGTGGCGGGCGACGGCGATATGCGGGTTGATGGCCAGCATCTTCTCCGCCGCGGAATCGAGTTTCTTGCGGCCCACGTCCTTGGTCGAATGAATCACCTGCCGCTGCAGGTTGGTGAAGTCGACCACGTCGAAATCCACCAGGCCGATGCGCCCCACGCCGGCCGCCGCCAGGTATAGCCCGAGCGGCGCGCCCAGACCGCCCGCCCCCACCAGCAGCACTTTGGCCGCTTTCAGCTTCTGCTGGCCCTCCATGCCGACTTCGGGAATGATCAGGTGTCGGCTGTAACGCAGAATCTCTTCGTTCGAAAGCGCGGGCACCGCGTCCTTGGAGGGCGCCAGCGCAACAGCGGTCGCGCCGCCGGCAATCGAGGGCACCAGCGAAATCGTGTCGCCTTCCGCCGCCGGCGTCGCCGCCTTGCCCAGGTAGCGTATGTCTTCGTCGTTCAGATACACGTTGACGAAGCTGCGCAGCTTGCCTTCTTCGGTGAAAATCTGCTTGCGCAGGTCGGGGTAGCGGCCGGTCAATGCGTCGAGCGCCTCGCCCACGGTTCCACCCGAAACGGTGACCGCGTTCTCCTTGTCGGTGTACTGCCGCAGCGGCGTGGGAATCAGAATCTTCGGCATGTCAGTACTGCAACTCCTCTTTGGCGGCTTCGGTTCGATCGAAGTTCGGCAGCCAGCTATTGGCGTGGTGGAAATCGCCTTTTTGCACCGATAGAACGACGAACGAATACCAGGGGCAGGAATTCTCCAGATCGGTCTTCGAAAAGTACGCATCGCAATCCGGATGCGAGTGGTAGATGCCGATCAGGTCCAGACTGCGTGCGCGCGCGGCGGAGTCGGCGGCAAGCAGGTCTTCCGGGCGCAGCTCATAGCGCGCCGCCTGCGCGCCGGCGAACGCGTTATTGAGGCGCAGAGCTTCGCGCACCGTCTTGACCTCGCCATCGTTCACGCCCAGCATCGCCCCGCAGCACTCGTTGGGATAGGTCTCGGCGGCGTGCGCCAGCATGGCCTTCCAGGGGCCGGGATCGATGCGGATCATTCCTCGTTCCAGAACCGTTCGCTCAAGTATTTTTCGGCGCTGTCGCAGAGCACGGTGACGATGGTCGCGCTTTCGCCGCGCGCAGCGAGCTCGCGCGCCAGCACGGTGGCGGCATGCACGTTGGCGCCGGAGGAAATCCCCACCAGCAGCCCTTCCTCGCGCGCCAGCCGCCGCACCATGCGGTAGGCGTCTTCGGTTTCGATCCAAACGTTTCCATCGGCCAGCTTCTCGTCGTAAAAGCCGGGCACGATGGCGGTGGGCATGTGCTTCAGTCCCTCCAACCCATGGAAGCCGCTGGAGGGCTGCGCCGAATAGCACTTCACCTCCGGCAGGTCGCGCCGCAGCCGCCGGGTGACGCCCGTGAAGGTTCCACTCGTCCCCATCGAAGCCACGAAGTGCGTCAGCGTGCCGCCGGTCTGCTCGATGATCTCGGGGCCGGTGGTCTCAAAGTGCGCTTTCCAGTTGGCCGGATTGTTGTACTGGTCGGGGTAGAAATACGCATCCGGATCGGCCAGGTAGAGCTTGCGGCACATCCGGATCGCTCCGTCCGAGCTTTCGTCCGCCGCGCTGAACACCATCTCCGCGCCGTACGCCTGCAAAATGCGTTTGCGCTCCTCGGAGGCGTTCTCCGGCAGAACCAGTTTCACGCGGTAACCACGGTTGGCGCCGATCATCGCGTAAGCAATGCCGGTGTTGCCGCTGGTGGCGTCCAGGATGGTGCGCTGGTGGTTCAGCCGGCCCGACCGCTCGCCATCCAGCACCATGTTGAGCGCGGCCCGGTCCTTCACCGAACCGCCCGGATTGAAATATTCCGCCTTGCCGAAAATCTCGATGTCCGGGAATTCGCGCGCGATCCGGTCCAGGCGCAGCAGCGGCGTATTGCCGATGGTCGCCAGCAGCGGCTCTGCCTGGGTACGGGCGAGCTGCGGAATGGGAAACGCGTGGGCCATGCTGTACTTGTATGGATTCCTTGCCAACCGCCCTGGATTCAAACATCCATGTGGCTGTTGGCAAAGGAATTACTGCGTCCTCCGTGTCGACTCATTGTACCATCTACCGAATCCCTGTCAAGAATATATAGTATAAACGCGGGACGCCGAAGGCGGGGCGTCGAGGGAGCTTGTTTGGTTCTCGCGGCGTGCAGGCGGAGAGGATGGCGCCGCCGAGCTCGCGTGCATGCCCAACGGCCGCCTGGTGCGGATTGCCGGTTCGGTGATCGTGCGTCAGCGTCCGGGCATGGCCAAGGGCTTCGTCTTCCTCAGCATCGAAGATGAAACCGGCGTCTTCAACGTCATTATCGATCCGAAAACTTTCGACCGTTTCAAAACTTGTGGTGCTGAGCGAGCCGTTTCTGCTGATCGATGGCGTGCTGCAAAATGTCGACGGCGTAGTCTCGGTGAAAGCCGCCAGGGTCGCCGCCTTGCCCGAAGGCGCGGCGGCGGAGGTGCACAATTTCAGGTAGGGGGAGTTGCCGAGCGGAAGAGTCCGCCGAGTGCCTCTGCGCTCAAGCCGATCTAGCCGCGGCGACGCGTTGCGGGAGTGGGGGCGCCGATCTTCGGCGCCTCTGTCCAGCGCTGTGTCGCGTAGTCAAAAGTCACAATTCCCAGTCTTACCTCAGCGTCAGAAAACTCGAATTTGTGATGGCAGTGGGCACACTCAACCCGACGCGCGTCGCGGTTGGACGGCACTCGCGCCTCCACCACATCGCCGCAGGAAGGGCAAATGACGTACCGTAATTGCCTGCTTTGTTGGGTGATCTTGGTTTCCTTTCATAGCTTATCGATTTCGCGTTTCGTTTGCACCCTGACCCAGGGGGGCGCTTTTGCGTCCTTCCGCGGAAGCGATGAATAGTACCGTTTCCCCGTCGAATCCTCGGCGTAAGCCCTAATCTTCCGCCACACTTCCGTGTACTGTTCGAGGCCGTCATAGGGAAAAAGAACTCCCATCGGTTTTTCGCCCTCGCCGAGTTTTGTGCCGCCAATAGACTGCTCCAACACAAGGTGCGTATGATCGAACCCTTTGGGCGGTTCGAGAGCCACTATGCTTATGAATACAGGCCGCCGACCACTGTTCGTGACGCGAACAAGACCCTTGGTCTCACCGGTCTTTGTATTCTGCATCTTCCATTGAAGCGTTATTCTCACCATTGCACGGTCTCTCAAGTAGGTCAGGATGCTCATCGCGAAGCCAGCCGTCCCAAGGGGCATCCCGAGTACGGAGGCCGTCATTGAAAGAGTGTTGTTCACTTCACTTAAGTATGCCACCGCCCGACCTCGGGTGACCCGCCGCCCGCGGCGATCTTATACAATTGGCGCATGATCCTCGATCGCCGTGGTTTTCTTTCGACCGTGCCGGCGCTGCTGGCGTCGAGCGCGGCTTCGGGCGCGGAAGCCGAGCGCAAGACGCGCTTTTACGTGGTGGAACAATTCCAGATGGAGCAAGGGCCGCAGACTTCCCGCATCCACGATTTCTTTTCCAAAGCGCTGCTGCCGGCGCTCGACCGCGTTCATCCCGGGCCGAAGATCTTTCTCGAAGCGGTGGCCGCGCCTCACTTGCCGACGGTTACCGCGATTCTCGGCGTGGAGTCGGTCGCCCAGGTCTGGGAGATCTCGCAACATCTTTTCGCCGACAAGGACTTCAGCCGCGCGTTCGATCAGTGGGAAGCGGGTGATGAGCCGTATGTCACATCGAGCGCGACGCTGCTCGAAGCCACCGCCTATTCGCCGGAGATCGTGCCACCCGAGAAGCCGCCCGAATCGCCGCGCATTTTCGAACTGCGCACCTATCACTCGCCGACGGCGCGGCAGTGGAAGGCGCTTCACGCGCGTTTCAGCGGCGCGGAAATCAAAATTTTCCACCGCGTGGGTGTCCACCCGGTGCTCTACAGCTCGACGGTTTTCGGCGCCAACCGGCCCAACTTGACCTACCTGATTCCCTTCGACAACCTGGCCGCGCGCGAAAAAGCCTGGAACGCGTTCGACGCAGACGAAGAATGGATCCGGGTGCGCAAAGAATCGGTCGAGCGCGACGGCCAGATCACCGCCGTGATCGACCTCTCGCTGCACCGTGCAATGGGGTACTCACCGGTGCGGTAATTAGGCGGCCCGAGCAGTTGGCAGGCGAAATCCGGAACGGACCCGAAAACCGGGGCGTCTGCCCCACTTTTGTCGCGCGCACGCGCCGCAGCCCTGAGATTCCCGTCTGCTACGATAAGAAAACAACCTTGATTGATACTGTTCCCGGCATACTGGCGCGGATTGTCGCCCAAAAGCGCGCGGATCTCGCGGCGAAGCCGT
>Ga0187848_10001858_pt1 | contig 17348 bp, 11 predicted proteins | sample June2016WEW_4_40_FD_132424 | JGI IMG/M metagenome (GOLD analysis project Ga0187848, IMG submission 132424) | Peatland microbial communities from SPRUCE experiment site at the Marcell Experimental Forest, Minnesota, USA - June2016WEW_4_40 | ecosystem: Environmental > Terrestrial > Soil >... | reverse complement strand
CGGCCGGCCGATGCGTCCCTGACCTTGGCGGGACGCTCGCGTGGCCCCCGCGCAGGGAACGACGAAGGCGCCGACGACAATCGACTTTCGAGGCTCAATAGCATGGCTTTCGGGCTCGCCGCCTACGTATCACGATGTTGGTTGCCCGTCACCGCGCAAGGCTGGCTTCCAGGTGCTGGTCAAGCTCTCCTGGGCGGGCTTTCACCCGCAGGGCTCCTGCAAAAGGTTTTCAACTCACCTCATGTGCGTTGGCCTCCTTTTCCAAGCTTCTTGGCACAATCCCCGTTTCAACGCCCTATGGTTATTTACTAATAGCCTAGTCAAGCAGTTTCATGTTGCCGTAAGTCGTTATAAGTCATTATGTTACAACCCAGCTTTTTTGACCATACAAACCGCTTGACGAAACTAATAGAAACGGTATAGTAACAGTATGGCTAGACCACGAAAAGACCCGAAGAGCCGGATGGAATCCAAGTTCCTGATACTTCTGACGGCAAGCCAGAAAGACCTCATACGCCAGGCCGCCGACCGGCGACAAACCGATATGGCAGCCTGGGCGCGGCCGATCCTGCTGGAAGTCGCAAAGCAGCAGTTGGCAGGACGTTAGTATTGGGATGGTAACGCCGCCCCCCTCTCGGGTAGAATTTAGCGATGGGAAAAGGACTTCCCCGACAGCCTGCTCCGCCGCAACCCCAGGCTAAACTATGACGGCGACAAGCACTAGCCCAAGTCGAATCGGGGTCGGGCTCTACTCCGTTTCGGACGCTGCCCGTCTTCTGCGCGTTCCTGCGCAACGAGTCCGACGCTGGATGGATCCGCAGGAGGAACTAATTCAGCGAACCTTCCCGCCAGAAGAAGGCATCATCACCTTTCTGGAATTGATGGAATTGCACTTCATTCAGATGTTCAGGCAGGAGAATGTCTCCCTGCTAACGATCCGTAGGGCAGCGAAGACGGCGGCCCGTAAGTACGAGCAGCCCTATCCGTTCACTCTGCACCGCTTTGATACGGACGGGCAAACCATCTTCGCAACACTAAGCCAGAGCGAAAGACGGCGGAGGATGGTCGAGGACCTAGAGCACGGCCAATTTGTCTTTGAGAAAATCTGCCGGCCTTTCTTCAGGAAATTGGATTACCAGCAGGATGACCCAGAGGATAACCCAATCCGGTTTTGGCCGCTAAACAAGAACGGGCGAGTGGTGCTCGACCCGCAACGCCGTTTCGGAAGACCAATTGATGCTCCGACTGGGGTTCCTACGCAAGCGCTCTATCTAGCCGTAAAAGCTGGCGAAGATCAATCGACCGTGGCGACCTGGTTCAATGTGCCATCCGCGGCGGTTGCCGCGGCGTTCAAGTTTGAAGAATCACTTGCGGCGTGAAGTATTTCTTCGACAACTGCATTTCTTACAAGTTGTCCAATATGCTTCGCGCACTGGATGTGGACGCGGAGGCCCTGCGCGAAAGGTTTCCGCCAAACATCAAGGACCTAGCTCTTTTTCCGCAACTCCAGGGACAGCGCAATTTCACCCTCATATCTGTGGACACAAGCCAGTTGACCCGCGACACGGAGGCAAGGGAACTCAGGCGAACTGGTATAAGGGCCCTTTATTTCGAGCCATTTTTCCAGAAGAGAAAATTCTGGCAGCAGGCCGTCTGGCTTCTCAATAAATGGCACCTGATCAGCGGTTTCGCAGAGGGGTCTATGCCAGGGACCATTGCAGCAATCAAGCAAAATGGTAAGGCCGACCCATACCGATTCTAGCCCTTTTTCTTTACAGGGTCCGCAAACTATACCACTACCCGCCGGCGGTGTGCGGCCATGGCCGGCGTACCCGCGTCGACGACGCGCCGGCCCTATTTCGCCGCGGCGGGCCGCACGTTAAGTTGGTGGTGTCCGGGAGGCCGCGTACGGGGTACCGGAGCAAGCCGAATAACGTGCCGCGGGGAACCCATGCGGTCGGTCAAGGCGATTTGGAGCGGTGTGTGGCGGCGGGTGTCGGGCCCCGAGGTGGACCCGGCGCGGGTGGACGCCCGCCTGCGGGAAGCCAAGGCCGCTCTGCCGCCGCCGGTGCTGTGGCTGCTGGGCAAGGCGCAGTCGGGGAAGACCTCGCTCATTCACGCCCTGACGGGCAGCAGTCGGGCGGAGATCGGCAACGGCTTTCGGCCCTGCACCCGCGCGGCGCGGTTGTATTCGTTTCCCCGCGAGAACGAGTGCTTCTTGCGTTTTCTCGACACGCGCGGATTGGGCGAGGTGGGGCAAGAGTCGGCGGGCGAGATTCCGGCCCTGGAGGCGCAGGCCCACCTGCTCATCGTGGTGCTGAAGGCCATGGACCATGCCCAGCAAGGCGTGCTGGAATTGTTTCGCGGCATCAAGCGGCGGCACCCGCAGTGGCCCGTCATCGTGCTGCAAACCTGTTTGCACGAGGGATACGCGGCGCCGGGCACGCCGCACGTGCTACCCTACCCGTTCCTCGCGCCCCCCTACTCTCCGGCGGTTCCGCCCGATCTGGCCCGTTCGCTCAGCGCCCAGCGCCGCCTGCTGGACGGCTACCGCGTGCGTTTCGTGCCGGTTGACTTCACGCTGCCGGGGGACGGCTTCGTGCCGGTCGATTACGGCCTGGAGGCCCTGTGGCAGGCCATCGAGGAGCTGGTTCCCTTGGGCCTGCAAGGGATGCTGGGCCAAACGCCCGCGGTGCGGCAGGCCTTCCAGGACGAGTTTTTCCGCGTGGCGCATCCGCACGTCGTGGCTTGTGCCTTGGCGGCGGGCGGGGCGGGGGCCGTGCCGGTCCCGCTGGTGGACGTGCCCCTGGTGCTGGCCATCCAGGCGAAGATGCTGCACGCGGTGGCCTCGGTCTATCAACAGCCCATGGACGTGCAGCGGATGGCGGAGATCGCCAGCGCGCTGGGGATCGGCTTTCTCACGCGCCTGGGAGTGCGCGAGCTGCTGAAACTGATCCCCATCCCCGTTCTGAGCTCGAGTGTCTCCGCCTTGTACGCGGCGGCCTGCACCTACGCGCTGGGAACGGCGCTTTGCCAATACTTCAGCCGCGTTCGCGCGGGCGACATGCCGGACGCCGCGGTGCTCCGCAAACTGTACGCCGAGGAGTTCCGCGAGGGGCAGCAATGGATCAGGGAACGAATGCGGCAGCGGGCGTCGCAGCAGGAGCCCACGGCATGAGCGGCCTGAAGATTCGCTGGCTCGCGGCGCTCGTGCTGCTGTCGCTGCCCTATGTGCTGTTGTTCCTGGCCGGCTCCGCGTGGCTCTATGAGCACCGCCTGCTGGTCGCGTGGGGCGCCGTCAGCTTCGCGGCGACACTGCTCGGCTGGCAGTTGGTCAGGGGCTCGCGGCGCCGGGCGACGCCTCCGCTGGTCGAGGCGGATGCGAACTGGCCGCCGCAGGGCTTGGAGGCGTGGCGCGGCGTTGAGGCCCTCGCGGACAGCATCGCCGCCGAGGATTTTCCGCTGGATCAAGCGGAGAAGTGGGGCGAAGTGGTCCGCCGCGTGGTGGAAACGGTTGCCAGGCATTACCACCCCGGTTCTGCGGACCCCTGGCTGGAAACGTCCTTTCCCCACGTGATGCGCGTCGTCGAGCTGGCGGCCCGCGATCTCCGCCGCGCCACCATGGGCTATGTTCCGGGGGCGCACATCCTGACCGTGCGGGATTGGCGGCGGCTGTGGCAGTTGGCGGGCCGGGCGAAGCGGTGGTACAGCCACTTCTACTTGTGGTATCGCATCATCTCCCCGCTGGTGAGCACGCCCGCGGCCCTGTTTCGCGAGGGCCGCGACTTCTTGTTCGGCAAGGTGCAGGACGAGTCCGCCGGCACCTTGCGGCAATGGGCGGTCGGGTTCTTTGTGCGGCGGGTGGGGTACTATGCGATTCAACTTTACGGCGGGCAACTTCTTTTGGACGATGCCGAGCCCGCGGATGCGCCCGGGAAGCAATCCGAAAGAGATGCCGCAACCGCCGTTAAGCGGGACACTGCGCTGGCCGCGGAGCCGCTGCGGATCCTGGTGGCCGGCCAGAAGAAGTCGGGAAAGTCCAGCCTGATCAACGCCCTGTTCGGCGAGTATCGCGCGGCGACCGACGTTGTGCCCAGAACGCAGCACGTCGAGCCTTATGTTCTGCAGCCCGGCGGGCTGCCGCAGGCGGCGATCGTCCTGGATACCGCCGGGTACGACCACGCCGGTCCGCAGCAGTTGCTCGACGAGCTGCGGCGGCAGTCGCTGGGGTGCGACGTGGTCCTGTGCGCGTGCTCGGCGACCACCGCGGCGCGGAACGCCGACCGCGGTTTCCTGGATGCCGTGCGGGCGTGTTTCCGGCAGGAGGCGGACCGGCACATGCCGGTGATCCTGGCGGTGGTCACGAAGATCGACCAACTGCGCCCGGTGTCGGAGTGGCAACCGCCCTACTGCCTCTGCCCGCCGGAGGGCGCCAAGGCCGAGAACATTGCCGCCGCGGCGGAGGCGGTCGCGGAAGACCTGGGGGTGACGGTGGACGACGTTGTCCCGGTGTGCTTGGCGCCCGGGCGGTGTTACAACGTGGAGGAAGCGCTGGTTCCGGCAATCGCGGAGCGGCTGCCGGCGGCCCGCCGCGCCCAGTACCTTCGCTGCCTGCGGCAACGGCGCAGCGAAGAATTCTGGCGGCAGTTGTGGCGGCAAACCGTCCAGGCCGGACGGGTCCTGGCCACGAGGCTGCCCGGCGGGCGCCGCGGCCTGCCGGACTCGGACGCGGGAGCCCCCGCAAAACCACCGTGAGTCGCGGGGCAAGGCGGCTCTAATCCGCCGCGGGCTGTTCCAACGGCCAGTCATCCGTGCGGAACGGCGGCGCCCCGGGTGTCTATTGGGAAGCGGCAACCGCCTGGGAGACACGTTCAGCGATGCTTGTCGGTGGCGGCGAGCCTGCCGTCGGCTGGAAGGCAATAGGCTTCCCATTGCGCGACGGCAAGCCGGGCGGCGGAAGCGCCGGCCACCCTGATATGCTTGACCGTTGTCGGCGGGAACTCCAGCTCCTGCCACACGCCGTCGCGGATCGTCAGCCCCTCGGCCACGGCGGCCCAGGACGTTCCGTCCGCCGAGGTCTCCACCTTGCACGGCGCCGGCCCGCCGTCCGCACGGCCCAGCAGGCGGATGCGGCGAAGCTCGTAGGGCTTGGAGAGCTCGACCATGCACGACGAGACGGGCCGCGACGCGGCGGCAACATTGCCGTCCTCCAGGCAGGGAGCCACGGCCTCCGGCTCGGGCACGAACGTCAGGTAGCGCTCGACCACCTCCTCGATGACCACGTCCGGGCGCTCTTGCTCGATGATCGTCCTGAGCTGCGGGTGGGGATTCCGCGCGACCAGGCTGGAAATGAACACGCTGCGGCCAAAGTAGTCGGCCAGCGGGCGCTCGGTCGGCGGCGTAACGGAGCTGAACGAGAAGGAATCGCCCAGAACCAGGAGCCGCCGTCGCACGCCGGGGGTCTCGATGGCGCAGGGCCGCATCGAACCCGGGGGCATCGCCGGCCAATTGGAAGGCATCTGCACGTCCGGCCGGGTGCTGTCGTGCGGCCGGCAGCGGGCCAGGAAAGTCTCCCTTGGAACCGGCCCCGGATCGAGCCCGAGCATCCACCACAAGCCAACCGGCGCGTCGACTTCCTTGAGCTGCCAATCCGTCCCCAGCGGTTTCCAGCGGATGTCCGGAAACCACGGGCGGAGCCGCCGGCAGATGCTCCCCCAGGCCACGTAGCACCCCAATCCACTCCAGTGCGTATCGGCGCGGTAGTAGACCTGGCCCCGGCTCTTGGCTTCCCGCAGGGGCCGGCCGAGATCGACGATCTCCAGCGACGAGTTTCGGGCCAGGAACTCGGTGAGCTGCTCCAACCGCGTTTTGCCCTTTTTCACCCGGATGGTGTCCGGCAGCATCTCGGGATAGATCGTGGTTTGGTTGGGCGCGACGACGAACAGGTAGTGGATGCCCCGGGCGGCGAGATACGCCCGCCGGCGCTCGAGATACTCCTTCCAGCGCGCCAGCGCCTCGGGGCTGAAAGGCGCCTGTCCCATGTAGTCGTAGGACTGGCAATGCTCCGCGTCGAAGAACAACCAGCCATTCTTGCCGATCAGGATCGGGCCGGATTGCAACTCGAGATACTTGTGCCTCAGCAGGGCATGCCAGCGCACGAAATCGGCCCGAAACGGGAAGCGGTCCTGGAAATAGGCCTCGGTCTTCTTCGGCAGGGCCGCCAGGGGAGTCGTGCCCAGGCTGGGCCGCTCGGCCAGGGTGCGGTTCTCGTGCAGGCCGCGGGCGGTTCCCCAGCGGAGGGCCTTGGCCGCCAGGGGAAACCAGATCCCGGCGAAGAAGGCCAGGATCAGCAGCGCGTCGGCCACTCGGAAGATCGTGCGGCGTGCCGGCATCAGCGTCCCCCTCAGAAGCGGAAATAGATGAACGGGTTGTGGGTGCCCGCGGCCAGGAAAACCGAGCACACCGCCAGGATGCCCAAGACCCAGGCGGTCCGCACGAGGCTTTGGGTCGCGGCGGAAAGGGCGTCCAGGAATCCGCGCTCGAAAACGGCCTTGTCTCGCAGGCGGCGCAAACATGCCGGGAGCAAGGGCGTCGCCAACAGGACGCCGATCAAGCCCGCAATCCACACGTCGATGGTCGCGTAGACGGCGACGTTGTGGATCGTGCCGCTGCCCCGGGCGAACCCGGCCATCGCCCGCAGGAAGACGCTCGTCTGGTGGACCGATTCCGTGCGGAAGAGGATCCAGCCCAGCATGACGGCGAGAATCGTGTAGGCCCGCCCCAGGATGGCCGGGCCGCGTGCGGGAAACTTGAGGATGCCGGCCCGCTCCAAGACCAGCAGCAGCCCGTGATACAGTCCCCACAGGACGAAAGACCAGCGGGCCCCGTGCCACAGCCCGCACAGGAAGAAGACGATCACCAGGTTGCCGTAGGTGCGTGCCGCGGAGGCCCGGCTGCCGCCCAAGGGGATGTAGACGTAATCGCGGAGCCAGGTGGAGAGCGAGATGTGCCACCGCCGCCAGAAATCCTGGATCGAGCGCGCGGCATAAGGATAGTTGAAGTTCTCGATGAACTCGAAGCCGAGCATCCGCCCCAGCCCCACCGCCATGTCGGAATAGCCGGAGAAATCGAAGTAGATCTGCAGCGTGTAGGCGGCGGCCCCCAGCCAGGCCAATCCGCACGTCAGCTCCCGGGCGGGCAGGGCGAAGACCTGGTCGGCGGCCACGGCCAGCGTGTTGGCGATGAGCACCTTCTTTCCCAGCCCGGCGGCGAACCGCTCGATCCCATACACGAACGATTCGCGGGAGATGGTCCGCCCGACGGCTTGCGTCGCCAGATCGCGGTAGCGGATGATGGGGCCGGCCACGAGGTGCGGGAAGGCCGTGATGCAGCAGGCGAAGTCGATCAGGTTCCTGGTGGCTGGCACCTGGCCGCGATAGACGTCGATCGTGTAACTCATCGACTGGAAGGTGTAGAAGCTGATGCCCAGCGGCAGGGCCACTCGCCACATGTCGTCGAGGGCCAGTGAGGGCAGGTGCATGGCGGCGATCAGGTGGTTATAGCTGTCTACGCCGAAGTTGAAGTACTTGAAGTAGCCGAGAAACGCCAGATTGCTGCCCAACGAGACGATCAACGTCAGCCTTTGCCCCAGGCTGCGCGGCCCGGCCGGATCCAGAACCCCGATCGGGCCCCGCCGCAACCCCCCGCTGATCGCCAGCGCGCAGCCGTAGTCGATGAGCATCGACGTCAGCAGGATCCAGACCAGCCACGCCTCGCCCCAGAAATAGAAGAGCAGGCTGGCCATCACCAGGAACAAGTTGCACGCCCGGCGCCAGAAGGCAGGGTGCCAACCGCGGTTCACCGGCAGGAACAAGAGGTGATAGAGCGTCAGAACGATGGGCAAGTACAGAAACAGGAACGTGACCGAACTGAAGACCATCGCAGACTCTTCTCTTGGGCTGGGCAAAGCCAGAGAAACGGCGGGGGAAAGCAGGAAAGTTACCCGAAACGGGCGAAGCTAGGCAAGACGACTTTCTTGTCGCCCGACACGGGGTGCAAGTCGCACTATGTTAGGGCCGTTCGGGGCCCTGTCCGCCGAAGGCGGTATCAGGCCCGGCGGCAACAACGGCCGCTGCTCGCAACTGCCTTAAAGCACGGTAGTTACAACACTTAGCCCATTTTACTTTGGGCACGGAAGAGAATCGCTAGGCAGCCTTTGGAAGTCCCTCCGTGCATGGAGCGTGCAGAGCGGTGGAATGCCGTGTGCCCGTGCCCGGTTGTCGCACTTACCTTCGCCGGTCCAGTTCAAGCACGCGAGTAACATTCTTGATCGCGCCTTGCCAGGCGCTAAAGTGTCCCGTGAGGTCCTTGTCGAACGTGCCCTCGATAAGCACGTACTTTCGGTCATACTCGCTGGGCCCGGCCAGGCCCTTGTAGGGCACCGCGGCTTTGTTAAAGAATACGCAGAAGCCATTTCGCGTTATGCCGTACTCTGCGTCGTCCTTGGAGAGGTAGATTGCCGTGCCCTCGAAACGAACGTGGAGGTAGCCCTCAATCTGGACGTTCTTGCCGTGGTAGCGGTCGCGGTGCGCCAGGATTTGCACGATCGATGCCTGGCATTCCTCGTTGGGGTAACACTTCAGTTCGTCGAGAGACACCTCCTGCGGCTCCGCCTTTTCTGCGGGGCCTGCGGCGGGTTCGCGGGCGGAGTCCGGCTTCTGCGCATTGCCCTGCGGGGCCTCCCGACCGCCGCAGCCCGCCATACATATCGTCAGTAACAGGGCGGGGGTCGCCGCGAGCAACGACTGCCCGAGACGGCCACTGGTCGAGGTGCGTTCATTCCCGAGGCGGTGCCTTCGGCTTGTACTCATAGGTCTTTCCGTCGCTGTCGATAATCCAGACCGAGTAGTCATCTTCGGCCTTGCCGCCCCGGTTGCGCTCGAAATGTCGAAGCATCACGCCGGGAACGTCGTTCTTCTTAGACATTGCTCCGTCACCGCCCGAGGGCCACGGGTCGCCATCCTGCGGGTGCGTATGCCAGTCGAACTCGATTCGATCGTTCGGATCGGCCTTGCCCTTCGCATCAAGGTCGATCTTTCCGTCAGGTCCGGGTTTTTGAACAACGCCGCCGTGCATTTTATCGGAGCCCCACCATTTGTACGGCGAATTCGTCGCCCCGAAAAGCTCTTCTCCGAACTGCCCCTGGACCTTCTCTCAACTCTTTTTCGTGACGCACTCGCAGGATTTGTATCGTTGCTTGGCGTTGGGGTCTTTGGACTTGAGAATGACCCCGACTCGCTCGACCTCTTTGGTGTGCTTGGCGGCGTCCTTGAGCTTGTCCAGGAACGACGGCAAGATGCGCTCCAACTCGCGTGCCCGCGGGGACGCCGCCGACGGCGACTTCCGCTCGGCGGCGGAGTCCGGCGAATCGGCAGCCGCTCCCCCTGCGGTCCATCTGCCCCGTTCGTCTCTCGGTTCATCAGGGTTGTACCCGGCCTCGTACAGCGTATCGGTCCGGCAATCGCCCGGGATGCCAAACTGAATGGCGTCGAGCAACTCGTGCGTGGGAACGCCCGCGGCCCTGGCGCGGAGGATGGCCGCGGCGATCGCCGGCTCGCCTTCCCGGCGGTGCTCGCCTAGAATGGCTGCGGCAAATAGGCCGTCCGTGCGGGGTCGGGCTGCTCCGTGATAGCCGCGACGAACTCCTCAACCGTTAGCGAGGCGCCGTATCTCGAATTGGCCATGACGGGTTTCCTCGATTTGAAGGCAACGAACGATCTCCTCCAGCATACAGGTTCCAATGGCCCGTTTTCAATGGTCCTTTCCGGTGCGCTCACGATGGATCGGCGGTGCACGCCTATCAAGCCTCTCGACCTGTGCTGAAGCACGGGCCTAATACCGCCTTCGGCAGAAATGCCCGTGAACGGGCATATCAATGCCTGAAACGTCATCAAATGGCGAGACGAAGGACGCAAGGTGCAGCTTACACCCGGCGCCAATGACGGCCTTTGCCGCCTCGTCACGGGGCTCGTCCACCAGCCGCCGCCGCGAGGTCGGGGGCTGGCCCGAGATTCATAAGCCGATAAGCGACAGGGACTTACGCTACAGTCTTGCCTGCAAGAGGGGGCCTGGCTCAATTAAAGGCAAAGGAGCTACTTCGGCCCGGTGCCCCGCTGGGGGCTTCCTGGTCCTTCATCCTTCATCCTTTATCCTTCGGCCCGGTGCCGCTGGGGGCGTCCCCTGCGTCCGCCTGCCGCTGGAGAACCACCACCCAGTCGTGGTTCCCCTCAGGCGGTGGGCCCTGCCATGTCCCGTTCTCGCCGGTCCTGATCCGGCCAAGCGAGGAGTATCCACCGGCCACCGGGTCGAAGAGCCCCACTCGATAGTCCGTGTTTGGAGCGAGTTGTTTCACAAGGATCGGGCGCGGACGCGGGACATAGACGATCAGCAGCGTCGTCCCCATCCCCACGGCGGAGGGCCGGATGCCATCCGTGGTTGGCTCGTTGCCGGCCCACGCCACGGCTGCCGGGCGGGGTTCCAGACGGTACCAGGGATAGCGGGCAAAGAACTGCTTGGCAAGACCGACTTGGGTCGAGCCGGGCCGCCGCATGGCTTCCTCCCACGGGGTACTGCCCCAGCTTCGGCCGTGCGGCGACGGCCCGTAGGGCACGTCGCGGCGGTTGACTTGCCAAATGCCGTTGGCGCCGTAGGTGCCGCCGGCCGCGGCGTTGTGCATCAGGCCGACCCAGAACATCTGCCGCGAGGCGTCGCTGGAGAGCACCCCGCCTCCCCACTCCCGCAGGTCCAGCCCGTCGTAGCTGGATTCCCCCGCGATCACCGGCATCGTGGGCTGGGCATCGTAGGCCGCGCCCATTTGCCGGGCCATGTTGCCGATGGCGGTTTCCGGCGCGTGGCCCGTCTGGTGCATGTCGAAATCGAGGATGGCCGGGTCGGTGACCGTTTCCCGGGCGGACCGCGAGGGATGAATGGTGATCATGCGGCCGAACGGGTCGGTGGAGCGGATGGAGCGGATCACCTCGGTCCAGCCTTGTTTCTGGAGTGCGGCCTCTTCGCCGGCCCGCTTGGACCCGTAAAACGGCATGGTGCCTTCGCCCGCCGCGCACCACACCACGGGCAAGGCGGCGTAGCGGGCGACCAGGTATCGCCAGTGTTCCTTCATCCGCTGGGTGCCCAGCCAGGGAAGATGATAGCCCCAGGCGCCCACAATGCACGGCACGAAGCCCTGATCGACCAGGTACAGGAGCCGCGGGTCGGCCTTGTCGAAGTACTCGGGCCGGATGCGGGAATAATCCTTCTCCCAAGGAAAGCCGGCCTCGTTGGCCCCGCGCGGGTCGAAGGCCGGCATGTCGGGATACAGCCCGGCGACGATCTGCACCACGTTGAAGCCCTTGGCCTTCCGGTCGGCGGCGAGTTGCTGAAACTCGGCGGGCCAATGGAGCCGCCGGCAGAGGCCCATCCACCAGGTATCGGCCAGCCAGAAAAACGGCGTGCCGTCCAGGTGCTCGAAATGCCTGCGGTCGGCGGCGACGCGCAACGGGCCGTGAAGATAGAGCGGGTTTTCCCCGCGGTAAGTCTCGACCGTCACGGTTCCCGCGAGCCCGTGCAAGCCCCGATCCGCCGGCACGGAGCACACGCTTCGCCAGCGGTGGGCGCCCACCGCCGGCGAAGCATAGCGGACCTTCCACGTGCGTCCGCCGGCCCAGAAGGCGGGCACCTTGAGCGTGCGGCCCTGCGGGGTCTCGAAGAGGACATCGAGGGTGACCTCGTGAAAGGCATCATGGTACTCTCGCTCCGCCGTGAAGGTGATCTCGAGCATCACGTTGGCCCGGGTGCGGGCCGCGTCCGGGGCCTGGCCCGCCGCCGCGGCCGCCAGTGCTGCAACGCCCAGGATTGCCGTGAACAACGTCCTGCCTGTAGAAAGCGGTTCTCTCATGGGATTTTCCCTTTGACTGCACTCGTTGGTCGAATCATCCGAACGGGTCTTCCTCGGGTTTGGCGGGCCGGGCGGGCGGCGCTTCGACCCGGCCCGCGCGGGGCTTCTCGGCGGGCTTCTGGCCGGCTCCGGCCGGCACGCGCCGATTCGGCGGAGAGGCAGCCGGCGGTTGCGCCAACAGCTCCCCGAGCGATCCCGGCAGCGATGCTCCCACGCAGATCCCCGGGTGGTGCAGCAAGTCGGCAAGGCGCTGGTGTACCTCGCCGGTCTGGGTGACGACCAGGGCCACGGCCGTGCCTCGCGGCAGGGCCGCGATCGTTCCCTCTCCGCCCGCCGATTGCCAGGTCTTCGGAAGGATCGCGGCGGCGGCGTGCTCGATCACCCGGCCGGCGTCCGCCGCGTGTCCCAGTCCGGCGATCCGCTCCGCGGCCTGCTCATCCAGCGGATAGACCACAGTATACGGCCTTCTCCCTTCCTCGGGCGTCGTGATCAGCAGGACGTCGCCGCACACGATGAAACCCAGCTTGGCGTTGCCGAGCAGCTCGCTCAGGACCGAGCGGAGCGGGACGGCATTCCAAGTTCCCGAGATCGGACTGTACACGCTGATGCCCTGCCGGCGCAGCTCGCCGCGCTCGACGCGTACCTTGGCCTGATGGCGGCCCACGAGGAACTCGACGGCGTCGATCAGGGGCGCGTTCTTGACATCCGCGCTGGTCGGCGCCGCAAGGGCGGCGCGGAAGGAATCTTGGGCCCCGAGTGGCGCCGCGACCTCGGCCGGCGGGGCTCCGCCGGTCTCGCCCGCGGGCGCCGCTGTCGCCCCGATCAGGCGCAACACGGCCAGGAGATCGGCCACCTGCTCGTGTACGGTCCAACTCTGGCTGACGATCAGGCACTTGCCCCGCCCGTCAAGATAGGGGGCGATGTACCCCTTGCCGCCCGCGCCACGCCAACGCTTCGGGGCAATGCCGGCCGTGATAACCTTCACGATCTGTTCCGCACTTGCCGCATTCGCTCCCGCCGCTGCTCCGGCAAGCAGATCCGCCAGGGGGTAGATGCGGGTAACGCGGTTGCGATCCGAATCCGCATCCGCGAGCGTCGTGATCACCACAACCTCGTCCCGAATGATGTAGGTCAATTCGCTCGGGAGCAGCAAACGGAGGGCCGAGCGCAGCTTCATTTCCTTTTCATTGGCCGTTATCAGGGTGTCGCTGCCGATTTGCGCAGCCTCGAGGGTCTGCACGTCCACTTGAATCTCGACATGGTGGACGTCCTTCAAGTAATCGACCACGTCTTGCAGCGGCGTTTCGGTGAATTCGATGACGGTGGGGCGGTCCAGGGCCTCGGCGAGCTTCCGTTCGGCCGGGCTGTGCAACGGCTCCTTCCTGGCCAAACGCCGCAATCGTGCGAGGAGATCGGCAATCTCCGCGTGGACCTCCTCGGTTTGATAGGCGACCAGCGACCGGGCCGGCCCCCGCGCAATGGCCCCGATCGTCCCGTTGCCGCCGGCCCCGTGCCAGCTTTCGGGCGCAACCGTAGACGTGATGGCGCGGACCAGGCCGTCAGGCTGCAATTCCTGGTTCCCGGCGACCTCGCGGGCCTCCACGATGTCCTCGACCGAGTACATCCTGACGGAAGGCCGGTCTTTGGCGGCTTCCCGCGTGGTGATCGTCAAGGCGTCGTCCCCAACAACGGGGCACAAAGGCGTCAATGCGCGTAGCATCAGTCGCAGGCCGGCCGCCAGGGAGGTGCCTTTGAGGATCTTCGTCACCAGCTCGTCCCCGTGGAGCTTGGCCTTCTCCAAGGCAGGGTAGTCCAATCGTATCTCGATCCGGTGATAGTCCTTGAGATAATCGAGCACGTCCTTTAGCGGCGTCTCGACGAATTCGAGTTGCGTTGGCGATTGGAGGGCGCGGATGATCTTCGCCTCGCCGGCGGTGAGCCCGATATGGCCGCACACCACTTCGACACGGCCGGCCGCGGCTTCCCGGATCGGGCGGCGCACGCGCTGGAGCAATTCGGCAATTCGCCTGTGGACCCCGCGGCTCTGCTCGACCAGCAGCGTGTGCGGGGCCGCGGGCGGGATGGCCAGGATGGTCCCGCGCCCTCCCGCCTGCTGCCAGGTCTCCGGCGCCACGATCGTGGCGATCAGCTTGGCCCACGAGCCGGCATCCCCGCACGGCAAGAGGTCGTCGATCGGGTACGGCTCGGCCTGGAGGGCGGGCGGAGGATCCCCGGCCGCGGCGAACGAGCACGCGAGGACAGCCAGCGCCAGCCCCAGGGCCGGCCCACACCATCGCCGGGAAAACGACATGGACATGACTTTCTCCTTGGAACGGTACACAAATCACTTCCCTTGCGCCCTGGCCACCTCGCCGGCCAGCCGGTAGAGTTCGCCCGCGCGGTTTTCCCAGGCGTTGCCGTTGAAGCACCACCAGCTTTGCGAGCAGGCGACCAGGTCCCGCTGACGGTCGTCGAGCACGTCCCGGCAGCGCTTGGCCAGCGTGTTGCGGGCGGCGGCCTCCGCAGCCGGCACGGCAGGCGACGGGGCAGGCGACGGGGTATTCGGTGCCGGCCTGCCAATGCTCGGCGCTGCGTGCCGAGTACCCGGCGCTCCCGGCTTCTCCGGCAGAACCACGGAGACGCGGAAGCCCTGGAAGTTGTAGCGGTCGCCGGTTTCGAAGGCCAGGCGGTAAGCAGACCGGCATTCCAGCGCCGGGGTGTTCCAGCAACCGCCGCGCCCCATGCGCCACCCGCCATTGGAAGGGCCGCCCGGATCGTTCACCGGCGACTTCGCGTAGTAAGCATCTCCGAACCAGTCTTGGCAAAACTGCCAGATGGTCCCGTGCATGTCGCACAGGCCCCAGGCGTTGGCCCGTTTCAGCCCCACGGCGTGCGGCATACCATCGGAATTGCCGGCGAACCACCCATATTCGGAGAGTTCGCGATCCTCGTCTTCCTTGGGGATCGCCCTGTCTTCGCGGCTGAAGCAGAACCGACCCGTGCTGCCGGCACGACACGCATACTCCCACTGCGCTTCGGTAGGCAACTGGTATCGCCGCCTGGCCGCCTTCTCCGCAGGCAGGTCCGATATTCTTCGGCAAAACTCTGCCGCGTCGTTCCAGGAGACCATCTCCACCGGGAACTGCCCGGTATCCTGGCCGACAACCTTTCCCTTGCCCTTACCGGTTGCCGAGAACTCGCTGGGATTCGTGCCCGTAACCCGCCTGTACTCCTCCTGCGTCACCGGATACATGCCCAAGTAAAAGGGCTGCGTGATCCGCACGTGATGCCTGGGTCCCTCGGCCAGTAGACGATTCCGGCGCGACTCCAGGATACTTGGCCTCTTCAGCTCCTCTTCAATCAGTTCCTTGGGCGACCCCAAGTCGAACTCGCCCGGCGGGATGAGCACCAGCGTCATGCCGATGGAGTTGCTCATCTCGACCGGCACCTTCAGGTGCTTGGCCCAGGCCGCTTGGTGTTCTTTGGCCTTCGCGGCGTCGAAGGGGGCGACGGCGGGAGGGGGAGCGCCCGGCGGGAGTTTCCATTCGCCATCGGGACCGACCAAGGGCTTGATGCCAGGTGGAGGGATTGGGGATTGGGGACTAGGGATTAGGGAAGACGCCGGCGTACTCGGTACTGAGTACTCAGTACTCGGCACGATCTTGCCTCCGTCCGGCTTGTCCGCCAAGACCAGGGAGACACGCAAACCCAGGCGCGCGTAGCGGAGCCCAGGCACGAAGTGATACCGCATCGCCGAACGACAGCCGTCCGCCGGGTTGGTCCAGCAACCGCCACGGGTCACGCGACCGAAGCCTCCGGGAGGACCACTTGGGTCATTCACGGGCGACGTGCCATAGTAATCCTTGCTCCACCAATCTTGGCAAAACTGCCACACGTTCCCGTGCATATCATACAGCCCCCACGCGTTCGGCCGTTTTTGCCCAACGGGGTGCGGCATATCGTACGAATTGTCTCCGAACCACCCGTACTCCGCTAAGGAGCGATCGTCGTCTCCTCTGGGAATAGCTCTGCCCACCGGGCTAAAACCGAATCGGCCCGTGCTCCCGGCGCGGCATGCATACTCCCACTGTGCCTCCGAGGGCAGCCGATACGTTCGCCCCGCCGTCTTCTCCTCCGGCAAGGCGGACAACTTTCGGCAGAACTCCACGCAATCGTCCCACGACACCTGCTCCGCGGGAAACCGCTTCGTGTCCTGTCCCGCAACCTTGTCCTTTTCCTTTCCCGCCGCCGAGAACTCGCTGGGGTTCGTACCCGTCACCTTCTCGTACTCGCCGTGTGTGACCGCGTAGACTCCTAGGTAGAATGGCCGCGTGATCCGCACGGAATGTCGCGGCCCTTCGCTCGACAGTCGCTCCCCCAACAATTTATCTGTGTTACCAGCGTTGGCCTTCAGCTCTTCCTCGATCACGTCCTTGGGCGAGCCCATCTGGAACTCGCCCGGCGGGATGAGCACCAGCTTCATACCGATGGAGTTGGTCATCTCCACCGGCAGGCCGAGATACCTGGCCCACGCCTCTTGGTGTTTCCTGGCCTGTTGGGCATCGAACGGCGCGACGGCCGGCGGGGGCGGGGCGTCCACCTGAGTACCCGGTACTGAGGACTCAGTACTCGGCGCTGGGCCGCCGTGGCGGAGGGCGAGCACCAGGGCGATTCCCAGCAGCAAGAGCAGGCCGCCCGCAATCCCCGCCAGCAGCAGCGGCTTGCGGCGGACTATGGCGACCGCCTCGCGGGCCTTGCTCATGATGTTCGAGCCCGTGTCGGGCTCCGGGGCGAGGCTCGGTTGGGTGCGATCCGCAGCGATGGGCTTCTTCTGCGTGGTCGGCGGGCCACTCGGCGTCTTTTCCTGCAAGAACGCCAAGCTCGCGCCGAAGGCCGCGCTCGGGGATTCGGCCCTCGCCGCCGCACCCGTTAGCGGCCGGCCGGACAAGGCGGCCAGCACCGGCTCCAACTCGGCCACCACCTCGGCCATCGACTGGTAGCGATCCTCCGGCTTCTTGGCCAACATGCGTTGGCAGACGGCGTCCAGGGCCTCGGGCACCTCGGGCCGAGACTGGCAGAGCGACGGGATCGGCGCCTCCAGGTGCATCAGGAACAGCTTGGCGAACGTCTCCGCCTGGTAGGGCGGATGGCCGGTCAGCAGGCGGTAGAGCGTGCAGCCCAGCGAATAGATGTCGGCCCGGGCGTCGGCCTGGTGCGTGTCGAGCGATTGCTCGGGGGCCATGTAGTCGCACGTGCCCATCACCTGGCCGGTGGTGGTCAGGCGTTCCGGGCCGCCCAGGGCAGCGTCGGCCCCGGCGATGCGGGCCAGCCCCATATCCAGAATCTTGACCGTGCCCTTCCTGTCCAGCAGCAGATTGCCCGGCTTGATGTCGCG
>Ga0187848_10001855_pt1 | contig 17393 bp, 14 predicted proteins | sample June2016WEW_4_40_FD_132424 | JGI IMG/M metagenome (GOLD analysis project Ga0187848, IMG submission 132424) | Peatland microbial communities from SPRUCE experiment site at the Marcell Experimental Forest, Minnesota, USA - June2016WEW_4_40 | ecosystem: Environmental > Terrestrial > Soil >... | reverse complement strand
GGCGCCCAGAACGGATAGACGTAATTGGCGTGGTAGTTGAGCGCCTCGGCGACTTTCGGATTGTAATTGGCGCCGCTGACGACCTGTTGGGCGATCCGGGTCGCGGTCGCCCAAGCGCCCGGCTCTTCGATGCGTAGCGACTTGCCTTCGCAGGCGAAGGAGAACTGGCAGGCGAAGGGCCGGTTGCGGTCCTGATAGACGACCGCGCAGACGTTGGTCGGAAAGATGCCGCTGCGCACACGGTTGAGCACGACCTGCGCGACCGCGGCCTGACCGTCCTCGGGTTCGCTGCGCGACTCGAAATAAATCGCCTCGGCCAAGCACCGCATCTGCCGCGCGGAGTCCCTGGGGTCGATCAGCGAGGCGTAGTTCGGCTTGCCGTCGAGCTCGGATTGCGCCGCCACGGTCGTTTGCGCGGGCGGACGCACGGCGGCGACGATCACCTTGCCGTCGCTCGGCGTCGGCGTCGACGAATTCAGCGCCAGATCCAAAGGCACCGTGGGCGTCGCGCCGTCGCTGAACTGGGGTTGCGGCCGGCCCGCCGCGACCTCGGCGCCCGCAGGGAACGCCGCCGGGCTAGGCGAATCCTCGAGCCGGGTCTCGGCGTCGACCTCGCCGGGTGGGACCGGCCGATGCAGATGGGCGTCGAAGCCGGGGCGAAGAACGATGAAAGGATCGCCTTTGCGCGTGCGGTCGATCGCGGGGAAGCTCGCCTCGCCGCGTTTCAAAACGGCGTTCGGTTCGATTTCGTCGGGAATCGAGGCCAGATCCTCGGGCGCGCCGAGCGTCAAACTGGCCTCCAGGATCGGATTTTCGTCGCCGCCGAGCGCCGTGGACCGCGTCGGCAGGCGGAACGTCGAGGCGAGCAGCGCTTCGCGAACCGGCGAAGGACGATCGGAGCGCGCCGCTTGCGCGACTACGCCGCCGGTCCAGCCGGGCTCCTGTCCGGCTTGCGCCGTGATCGACACCAGGAAGCCCAGCGCGATGCCCCAGGGCGCGACGGCCGACCCGGCCCAGGCTAGACGCGAACGACCCATACGCAACTCACGCCGTGATTGAACGCCAACGCCGACACGCCGCGATCTCGCCGAGGCCTGCACCGTCTCGCATCGCCGACCGCACGCGCTCTTCGCAATTCGAGCGCTTATCTTCATAGGAGCTTAAGGTTGCAGGGCCGTTACCACCGAGCCGACGGCCGAGTCCCGCGATGGGTCACCCAGCGGAAAGCGAGCCGGTCAGAACGTCGGCGGCGTGCACGCGGAAACGACCACCAGTTCGCCGTCGCCGGCGTTGCGGAACGCGTGCGGCCTGCGGCTGTCGAAATAATAGGCGTCGCCAGCCAGGAGTTCGTAGCGCCGGCCGTCGACCTCCAGCGACAAACGCCCCTTGATGACCAGGCCGGCCTCCTCGCCCTGGTGCGACAGCATCTTGGCGCCCGACTGGGCGCCGGGCTTGTAGCGCTCGTGAATCATCTGCAACGCGCGGCCAGTGAGATTGGCGCCGACCTGGCGATAGGACACCGCGCCGCCGGCGATCTCCGTCAATTCGCTGGCGCGAAAGACGATCCTTTCGCCCTGCTCCTCGGCGGCGGCGAAGAAGTCGGCGATGCCGACCCCCAACGCTGACAAGATCTGGCGCAGCGCCGAAATCGACGGGCTGACGTGATCGGCTTCGATCATCGAAATCGTCGCGTTCGACACGCCCGCGCGGCGCGCCAGTTCGCGCTGCGAAAGCCCTAGGCGCAGGCGCTGCGCCCTGAGGCGCGGGCCGACTTCGATATCGCGATCGCCGGTGTTCATGTGTTCACTATTTAGAACGGCGCGAACAGAGCGACAACTGGACAATAGCCCTGAGCGCGGGCATTGTTCAGAAAATCAATCAGTACCGGGAGACAAGCCATGTCCGCCGCCGCCCCGCGCGCCGAAGTTCCCAACGATCTCGCCGCGTTCTGGATGCCGTTCACGCCGAATCGCGCGTTCAAGAAGCGGCCGCGGCTGATTTCGCGTTCCAAGGACATGCACTACTACACGCCCGAGGGGCGCGAGATCCTCGACGCGACGGCGGCCCTTTGGTGCTGCAACGCGGGCCACAACCGGCCATCGATCGTCGCGGCGATCCAGCGTCAGGCGGCCGAACTCGATTTCTCCCCCAACTTCCAGTTCGCCCATCCCCTCGCCTTCCAGCTCTCTTCGCGGCTGGCCGCGCTGGCGCCGGGCGATCTCGACCATGTCTTCTTCACCAATTCCGGCTCCGAGGCGGCCGACACGGCGCTGAAGATCGCCATCGCCTACCACAACGTGCGCGGCCACGGTTCGCGACAGCGCCTGATTGGGCGCGAGCGCGGCTATCACGGCGTCGGTTTCGGCGGAATATCGGTCGGCGGCATGGTCAACAACCGCAAATTCTTCGGGTCGCTGTTGGCGGGAACGGACCACCTGCCCTCGACCTACAGCCGCGAGCATCAGGCCTTCACCAAGGGCGAGCCGGACTGGGGCGGCCATCTCGCCGACGCGCTCGAGGGCATCGTCGGCCTGCACGACGCCTCGACCATCGCCGCCGTCATCGTCGAACCGATGGCCGGTTCGACCGGCGTGCTGCCGGCGCCCAAGGGCTATCTGCAGAAGCTGCGCGCGATCTGCGACAAATACGGCATTCTGCTGATTTTCGACGAAGTGATCACCGGCTTCGGCCGCCTTGGCTTCTCCTTCGCCGCCGAGCGCTACGGCGTCATTCCCGACATGATCACCTTCGCCAAGGGCGTCACTTCCGGCACGGTGCCGATGGGCGGCGTCATCGTGCGCAAGCCCGTGCACGACGCGTTCATGCAGGGGCCCGAGTCCGCGATCGAACTGTTCCACGGCTATACCTATTCCGGCCACCCGCTCGCTTGCGCGGCGGCGCTGGCTTCGCTGGACGTCTATCGCGACGAAAATCTGTTCGAACGCGCCAAGGCGCTGGAGCCGAAGTGGTGCGACGCGCTGATGACCCTGAAAGGTCTGCCGCACGTCCTCGACATCCGCTGCGTCGGCCTTACCGGCGCGATCGACTTGGCGTCGTCGAGCGGCGGCGCCGGCGCGCGAGGCTATGCGGCGCTGGAATATTCCTTCCACGAAGCAGGCATCATGCTGCGCCTCTCCGGCGACACCATCGAACTGACCCCGCCGCTGATCGTCAGCGAGGACCAGATCGGCGAGATCGTCGACAAGGTCGGTCGGTCGATCAAGGCGGTGGCGTAGGCGCCGGCGGCGCGCGCGGAAGGCGCTGGGCGGAGTTTGGGACCTGTAAGGAAACAACCGCCAGGTCGTCACTGTTGCGCTCGCAAGGACGGCCCTCGGTCGCTCGAATCGGGCGCAAACCCTCGGAGTTCGGCGGTCAGGTATAACTTCCGCGAGACCGGCGGCTGATTGAACCTGCGCGCTCTATCAAGCCAAATCGGCCGCCATCCGAATCCCGAACGAATATCGGGCGACGCGTTTCCGGCGGTGTTCGCTCCTGCAACCCGGGAAGCGTGGCGGGCGGCGCGCAAAGGCCCAGGACCGAGCGTCGACGGCCCTATCCTGAACGCCTAACTTCGGCTGGGGGGCAACCGGTGGAACTGGCGGGGGTCGAGTCCCTGCGCGACAACGGGGCAGCCGCGCGGGTCGCCGTAGACCTTCGCGTCAAGGGCGCGGCGCGTGGTCGTTGAGGAGCGCATAATTTCCGACACGTGGCGCAAGGACGACATTGTCTATCCCGTAGGCGAAAGCTTCCTGACCTACTACCGCAAATGCGCGAGCGGATGCTGCCGGCGGAAGCCCAAACGAGGTGCGATCGCGAAACCGCGGCCCCTGCGTTTGGCCCATATGATCGATTATCACGATTGAACAGACAGCAACAATGCGTTGGATCGATTGATTGGAATCGACGATGAAGAGCGAATTCCCCAGGAGTTCGTCCCTTGACCAGCATCGACGCCCAAATTGCGCTGCCGACCCGGCGCTTCGGCCCCTTCCCCGCACTCGCGCCCGGCATCGCGCTGACGGCGGGCATCGCCGCGCTCGCCTTCGCCCTGCGCCTCTTGCCTGGCGTGTCGGCGTTGAGCCCGATGATCCTGTCGGTCATAATCGGCGTCCTCGTCCACAATTTCGTCGGCGCGCCGCACGCGGCCCACAAGGGCATGGCGTTTTCGCTGCGCGCGATTTTGCGTTTTTCGATCATTCTGCTTGGGCTTCAGATCACGGCGCGGCAGGCCGCAGACCTCGGCCCTGGCGGCATCGCCATGATCGCCACCGCGCTCGTCTCCACTCTCGCCTTCACGATTCTCATGGGCCGCGCGCTCGGCGTGGCGCAGGGGCTCGCGCTGCTGATCGGCGTCGGCACCTCGATTTGCGGCGCTTCGGCGGTGATCGCGGCCAAGACCGCGACCGCCGGCAAGGACGATGACGCCGCTTACGCGGTCGCCTGCGTGACGCTTTTCGGCACGCTCGCCATGCTCTCGTACCCGCTCGCGCAAGGTTTCCTGCATCTGTCGCCGCGCGCCTACGGCCTTTGGGCCGGCGCATCGATCCATGAGATCGCCCAGGCGGTGGCGGCGTCCTTCCAAGGCGGCGCCGACGCCGGACAATTCGGCGCCATCGCCAAATTGACCCGCGTCGCGATGATGGCGCCTGTCGTTATCGTGCTCGGCGAAATGACCGCTCGGCTCGGCCTCGCCGGCCACGGCGAGCGGCAGAAGCCGCCTTTCCCCTGGTTCCTGGTCGGCTTCCTCGTCCTGGCGACGTTCAACAGCCTCGTCGCCATCCCGCATGAGATCGCAGCGCCGATCGGCGTCGTGACCACTTTCCTGCTATCCATGGCGATGGCGGCGATGGGTCTGGTCACCGATCTCGGGGCTATTCGCGCCCGCGGCTTGAGGCCTTTGGCGCTGGGGCTTCTCGCCTCGCTGTTCATCTGCCTCGTCAGTCTGGTAATGGTGCGCCTGATCCCTTGAGGGCGACAAGCCGGTGACGCTGGAACAATTGCGCGTTTTCGTCGCCGTCGCCGAACACGAGCATATGACGCGGGCGGCGCGCGAACTGAACTTGACGCAATCGGCGGCGAGCGCCGCCGTCGCCGCGCTCGAAGAGCGCCACAACGTCAAGCTGTTCGACCGGATCGGACGGCGCATCGCGCTGACCGCCGCCGGCCGGGTGTTCTTGAGCGAAGCGAAAGCGGTGCTCGCGCGCGCGCTGGCCGCCGAACAGCAACTCGCCGACTTCGCTGGCCTCAAGAGCGGCGAGCTCGTCCTTGCCGCCAGCCAGACCGTCGGCAGCTACTGGCTGCCACCGCGCATCGTGCAGTTTCGCGCTGCTTACCCCGGGCTGGCGATAAAATTGCGCATCGGCAACACCCGCAGGGTCGCGGCGCTGGCGAACGGCGGGGAAGTCGACCTCGGCTTGGTCGAAGGCGAGGTCTCGGATCCATCGCTCTCCGTCCGACCGATCGGCGAGGATGAATTGGTCGTCATCGCCGCGCCGAAGGAGCGCCGCCTGTTGGAGGCCCTGGACGCCGGCCTGCTGACGGCGGCCCCCTGGGTGGCGCGCGAAAAGGGTTCGGGCACGCGCGCTGCGTTCGAGGCGGCGCTGGCTGCGTTCGGCGCCGACGCCGCCAAGAGAAACATCGTGCTGGAGCTGCCTTCCAACGAAGCGATCCGCGCCGCGGTGGAAGCGGGCGCGGGCCTCGCCGTGATGTCGCGCCTCGTGGTCAGCGCCTCGATCAAGGCGGGTTCGCTGATCGCTTCGCCGCTCGCCCTGCCGCGCCGCCGCTTCTTCCTGCTGCGTCACAAGGAGCGATATGAAACGCAGGCGGCGCGGGCCTTCGTGCGCATGATCGAAAGCTTTGGCGAACGGACGGCCGAGTGCGGCGCGATCACGCCGTGAGACTCTGCCCACGCGACAGCGCGGAGCCCGACGCAAAACGGGCGACGCGTACGCCGCGCCGCCCGAAAACTCTTGCAAACGTGAATGCCCGCTTCGGCGTCAGCCCTCGGTCGAACCGCCCTTGTTCTGAGCCGGGCCGGAATCCTTGCCCTTGGCCTCGACGTCGCGGTCGACGAATTCGATCACCGCCATCGCGGCGTTGTCGCCCTGACGGAAGCCCGCCTTCATGATGCGCGTGTATCCGCCGTTGCGGTTCTTGTAGCGCGGGCCGAGCACATCGATCAGCTTCTTGACGAGGTCGGCGTCGCGCAACCGCGCGATGGCGAGGCGGCGCGCATGCAGATCGCCGCGCTTGCCGAGGGTCACCAGCTTCTCGACCACCGGGCGAAGATCCTTCGCCTTGGGCAGCGTGGTGACGATTTGTTCATGCTTGATCAGGGCCTGCGCCATATTGGCGAACATCGCCTGACGGTGTTCGGCGGTGCGGTTGAAGCGACGCTTCGCGTGTCCGTGATACATTTGGCCATCTCCTTTTCGGGTCTACGGCCGCCGTGCCAAGGAACGGCCGTCCATTATGGGTTTGGTGAATGGCGAGTGGCGAGTGGAAGGCTCTATTCGCCATTCGCCACTCGCCATTCGCATTATTTCAGTAGTGCTCCTCGAAGCGTTTGGCGAGTTCCTCGATGTTCTCGGGCGGCCAGCCGGTGACTTCCATGCCCAGATGCAGACCCATCTGCGCGAGCACTTCCTTGATCTCGTTGAGCGACTTGCGGCCGAAGTTCGGCGTGCGCAGCATTTCGCTTTCCGACTTCTGGATGAGGTCGCCGATATAGGTGATGTTGTCGTTCTTGAGGCAGTTGGCCGAACGCACGGAAAGCTCGAGCTCGTCGACCTTCTTGAGCAAAGCCGGGTTGAATGCGAGTTCGGGGATCGCATGCGCCGCTTCCTCGCGCCGCGGCTCCTCGAAGGTTACGAACACGGCGAGCTGGTCCTGCAGGATGCGCGCGGCGTAGGCGAGCGCGTCCTCCGGCGAGATCGCGCCGTTGGTCTCGATCGTCATCGTCAGCTTGTCCTTGTCGAGATCCTGGCCCTCGCGGGTGTTCTCGACGCGATAGGAGACCTTCTTGACCGGCGAGAACATGGAGTCGATCGGCATCAAGCCGATCGGCGAATCCTCGGCCCGGTTGCGATCGGCCGGCACGTAGCCCTTGCCCGTCGTCACCGTGAATTCGATGCGGATGTCCGCGCCTTCGTCGAGCGTGCAGATGACGAGCTGCGGGTTGAGGATCTGGATGTCGCCGGTGGTCTGGATGTCGCCGGCGGTGACCGCGCCGGGGCCGCGGCGCTTGAGGATGAGGCGCTTGACGCCCTCGCCCTGCATCTTGACTGCGATGTCCTTGACGTTGAGCACGATATCGACGACATCCTCGCGAACGCCGGGAATCGACGAGAATTCGTGCAGCACGCCGTCGACGTGGATCGACGTGATCGCCGCGCCCTGCAGCGACGACAGCAGCACGCGGCGCAGCGAATTGCCCAGCGTCTGGCCGAAGCCGCGCTCCAGCGGCTCGGCCACGACCGTGGCGATGCGGCGCGGATCGTCGCTGGAAATGACTTCGAGCTTCTTCGGCTTGATGAGTTCTTGCCAGTTCTTCTGGATCACGATTTGTGCCTTCCATTCGACGATGCTGCGCGCCCAGGCCGTTTAAGGTCCGGCGCGCGAAGCGCGGGCGTGGGAGCGCCGCGGAGCGAAAATCAGACGCGGCGACGCTTACGCGGCCGGCAACCGTTATGCGGGATCGGCGTCACGTCGCGGATCGAGGTGACGTTGAAGCCGGCGGCCTGGATCGCGCGAAGCGCCGATTCGCGCCCCGAACCCGGACCGGAGACTTCCACTTCGAGCATGCGCATGCCGTGCTCGGCGGCTTTCTTGACCGCGTCCTCGGCCGCCATCTGGGCGGCGAAGGGCGTCGACTTGCGCGAGCCCTTGAACCCCATCGTTCCCGCCGACGACCAGGAGATGGTGTTGCCTTGCGCGTCGGTAATGGTGATCATCGTGTTGTTGAACGTCGAATTCACATGGGCGACGCCCGACACGATGTTCTTGCGTTCGCGGCGGCGAACGCGGGTTGCTTCCTTAGCCATTGGTTCGTCCTTCAAGCGCGCCTGCAGCGCGATAAATCCTCAAGTTCCGCGAGACCTCGCGAGCGATCACTTCTTCTTGCCGGCGATCGCCTTGGCCTTGCCCTTGCGCGTGCGCGCATTGGTGTGCGTGCGCTGGCCATGAACGGGCAGCGAACGGCGGTGGCGAAGCCCGCGATAAGCGCCGAGGTCCATCAGGCGCTTGATGTTGATCGCCACTTCGCGACGCAGATCGCCCTCGACCATGTAGTCGCGATCGATTGTTTCGCGGATTTGCAGCACTTCGGCGTCGGTGAGCTGCGCGACGCGGCGCTCGGACGGAATGTGAACCTTTTCGCAAATCTCTTCGGCCTTCTTCGGGCCGATGCCGTGGATATATTGCAACGCGATGATGACGCGCTTGTTGGTGGGTATGTTGACGCCTGCGATACGAGCCACGGCTCATGCTCCATTTCGGCGGCGCCCCGGCCGGAAAGCCAAAGCGCGGCGGTTGAAAAGCCCTCGACGTCCGGTGGAGGCCGGCCCTTGCCAAGAGACCCAAAAACGCAAAAAGTCCCGCGCGCTCGCAATGGCGCCGGGACCCTGAACGCGTCGGGTTGCGCGTATATAGAGCGTCGACCAGCGGGCGTCAACAGGCGGTGCGCCCAATTGTCGCGGCGCGCGAGCGCATCGCCGTTTCCGGGCGTCATTAGCTGATTTCAAGGGCTTGCGTGACGATTTTCCGCCGCGCCGCACGACGAGCGGCCCACATACTTACATGAAATATATGTTTATAACGCGGCCCGCAGAGTCGACGCCCGCGTAATCGCCATGTTCGCGCCGTAAAACTCAACGTCCGGCGGTCGTACGCAGTCCTCCCGGGCTTCGCCGGCCCTTGTCCGTGTCGTTCACCCGCCGAGCGCCGCCTGTTCGACTTTGCCGAGGGAAGCGTTGGCCGCGGCGATGGCGTCGGCCAATTGGTCGAGAGCCGAGAAGTCGTCCTCCCGAGGCGCGCCTTTGGCCAACACCGGCTCGAAAAAGGTCGCCTTGAACTGGGGCAACAATTCGCTGAGCACGTCGGGCATGGTCGTGCCCCAGCCGTAGGAGCCGATCATCGCGGCGAACCGCGTTTTCGGCACCAAGATATTCACTAGAAAGGCGACTTGCGCGATGCTCGGATGGGGCCCGGCGAGCACGGTCGGCGAGGCGAACACCACGGTCGAGGCTTCGACCAGGGCCATCGACAGTTCGCCGGAATCGAAATCGACGACATTGAAAGGCCGCACCGACAGGCCTCTTTCGACCAGCCGATCGGTCAGATAGTCGACCATCGCGGCGGTGTTGTCGTACATCGACACGTAGGGGATCACGACCTCGGGCTTGACCTCGTCGGAGGTCCATTTCCGGTAGAGATCCGTGATGAAAGCGGGCCTGCCGTAAACCGGGCCATGGCTGGGCGCAATGACGTCGAGCGCAAGTTCCTCCAGGCGGGAGAGCGCATTTCGGCAATGGGGCCGGTAAGGCATCATGATCTCGGCGTAATACCGTTTGGCCGCGATTTCGACGCGAGCCTCGTCGACAGCGAACAGGTCGGTGGTGGCCAGATGCGAGCCGAGGAAATCGCAGGGGAAGACAATGCGGTCCTCCTCGACATAGGTCGCCATGGTCTCGGGCCAGTGGACCCAGGGAATGAAGATGAAGCGAAGCGTCTTGTCGCCCAGCGAAAGCCGCTCGCCGTCCTTCACGTCGACGAAAACGCTGGCGTCGACGGGAACGGCGTCGCGGATCAACCCCCGGCACCTCGCATTGGCGATGACCTTGGCGTCTGGGAAGAGCCCGAGAACGGCCGGTATCGAGCCGGAATGGTCCTGTTCGGCGTGATTGGCGACGATGTAGTCGAGCCTCTCGAGGCCCATAGCCTTCAGAGCGGCGATAAAACTCGCGGTCTTCGGCGGATAGGCCGTGTCGATCAGGGCCGTCTTTTCGCTGCCCCTGACCAAATAAGAGTTGTAGGTCGTCCCCTCGGGAAGGGGAACCAGTTCGTCGAAAATCTTGCGGTCCCAGTGGTTCGACCGCAACGAAAAGACGCCGTCCTTGATTTTCATCGGAATCATCAGAATCGCCTCGCCGGCAAGCGAAAGTTCCTTCCGCGCGGCTCGGTGCGCGTTGCGCCGATCGCAGCATCGCCGTGCGTCGAGTGTCACGTGAATGTTTAGCCGTTCTCTCGGGCCGCCGCTGTCGGCCAGCCGACTCCGCCGTGGGGCTGCGGCGTTAGAGTCGGCGCGCCTCAGGGTGGCGCGTCGAGCAGGTGTGAGAGAAAGGCGCCGCCGGCCCAAATGCGGCGCGAAGCCCTCTCAGCTCAGCCGCCAAGCGCCCAGCGCCAACGTCGCCAACGTCAGCGGGACACCGACCCTGGCGTAGGTCCAGAACGAAATCTCGATCCCTGCCTGGCGGGCCTTCTCCGCGACGATCAGGTTGGCGACCGAGCCCACCAGCGTAAAATTGCCCGCCAGCGTCGAACTCATCGCGACGGTGAGCCAGACCCGATGCGGCTCGGGCATGCCCTGGAGAAACGGCTTGAGCGCCAGAACCGCCGGCACGTTGCTGATCACGTTGGAGAGGGCCGCCGTGACCGCCGTCAAAGTCCAGACGTTTTCGAGATGCGCCGAATGCGCGAGCGCGAGGACATCGTCCGACAGCAGGACCTTCTCCGCGCCGGCGACGACGACGAACAGGCCCGCGAACAACAACAGCAGCGAGCCGTCGATTTCGCGATAGACCTTGTGGGCCTTGATCGAGCGCGTCACCAACAGGAGCGCGCCGCCCAGCATCGCCGCCTCGCCGACCGGCGCGCCGGCGAAGAACAGCGTGACGACGCCGATCGTCACCAGCAGCGCCTTGGCCATTTGCGGCTTGTTGACGCGCGCCTTGGCGCCGCCGGCGCCGAAGCGCGCGAGGGGAAGGAACTCGCCCGGCGAGAATACCGCTACGAGGAGGACGACCAGCACGACGCCGAGGATCGCCGTCGGCGCCAGCGTCGCCGCAAACTCGGCATAAGGAATGCGGGAAATCGCGCCGACGATCATGTTCTGCGGATTGCCGGTGATCGTCGCGGCGCTGCCGATGTTCGAGGCCATCGCGACGGCCAAGAGATAGGGAACCGGCTCGCGTTTGAGCGCCCGCGTCGTCTCGATCACCAGCGGCGCCATCACCAGGCAGACAGCATCGTTGACGAGAAAGGCGGACAGCAAACCGGCGGTGACCGCCACCGCAGCGAGAAAGACCGGCTGCGAATGGGCATGGGCGAGCGCCCAGCGCGCCACGAGACGGAAGAAGCCGGAAAGTCGGAGATGCCCGACGACGATCATCATCCCAAGCAGCAACGCCAGCGTATCCAGATCGATCGCGCGATAGGCGTCCTCAGGCGAGATCGCCCCGACGGCGATCGTGAAGGCGGCGCCCGTCAGGGCGATGCCGGCGCGGTCGAGCCGCAGGCCGGGAAACCGGCCGATCGCCACCCCGGCGTAGGTCAAAATGAATATCGCAGCGGTGAGCAACTCCAGGGGCATCGCGGCTCCGAAAGAATTTTCTTCGCGTCTATGTCAGAATGCGCGGCCAGCGCCATTCACAGCCCCGTGAGCGCAGGGAGGAGCGAGGAATGACCGAAACCCAACCGGCTCAGGACTTGTCCGAGGCGAGAGCGGCTGCGCGGCGCGCCGGGGGCGCGCCAGCGCGGTTTCGCGCCGGCGACGTGCTGTTTCGCCCCGGCGATGCGGCGCGCGGCTGGATCGTCGTCGAATCGGGGCGGATCCGCGTGAGTCTGACCGCCGACACCGGCCGGGAGGTCGTGCTTTATCGCTTGGGCGCGGGCGATTCCTGCCTGCTGACGACCTCCGCGCTGCTGTGCGACGAGACCATGCTCGCCGAAGCGGTCGCTGAGACCGATGTCGAGGCGCGGCTGGTCCCGGTCCCCACTTTCGAGCGCCTCATCGCCGAGGACGCTGCTTTCCGCCGCGCAGTGCTGCGCAACTACGCCGAGCGCGTCGGCGATCTCGTCGTCGTCATCCAGGACGTGCTGTTCCACGCCCTGCCCGAACGTCTCGCGCGGCACCTCCTGGCCCGCGCGCGCGACGGCGTCATCGAAACGACGCACCAGGCGATCGCCAGCGAACTGGGCACCGCGCGCGAAGTCGTCACCCGCGTGCTGCATCGCTTCGAGCGCGAGGGGCTGATCCGCGCCGAGCGCGGCCAGATCCATATCCTCGACGCGGGCGCGCTACGTAGGACGAGCGCGGCGCGTGGGTGACTAGGTCACAGACGAAGGCGCCCGGCGGCTCTAGACCTCCACGCGTATCAACCGAAGGAGGGGTTTGTGAAAACCAATGTTGGAATGATCGATCGCGTCGTCCGCGTCATATTAGGCGTCGCGCTGATCGCGTTCGCGCTCGGATTCATTGCGCCGGGCACACCCTACCACTGGATCGGTTGGATCGGCATCGTGCCGCTCGCGACCGCGGCGGTCGGCTCGTGCCCGCTCTACAGCATTCTGGGCATGTCGAGCTGCCCGACGCAAAAGCGCGCGTAACCGCGCCTCGAGGCCAAGGATTTCTAAACACGGCTTTGCGTTCGGGGCGGCGAAGAGCGTCGCCCCGTCGTTATTCCACGTCCTCGACCGCCACCATGCGCCCGGAAAGCCGCTGGGCGAGCGAAGCCTCCATGAATGCGTCGAGGTCGCCGTCGAGCACGTCCGCAGGCGTGCCCGAGACGTGTCCGGTGCGCAGGTCCTTGACCATCTGATAGGGCTGCAGCACGTACGAGCGGATCTGGTGGCCCCAGCCGATTTCGGTCTTTGAGGCCGAATCGGCCGCGATCTTCGCCTCGCGCTTCTCCAGCTCCATCTCATAGATGCGCGCGCGCAGCATGCCCCACGCGGTGGCGCGGTTCTTGTGCTGCGAGCGCTCGGACTGGCAGGCGACCACGATGCCGGTCGGAATGTGGGTAATGCGAACCGCCGACTCCGTCTTGTTGACGTGCTGGCCGCCGGCGCCCGAGGCGCGGTACGTATCGATGCGGCAATCGCCCTCGTTGACGTCGACTTGGATGCGGTCGTCGACCACCGGATAGACCCAGACCGATGCGAAGCTGGTGTGTCGGCGCGCGTTGGCGTCGAAGGGCGAAATGCGCACCAGCCGATGCACCCCCGATTCGGTCTTCAGCCAGCCGTGGGCGTTATGGCCTTTGACGACGATGGTCGCCGACTTGATGCCCGCTTCGTCGCCGGCCGTCTCCTCGACGACTTCGACGTCGAATTTGCGCCGCTCGCCCCAGCGAATGTACATGCGCAGCAGCATGCGCGCCCAGTCACAGCTTTCGGTGCCGCCCGCGCCCGAATGCACTTCGAGATAGGTGTCGTTGGCGTCGGCTTCGCCCGACAGCAACGCCTCGAGCTGGCGGCGCTCGCCTTCGCTCTTCAGCGCTTTGAGTTGGACGAGGCCCTCCGCCTCGGTCTCGGCGTCGCCTTCGGCCTCGCCGAGTTCGACCAGCGTCGTCGCGTCGTCGAGATCGCGTTCGATCTTGGTCAGCGAGCCGAGCCGATCCTCCAGCATGGTTCGCTCGCGCATCAGCTTCTGCGCGGCGTCGGGATCGTTCCACAGCGCCGGGTCTTCGGATTTGGCGTTGAGTTCGGCTAATCGGCGCGTCGCTGCGTCGACGTCAAAGATGCCTCCTCAGCAGTCCCACGGACTGCTTGATCGTTTCAACCAGCTGTTCGGCTTCGGCGCGCATGAAGTGACCCTGATCCTCGAATCGGCGCGCACGCTAGTGCGCGAGGGGTGCGATGTAAATGTCCGGCGGACGGCGTTTTTCGGTTAGGCTCAGTAGAGCCCGCCGGTTCCCGTGCCCACCGCCTTTTCGACATCGGGCGACATGTTCGCCGCGTCGGCGTTGTCTCCCGCCGCGTAACCGTCGGGCGGCGAAGTGCCGGGCTTGAACGCCTCTTCGATCGAGCCCGGCCCGCTCGAGCGCATGCCGGTGTGCACGTCGACCGAAATCAGCTTGATGCCCGGCGGCACGCGGAACGGCGTATCGGGCGTGTCTTTGAGCGCCATCTTCATGAAGTCGCGAAAGATCGGCGCGGTGTAGAGCGCGGCCTGGGCGCTGTCGCCGAGCGAGCGCGGCTTGTCGTAGCCCATGAACACGCCGAACGCGAGGTTCGGCGAATAGCCGACGAACCACAGATCCTTGGCTTCGTTGGTGGTGCCGGTCTTGCCAGCCAGGTTGCGGTGCAGTTCGCTGATCGCGATGCCGGTGCCCCGCTGGATCACGCCCTGCATGATCGAGGTGATCTGATAGGCGGACAGCGGATCGATCACCTGCTCGCGCTTGTCGATGATCTTGGGCTCGTCCTGGTTTTCCCACTTTGTGGCGTCGCAGCCTTGGCAGATGCGCTCGTCGTGCTTGTAGATCGTGTTGCCCCAGCGGTCCTGGATGCGATCGATCAGCGTCGCCTTGATGCGCTTGCCGCCGTTGTCGAACATCGAATAGGCGGTGACCATGCGCAGCACCGTCGTCTCGCCCGCCCCGAGCGACATCGACAGGAAGGGCGGAAGATTGTCGTAGATGCCGAAGCGCTTGGCGTATTCGACGATCAGCGGCATGCCGATGTCGCGCGCCAGGCGCACCGTCATCTGGTTGATCGAATGCTCGACGCCGTAACGCAGCGTGTGCGGGCCGCCCGACTTCCCCTCGAAATTCTCCGGCCTCCAGATTTCGCCGTTGCCCTGGTCGATTTCGATCGGCTCGTCGAGAACGATCGAGGACGGCGTGTAGCCGTTGTCGAGCGCCGCCGCGTAAACCAGCGGTTTGAACGACGAGCCGGGCTGGCGCTGCGCCTGGGTGGCGCGATTGAATTCCGACTGATCGTAGGAGAAGCCGCCGACCATCGCCAGAACGCGGCCGGTGAACGGGTCCATCGCGACGCAGGCGCCGGACACTTCGGGAATCTGCCGCAGACGGAATTCCCCGGCTTTCCCGGCCACCGGCTCGACGTAGACGACGTCGCCGGGCTTGGCCAGCGTCTTCGGTTTCCGCCCGGTCCATTTCATGCCGTCTGGGGTCACCGTGCCCGTCTCGCGATTCGGGCCGAGCGCGCCCGACTTGTCGTGCTCCGGCTGCAGGCCGATGCGTATCGACGTATCGGCGACGTCGAGCACCACCGCGAGGCGCCAGGGCTTGATGTCGCCGTATTCGGGAATGTCGCCGAGCGGCAGGCCCCAATCCTGGCCGAGGTCAATCGTCTTGACCGTGCCGTGCCAGCCATGGGCCTCGTCGTAGCGCACGAGGCCGTCGACCAAAGCCTTCCGCGCCATCAGCTGCATTTTCGGATCGAGCGTGGTGCGCACCGACAGGCCGCCCTCATAAAGCTTCTGCTCGCCGTAGCGCTCGGACAATTCGCGGCGCACTTCCTCGGCGAAGAAGCCGGCGGCGATCGAATTGGGCGTCAGCGCGCGAGGCGTGACGGTCAGCGGCTCGGCGCGCGCGACTTTAGCCTGTTCGGCGCTGATGTAGCCGTCTTCCGCCATGCGGCCGATCACGTAATTGCGCCGCTCGATCGCACGGTCATGGTTGCGGAACGGATTGAGCGCGCTCGGCTCCTTGGGCAAGGCGGCGAGATAGGCGACTTCGGCGACGGTCAATTCGTTCACCGACTTGTCGAAGTAATTGAGCGCCGCGGCGGCGACGCCGTAATTGCTCAGGCCGAGATAGATTTCGTTGAGATAGAGTTCGAGGATCTTATCCTTGGAATAAGCCGTCTCGATGCGCAGGCTCAGCAGGATTTCGCGAATCTTGCGCTCGAAGGTCCGATCCGCGGTCAGCAAGAAGTTCTTGGCGACTTGCTGGGTGATCGTCGAAGCGCCCTGCACGCGCTTCGACCCCTGCATAAACACGAAGGCGGCGCGTAGGATGCCCTCAGGGTCGAAGCCGCGGTGGGAATAGAAATTCTTGTCCTCGGCCGCGATGAAGGCGTTCTTGACCAGCGGCGGAATGGCCGCCGAAGGCAGATAAAGACGACGCTCGCGCGCATATTCGGCCAGAAGGCTGCCGTCGGCGGCGTGAACGCGCGTCATGACCGGCGGCTCGTAATTCTTCAACTGGGTATAGTCGGGCAGGTCCTGCTCGAACTTCCAGATGACGGCGGCGACGACGGCCGCCGCGACGACGAAGACGATGGCGCCCGTCGCGAACACGAAACCGAGGAAACGGGCGATGCCGCGCATGTTTCGATCCAAGACCTTCTCAGGCCCGACGACGATCCGTTGACAGATCGGCCCCAGGCGATTCTCGCGCGCTCCTTATCGCAAAGCGCGCGCTTTGTCAGGAAATTGCGGCTCTTGACCGGCGCCCACGCGTTCATGTCGGTCGCGACTGCGGCGAAACTATGAAGCCGACGCGGCCTTGGGGCGTCTCGACACGGTCGGCGCGGCCCGCCGCCTCGATTTCACGGCGTCCGCCCGTCGGCGCCTTGTTGGGCCGCCAGATTTTTTTGGTTCGCCGCCTCGGCCGCGGTCAATTTGTCCGACGCGGCGACGGCGTCCCCTGCTTTGGGCGCCCCCTCCCCATCGTTTCGCGCGGGAGCGAAGAACCGGTCGACCGCATTCGCCATAGCGCTCGCGGTCTTGGCGCGCCAATCCGGAGAGCTCATCGCCTGGACGTCCTGCGCGTTGGAGAGGTAGCCGAGTTCGACGAGCACGGATGGGAAGTCCGGCGCCTTGAGCACGACGAAACCAGCCGAACGCTCGGGATTGTGATTGAGCCGCGCCGCGCCCTGCAACTGCTCGACCACCCCGCGCGAGAAAATATGCGCGTAAGCGCGCGTCTCGCGCCGCTTGAGATCGAACAGGATGTCGGCGACGCCGACCGCTTCCGCCTTCTGTTCGACCCCGGCGGTCTTGTCGGCCGCGTTCTCGCGTTCGGCGATGCGCGCGGCCTCCGCGTCGGAGGCGCGCTCGGAACAGGTGTAGACCGTCGCGCCGGACACGTCCGCAGCGGCCTCGCCGAGCGTGTCGGCGTGAATCGAGACGAACAGCGCCGCTTTCGCCTCGAGCGCGATGCGAACGCGGTCCTCGAGCGAAACGAATTCGTCGCCGTGGCGCGTCAGCACGACCTTGAATCGATTCTTGGCCTCGAGCCGCCGCTTGAGCTCGAGCGCATAGTCGTAAACAATGGTCTTCTCGACCGCGCCGCCGACGCCATAAGCGCCGCCGTCGACGCCGCCATGCCCGGGATCGATCACGATCACCGGCGGGCCCGACCCGGACCCGGCCGCGACCTCTTCCGGGGAGACCGGCGCGCTTAGCGCGCCCCCCGCCGCCTGGC
>Ga0187848_10001854_pt1 | contig 17400 bp, 21 predicted proteins | sample June2016WEW_4_40_FD_132424 | JGI IMG/M metagenome (GOLD analysis project Ga0187848, IMG submission 132424) | Peatland microbial communities from SPRUCE experiment site at the Marcell Experimental Forest, Minnesota, USA - June2016WEW_4_40 | ecosystem: Environmental > Terrestrial > Soil >... | reverse complement strand
CCGCAAACGGCTCTGAAGGCAGAACTACGGCCGACGAGCACAACCAGAACAACTGCAAAGGAGAACCCTCATGTTTCGGCACAACATCCCGTTAGGCAGGATTCTGGGGATTCCGATTGGTTTGGATTACTCCTGGTTCGTGATCTTCGCGCTGCTAACTTGGATGCTGGCGGGGACTTACTTTCCCGCCGAGTTCAAGGACCGGCCGCCGCTGCTGTACTGGTTCATGGGCGCGGTGACAGCCGTCATGCTCTTTGTGAGCGTGCTGCTCCACGAACTAGGGCACCCGGAGGTAGCACTGCGGTACAAGATTCCGGTGCGCAGCATTATGCTTTTCCTTTTCGGGGGCGTCACGCAGATTGGGGCGGAGCCGCCCAGCGCCATCACCAAGTTTCTGATTGCCACCGCTGGTCCGTTGGTGAGCCTGGCCCTGCCCGTCACCCGGGATCACTATGTCATTGGCATGTTAAGCGGGGAAGATGTCATCACTTTCCTGCGTACACTCCAGGAATTGGGAACGTAACCGACATAATAACGGAAATTCCGAGACCATAATGAAACGCTCAACAGAGATTACGACGTTGTTTCTGGACGCGAGCCCCGCGCTCTGAAGCAACAGCAGTCAGGATCACCGTGCCCACGTCTGTCGGCCACTCAAGTACCGAGGCAACGACGCCCCACTTCCCTTTGTTTCAGGGAATCCTCCCATTCGACCGCTCAAGGCTAATACCGGAAATTGTGGCAGGCATCACCCTGGCCGCGCTGGGCATTCCCGAGGTAATGGGCTATACGAAAATCATCGGCACGCCCGTAATCACTGGACTCTATACCCTCTTGCTGCCTGTGCTGGCCTACGCTGTCCTCGGCTCATCGCGGCATCTCGTGGTCGCGGCCGATTCCGCGACGGCGGCCATGGTAAGTGCCGCGTTGGCCTCGTACATTGGGGGCTCGCAGTACGTCGCGCTAACGAGCCTGGTGGCATTGGTGGCTGGTGGATTACTGCTTCTCGCCCGCGTCCTCCGCCTCGGGTTTCTGGCCGATTTTCTGTCGCGTACCGTGCTGGTCGGTTTTCTCACCGGCGTCGGTGCCCAGGTCGCATTGGCAGAGTTGCCGGGCGTGCTTGGTTTGGCGAACGCTGCCGAGGGCTTTTGGGGCCATTTGTTCTTTACGGCGAAGCACCTCCACGATATTGACCCGGCGAGCGTTGCCATAGCGTTGTGCGTCCTCGGTATGATCGTGGGCCTCGCGCATTTCGCTCCCCGCTTTCCCGGCGCCCTGTTGGCTGTGGTAGGAATGAGCGCGGCCAGCGCTATGTTCCATTGGGGAAATCACGGCATAAGCCTGGTAGGCGCCGTCCCGAACGGTTTGCCCGGTCTCTCACTGCCGAATGTTACTTGGAACGATGTTCCGCTGGTTCTTCCCATCGCCTTCTCTTGTTGCATCGTCATCCTGGCACAAAGCGCCGCCACTTCGCGCGCGTATGCGTTTCGCTACGGCGAGCGATTCAGTGAAGACACCGATCTCGTGGGCCTCTCGGTTGCCAACCTGGCCGCGGGCCTGAGTGGCACGTTCGTCGTCAACGGCAGCCCAACCAAGACGGCCATGGTCGATGCTGCGGGCGGTCGCAGCCAGATAGCGCATCTCACCACCGCTGCGACGGTTGTCTTGGTGCTGCTCTTCCTGACGAAGCCGCTCAGCTACCTGCCAAATGCGGCGCTCGCCGCCATCGTGTTCCTGATCGGCGTCAAACTGATCGACCTCCGCGGCCTCGCCGAAATCTTCAAGAAAAGTTGGGACGAGTATGCCGTCGCTCTTGCCATCGCGGCCATCGTGCTGTTCGTCGGCGTCAAGCAAGGGATTATTGCGGCGATCGTGCTGTCGCTGCTCGACCATGTTCGGCACGGCTATCGGCCACATACGGCGATCATCCTCACCGATCCGGTGGAACACTGGCGGATGGAACCCGTCGTCCCGGGACAAATGATCGAGCCAGGTCTCGTGATGTACTGGTTCGGCGCCGACCTCTATTACGCGAATGCGAACTATTTCGCTGAGCAAGCGTGGCATCTCGCTACCCATTCACCGTCGCCTGTACGATGGCTCGTGGTAGATGCGGGGGCCATTACCGACATTGACGTTTCGGCTGGCAAGATGCTCAAAGTGCTACAGCACGATCTGGCGAAAAGAGGCGTCGCATTGGTCCTGACCCGAGTCAGCGACAGCCTGAAAGCAGACTTGGATCACCAGCAATTAACCGACGTGATCGGGGGCCATCGCATTTTCGGCTCCCGGAGAGACTGTCTCGCGGCCTATCAAACCTGCAATGTGGAAAAAGCGACGGGAACCGACACCAGTCATTCCTAGCATGGCCGGCAAGGGACCTTGGTCATGATTACCCAGTCAAGGAACTCTCGCGATTGTGGACATACCGGCTGCAAAACCACCAATGGCCTTTCAACGTATTGCCTTGCGCGCTCGGGGGCGATAAGATGGCGCAGTTGTGCGCGCACTTGACACCCTATTGACTTGGGATACCGACATGGACGCAGATCGTGGTCTTGAAGAGGCCGTGCGGAAGGCAATGGTCTATGACAAACGACTGTCTGCGCAACCGATCGCAATATCCGTCAAGGACGCGATCGTTTGCCTCACGGGCACCGTTCAGTCTCATGCGCGTGCCGTTGCGGCGTATGAAATCGCGGCGTCTGTGCCAGGCGTGCGGGAGGTGTCAAAGCGCCTCGTGGTTGAGCCTCCCGGAAACCTTGGGGACGATGAAGTCGCCAACTGTGTTCGGGCGGCCCTCGACGCGCACTCGGAAGTGATGAAAGCGGCAATTATGGTGTCGGTATCTGGCGGCGTGGTGACGCTTGAAGGCAGTGTTTGCGACGCATGGCAGCACGCCGTCGCGGAGGATGTCGCCCGCTCGGCGCGAGGGGTCCGCGACGTGCGCAATCAACTCGTTGTCGATTTGCAGGAACAGATCGAGGACGAGGAAGTGAGCTACGAGATTCAATCCGCGATTCATCATATCTGTGGACGGTCCGGCGCTGGCATCAAGGTTGCTGTGAGCGATCGGGCCGTAGTGCTGTCCGGTACGGTAACAACGCTGCCGGCGAAGGAACGTGCTGAGCGGGTCGCACGCAACTACGGCGCGCTGAACGTCCGCAACGACATCGAGGTGACGCCCAATGATAAGGCATGACGTGTCTCTCCACCTGCCCCATGGAATTATCTGGGTTGCTGTCCCGTCAGAGTTGAGGTAGCCACCAGATGATTGCGAAAAATGCGACTCGCGGAAAGCCGGTTGGGCTGCTGGCTTTCAACCTTCTGGCAATCCTGATCGGGCTGGTTGCCGGGCTGGGGGCGGTGGTGTTTCGCGGCTTGATTGCGGCGTTCCATAATCTCCTCTTCCTGGGGCAGTTCTCGTTCACCTATGACGCCAACGTGCATACCCCACCGAGTCCCTGGGGATTCTTGGTGATACTCGTTCCGGTAGTGGGGGCGGCCGGGGTGGCGTTCCTGGTGGGAAGGTTCGCGCCGGAGGCAAAGGGGCACGGCGTGCCGGAAGTGATGGACGCCGTTTATTACAACAATGGCATCATCCGGCCGGTCGTGGCGGTCATCAAGTCGCTGGCCTCCGCGCTTTCCATCGGCAGCGGTGGGTCGATCGGGCGAGAGGGGCCGATCATTCAAATCGGCTCGTCGTTCGGATCAACGATGGGACAGCTCATCCACATGCCGCCCTGGCAGCGGATCACACTGATTGCCGCGGGTGCAGGCGCGGGAATCGCCGCGACCTTCAATACGCCCATCGGCGGCGTTCTCTTCGCCGTTGAGATCATGCTGCACGAAGTCAGCGCACGAACCCTGATTCCACTGGCCATTTCGACGGCTACGGCGACCTACGTGGGCCGGCTGTCCTTCGGACCTTACCCCTCGTTCGTGATTCCTGCCCTGGAAACACCGTACTTCCACGTGGACAACCCCTGGCTGCTCCTTTCGTTCGTGGGGTTGGGGATTCTGCTGGGCATCGTTTCCGCTGGCTACATCAAGTCGATTTACGCTTTCGAGGACTTTTTCGAGAAGCGTGTCAGGGGAAACTACTACACGCGCCACATGACGGGGATGCTTCTGGTGGGCATCATCATGTATCTCCTGATGGTCAAGTGGGGGCACTACTACATCGAAGGCGTCGGCTACTCGACCATCCAGGACGTGCTCACCGGCGCGCTCTCGGCGTTCCACGTGCTACTGCTCCTCTTCGTGTTGAAACTGCTGGTCACGTCCCTGACACTCGGCTCGGGCGCGTCGGGAGGAATCTTCTCCCCTTCCCTATTCATGGGTGCCACGTTGGGGGCGGCTTACGGCCTGCTCCTGAACTGGTGTTTCCCCGGGATGGTCGAAGGTGTGTCCGGCTTTGCGGTGGCGGGGATGGCGGGCGTGGTCGGCGGGGCCACCGGTGCCGCGATGGCGGCCATTGTCATGATCTTCGAGATGACCCTCGACTACAATGTGATTATCCCCATCACCATCACCGTTGCATTAAGCTACGGAATCCGCAAGGTCCTGTGCCCGGAGAGCATTTACACTCTCAAGCTGGCCCGGCGCGGGCACCATATCCCGTCGGCTCTCCACGCCAATCTCAGTCACGTGCAACACATCAAGGACATCATGCAGACCGGCATCACAGCGCTGCCGGCGTCCAGCGCCCTGGATGCGTTCGCCAAGACCGTGCTGGATCATCCCAAACAATCGCACTTCTTGGTCCACGACGGGGATCGCATTGTGGGCGTGGTGGGCCGGGAGGCTGCCGTAGGCGCGTTGGAGCAACCGCACTCGGCGAAGACACTCGGCGAAGTGGCAAACATGCACTTCGTTGTCGTTTCGGCGGATGCCATGCTCGCCGACCTTCTCGGCGAGCTGTACACCAAGGGCGTGTCTTTTGCATTGGTGGCGGACAACACAGCCCCGTCTGTCAGGGATATCCAAGGGGTTGTCACGGAGTACGAAACAGCGGACGCCATGGTTCGTTCAGTCGATTTGTTCTGCGACTGACCTCAGCCGCAAAAGAAAACGAGAGGTGACTTATGTTGAAAAGTATCCTGGTCGGTTTGGATGGCTCGCCCTACAGCGCTGTCGCGGTGGAGTTGGGCATCCAATGGGCGAAGCACTTTCACGCCCTGCTGGTGGGACTTGGAATCGTGAACGACCAGGTGTTTCAGCCACTCGATTGGGAGCCGAGCGGTGGGAGTCATTACCCCCTGGAAATCGGCGCACAACTGCTGGCCGAAGGCCGCCAAAAGGTCAAGCAGTTGCTGGAACGGTTCGCAGAGCGATGTGTCGCAGCCGACGTTGCCTACAATGTATTGCAGGATATCGGTTTGCCCTATGAGGAACTCTTGCGCGAATCCGAACGGTACGATCTGGTTCTGCTGGGCCATGAAGGGCATTTTCGCCTGGCAACCGAAGGGCCGCCTGACGAAACCCTCTGGAACGTGCTCAAACGCGGGCCGCGGCCGGTGGTGATAGCCCCTCCCACGCTGGCATCGGGCGCTTCGGTAGTCGTCGCCTACAATGGGAGTCCGCAAGCCGATCGCGCCTTGCAGGCGTTTGAGTCGTCGGGCTTGGACCTGGACGAGGAAGTCTGCGTTCTTAGCGCGGACGATGACCGTGAGGAAGCCACCCGCCAGGCTGATAGGGCAGTTGAATTCCTCCGGCTCCACCACATCAAAGCGGCGACACATGCCCTGGGGCCAGTGGATTCGGCGAGTCAGTCGATTCTTGACGAGGTTCGGCAGCGCAACGCCTGCTTGCTTGTCATGGGAGCGTATGGCCATTCCACGGTGCGGGAATTCTTGTTGGGCTCCACTACCAAGGCCGTCTTGAAAGAAAGCCCCGTGCCCGTCTTTCTGTGCCACTGACTCGGGGTGAAGGGATGGTCTTAACCATCATTGGCGAAGGAGGCTGGCGATGGGAGTTGAGATATTTGGCACTTCCATGCTGGCTCACGAGATCGATAAGTTCCAGCCGCTCCTGGAGCGATACGGATTGGGCGCGCTGTTCTTGGCAAACCTCCCTGCGGGGTGTGGCATACCTTTGCCAGGCTGGCCACTACTCATCGTTTGCGCTGCGTTGGCCAGCAAAGGCGAGCAAAATATCATCGCCGTGCTGGCAACAGCATGGATTGCCACGCAAGCAGGTAATGTGATCGGGTATCTAATCGGACGCCATGGCATTCACAGGTTGCTCGGTCGCGTCTCTCCGGAAGCGAACCATCCCTCTCGAATAAGAGCCTTTCTCAACCGTTACGGAGCGGCTTTTCTAGTGGTCGTGCCCTTCGTGGAGGGACTTCGCGAGATGGGGAGCCTGGCTGCCGGCGCAATGCGCATGCCATGGCAACGGTTCCTCCTGGGGACGATCCTCGGAACAACGCTCTGGGTTGGCGTCTGGGGCCTGGGAACCTACTGCCTGGGAGAAGAGTTCCATGACGCCTGGCGGTGGATCAAGGAACTGCGGCCCTACACCTGGGCGGCGACGGTGATGGTTCTCGTCGCCGCGCTGGGGTACTTGCTCTGCGGCAGGTGCAAGAGAGGCAATGCGTGAACGACGCTTGGCTTGCATGTCGTTATTGAATTGTGGTTCTGTCACTCGTCTTGCTCTGGCGTCTTCCTGTGGAAGGAGTGCAGCATCCGAAGGCGGGACGTTCATCCGGGGCCTGCCTTGAGTGCGCCTGCCTTTTCCACATGGCCTCCAAACTCGTAACGCATGGCCGAGAGCAGCTTGTCGGCGAAGTCGGCCTCGCCCCGCGAACTGAAACGGTCGTACAGGGCGGCGCTGATGACGGGGGCGGGAGCCGATTCCTCAATAGCCGCCATGAGCGTCCAGCGGCCCTCCCCGGAATCCGAGACCCGACCTCGAAACTCCGACAGTTCCGGGTTCTGGAGAAGGGCGGTTGCCGTCAAGTCCAACAACCACGATGCGATCACGCTGCCGTGGCGCCAAACCTCGGCGATGTCTGCCAGGTTCAAGTCATATTGATATCGCTCAGGATGGCGGGGTGGCGTGGTCTCGGCATCCACGGTCCGCGGTTTCTTTCCCGCGTTGGCGTGCTGGAGGATGTTGAAGCCCTCGGCATAAGCGGCCATGAGGCCGTATTCGATGCCATTGTGGATCATCTTGACGAAGTGGCCGGCACCACTTGGCCCGCAATGCAGGTAGCCCTGCTCGGCGGTGCCGCCCGCCTTTTGCGGCCCCGGCGTGCTGGCCGCGGCCCCGATGCCGGGAGCCAGTGCGGCGAAGATCGGATCGAGACGCCGAACCGCGGCTTCGTCGCCACCGATCATCAGGCAGTAGCCCCGCTCCAGTCCCCAGACGCCTCCGCTCGTGCCCACGTCTACGTAGTAGATACCCTTCCCTTTCAATTCGGCAGCGCGCCGGAGATCGTCATGGTAGTACGAGTTGCCGCCGTCGATGACCGTATCCTCCCGGTCTAAGAGCGGGACGAGGGCCGCCAGCGTCGGATCGACTGCGGCCGAGGGCACCATCATCCAGACATCGCGGGGCGGCGTCAGTTGCCCGACGAAATCCCAAAGCGATGTCGCTCCTTTGGCCCCTTCCTTGACGAGCGACTGCACGTTTTCCGGGTGGATGTCGTAAACGACGCAGGCGTGGCCCGCCCGGAGCAGCCGTCGCACCATGTTGGCACCCATCCGGCCAAGGCCGATCATGCCAAGTTTCATTCTTCTTCTCCTCGCGGGCGTTTCGATTCATCGTTTCTTCCTTGGAACGCTACGGCAGGCGGCAAGCCAAGGGATAACCGCGCTGTCATTCGTGCCACGCATCGGCACTAACGTTCCTGGGCAGGTTGGCCAAGAGCCGAGTACCTGCGCGCAATTCATCGCAACGGGCGACTGTGGCATTGTACGCCCCCGTGCAATGCCCTACAATGGGTTCACCAACACAGGTAATCGCTTGGTTACAGAACTGATTCGGCGATTCGGCACGGGAAGATTATCTGCCCGTCGCTCGGCATCGGGCCAGCGCTCTATCAGTGAGTGGCGGAATCGGGGCTCAGCGACGCAGTGGGCGAGGGCTTGCCGCACTCAATTGGAGCCAGAAGAGGCTCCCTTTGGAAGGCTGCACAAGACGCCTTGCCGATCGAATAGTCATGCGGGTTTGTGCTGTCGCGCTGGCATCTGTCCGCGGGCGGCCCAACGCGCGGCGAAAGGCAACCAAGAATCAGCGTGCCCTCGATGCGTAAAAGCAAAAGTAGGAAAGTGGAGATTGGGCTCGTATACGCCAGGGGGGGCACCGAGATGTACTCGTCTTATTGCTCGCCTCTTCTTCATGTTAATGATGTTGCAGAGTCTCTTGCGGCTGGGCTGTTCCCGGCGGACGGAAAGGAGCGACCATGACCCCCACCACCAAACGGGGCAGTGTAGAGCTTGCAGAAAAAAGGGAGGCCCGTATCTCGTCGTTGGTGGCCGACCTGGCAACTCCCAATCCGGCGGTGCGGACGAAGGCACGGAAGGCACTCGTGGCCCTGGGAAAACCCGCCGTGCCGTCACTCATTCAACTACTGTCGCATCGGAAACCGCATGTGCGATGGGAAGCAGCCAAGGCGCTCGGCGGTATCGCCGATCCACTCGCCGCCCCTGCGCTGGTCAATGCCTTGGACGACCGCGACGGCGACGTGCGTTGGCTGGCAGCCGTGGGGGTGGCCGCTTTGGGCCGAGATGGGCTGCAACCTCTGTTGGCAGCGCTGCTCCAGCGGGCCCAATCGTGTTCGTTCTGCGAGGCCGCACACCACGTCTGTCACACTTTGCTCAAGAGGAAAAGGCTGGGCCCGATTCTGCGGCCTTTATTGGCGGCCATGAAAGAATCCGAGCCCGAAGTTGCGGTGCCCCCGGCTGCCTATGCCGCGCTGTCGAGACTGCGGGAGTTGTCGTGAGGACGCCGTTGGGCCTGGTGTCGAGCGGCCCTGCCTGGAAGGATTCGAGGAGGATGGCGGCCGTGGCTCTGTCGTCGCCAGCCGCCCGCAGATACTCGCTACTCCACTCTGGTCAACCCCTCGCGTGCAAGTTTCATCGCGATCGAACAGGCGGCCGACCAGACTTCGCGCGGATTGTCGCCGAAGACAAGGATCGTGTGACTGCCATTCATGGTCAATAGACACCATTGACCATTCTCCAGCCGTTGCCCCTCGTCAAAGAGCGTCCAGCCGAGACACTGGAGCCGATCGCGCATTTCCGTCATCAGCATGACGCACCTGTGGGGTCGGAGTCGGCCACAACAACATGCACAGGATGGACGAGACGGTCGAGTGCAGTCATGTGAGCCCCGAAATAGAAGGGAGCGCCGAACCGGATTGCTCACAGAAGCCCCGCGAAGGGCCGTAGAGAACAGTACCGGCCGGCGCTCCCTTTCGGAGCGCGGCTTCGGTACTGCTTCTCTACAGTCAAGGACCTTGCGGCCCAGGTTCGCGGTTTTCTGTGAAGCAGTCTGACGCCAGGGGCGTCAGTTTCAAGTTGTCGTCATAACACAATCTTACCTTATGTGGTCCCCCGTGCAATCCCCGACGCGGATGCACCGTCCAGCAGGCCATAAGTCGGCCAAGAAGCGTCAGACCCCACCCGGATCGTTGATCCGCGTGGGGTCTGTGCATGAACCGAAATTGGCTGCCACTGGGCATTGCCAGTTGGTCGGCAAACATCAACCGGCGTTGAAGCGGCAGCCCGCAGGCCGCATCTGGCGGCTCTCCTGTTATCGGCCGGCCGCGGTGCCGGGGTTGCCCAACTTGCGGCGAAACGGCAACAGGACGTAATTCTCTGCGCAGGCGTTAAGGTTGTCAGGTTTGGGCATATTCGCCGCCAGGCTGACGATGCTGGCCGGCCTCGTTGTCGTTTGGCGATGCCGGCGAGTTGCCCGCTACCAATATCGCCTACCCCACCGGCCGTGGGCAGTAAAACCCAGACTAATGACCAGCCGTGTGCGAAACTCTGCGGACTTTGCCGAACTTTCGTTTGTGTCTGGATGAAAGCAGCATAGAGTTCAAGCGGAGACCTTAGCCGATTGTCAGGAAAACCATTACCACCCTCGGACCGTCTGCGTGACGAATGAACACCCGTTGAGCTAACTCGGAACAGTAGAACACCTACTGAGCCGACTTGGAGCAACCCATGAGTATCTGCTACAGTCGGCCTCACCCGTCCTATCTCGGCCCTCTCTCGGCCCAGCACCCACGGTTTCTTTCCCGTGGCACTCTAAAAGCAGACCTGGCCGTTGATTTAACTATTAGGACCCGAGGCTTTCCCTGTTTCGATCCCCAACCCTCATGTTTTGCCGAACCATTAGGAGACAAGAATGATCGCCAAGACGAACGAGCAACTAATGGAACTGCACCAACGGGGCGATCCCGCCGCCTTCGACGAAATCTACCGCCGCCATCGAGGTGGCGTGGAGAGTCTGATCGTGAACATGCTGACGAAGTACGCCCCGCAGCTTCTTTCCAACACGGCAGACCTGGTGCAAGACGTGTTTGGCTTCATCCACGCCCACCGGCAACGCTTTATTGGCACCACCCGCTTTACACCCTGGCTCTACACGACAGCCAAGCGGATAACCCAGAACCACGTCCGCTACCAAATTCAGATGCGCCGCGATTACCGCCGCACGGTACATTTGGACCCTGAGTGTGACCCCACGGCCCGTGACTCCTCTCGCCACGCGGTCGCCGTCAGGTTAATGGTCGAACACGGCCTCCACCAGTTGCCCAACAACAACTTACAGCAGGTCATCCGTTTGGTCTACTTGAACGGCCTTACCTCCGACGAGACCGCCAAGCGATTGGGAGTGCCCGTCAGCACAGTCAACTGGTGGCGCAGGGAAAGCCTTGCCCTGATGCGTGTGGCCCTGGAAGAGCCGGAGCCCACAGCCGAATGACTAGGGTGATCAACATCTGCCGCGAGCCGTGCGACATACTCATCTGCCGCCCGAGCAAGTGGGGAAACCCCTTCGAGATCACCGACAAGTGCCCGAGAGACCTAGCCTTGGCAAAGTACGAAGTGCATATCCGCCGCCGACCCGACCTGATCGCCGCTCTGCCTGAGCTGGCCGGGAAGCGGCTTGGCTGCCATTGCAAGCAACCAGATCAGGAGGTTCCGTGCCACGGGGACGTGCTGATCCGACTGCTGGCCGAGTTTTTTTCGCTGTAACTATTCAGGCGTTTTGTGCCATGATCGAATTCAGTCCAACCGACCGACGCCTCGCCAAGGACATGGCCTTCTGCAAAGCCTGTGGCGGCGACCCGCGCCAGGTCATGGGTCTGTCGGAGGCCGAAGCCGCCCGGATCATCCAGGCGTGGGGCGACCGGTATTCGCTGGTCCGTGATGCCTTGAGGATGCCATGCAACTCGTAACACCTGACCACTCGATCCTACACCACGTCTGCCGGTCTGACTTCACCATCAGCCTGGACGACATCAACCAGATGTTCTTGCTGATGCGGGAGAAGAATGGCCTGGGCCTGGCGGCCCCACAGGTCGGCATCGACGCCCGGCTCTTCATCACCCACTGGGGCCAGGTCTTCGTGAACCCCGAGATCGTCGGCACGCGGGAAGCCTACTTCCCGACCGAGGGCTGCCTGACGCTGCCCAACGCTTTCGTCCGCAAGCGGCGCTACTACGAGATCACGCTGGCGGACGGTCAAACCTTCAGGGGACCGGAGGCCCACATCATCCAGCACGAGATCGACCACCTCAACGGCGTCCTTCTCACCGACGAGTTCCAACCCGTGGGTCGAGTCCAATGAAAGTCCTGATCTACCCCGAAACCCGACAGGTCTTCAATTTCGACTGCGGCTCCAACGGCCTGGCCTCAACCCTCGTCTACGCCGGGGTCGAAGAGCGCGAAGACCGGATCGCGCTCTTGGCCAAGACCACCAAGAACGGCACCGGTACTACAGGAGTCCTGCGGGTGTACCGCTACTATGGCCTGCCGCATAAGGCAGGCGAACACATGCGGGCTTGCCACCTGCGGGCCGGCATTGACCAGGGTTGGCCCACCATCTTGACCTTGCAAGCGTACCGCGAAAGCAATCGGCCCTACAGCGAGTTGTGGCAGGACGGCCACTGGGTCGTCGCCATTGGCTACGACGCGCATCGCATCATTTTCGAGGACCCGTCGTGCTACCACCGGACGTGGCTGGCCGACGAGGAACTGCACGAGCGGTGGCACGACATTGACCGGAGGAATCGCATCCGCGGCTGGGGCTGCACACTCCAAGTCAGCGGCATCTATCAACACGGCCTGCACGTCCACATGGATTGACACATGAAGACTCAGACTCTCATTGCCCACAACTTTCGCACGGGTTGGACACAAACGCGCAATGCCACGGTCAGCGATGATCCGCAGCGCCCCCGCCTGCGCGGCTCGCAGCCCGACGCCTTCAACAGACTCAAGGGACGGCGTTTTGCCATCCTCAATGCACCAACCGGCTGGGGCAAGAGCATTGTCATCGCTTGCCTAGTGGCCTACAAGCTGATACGGCACCCGCACCTCCGCTGCATCATTGCCGTTCCGCAGACGGTAATCGCCCGTGGCTTCGTGAAAGACTGGAAACTGCGGATCGGCCGCAAGCTGATCGACTGGTTGGTGGGACACAACCTGTGCGACACCCTGGCCACGAAGACCAATGACCAGCTCATCCGATTTCTTCGGCGTCCGCACACCCTCTTCGGCGACCGCCTCCTTGTCTGTACGCACGCCACCTTGGCCCGTGGCTACAAGTATCTCAAGCGCCAGCACCAACTCGGTCTGCTCAAGGACGTGGTGCTGTGGATTGATGAAGGCCACCACGTTATGAATGCCCAGGTTACAGGGAGCGAGGCCACCATCAACAATTCCCTGGGCTCGCTGGTGAAGTATTGCATGGCCCACGGCAACCACGTTGGCTTGGCGACCGCCACCTACCAGCGCGGCGACATGCGCCATATCCTCTCGGACGCCGTTCAAGCCAAGTTCACCCGCGTCAGCATTCCGTATGATGTCTACTTCAACGAGGCCAAGCCGGTGGAGACGTTCAAGTTCAACATCATTGCCGGCGACGTGCTCAAAGCCATTACCAACATCTTCCGCGAACGGCGGCCAACCATTCTCTACCTCGCCAAGCGCAACAGCCATTACGCCAGCCGTTGCAAGTACCAGGAGGTCAAGCAAATCCTCCGGTGCTTGAGCCGCCAACTCCAGCAACCCATCCGCCGGGACGGCGTGCTAATCCATGTTGGCGACTTGAAGATTCTCGACCTGGTGGCCGAGAAGAATCGACACCTTCGCAAAGCCTACTTGGACCGAAACGGCAAGGTAGACATCATCCTTGCTCTGGACACCTGCAAGGAAGGCTTCGACTGGCCCGAGGCCGAGCGGTGCATCATCCTCGGCGAGCGCCATTCCGTCCCCGAAATGATCCAGATGATCGGCCGCCTCTTCCGGGCCGCCAAGGGCAAGACGCACGCGGAAGTCTACCAAGTCCTGCCGGCCGTCGTCCCAGACAGCCGCCGCTTCAAGGACCAGCGCAACAGCATCCTCACGGTCATCTTCTCGACCATGCTGCTGGAAGACATCTTCCTGCCGCTCGCCTTTGCGGACGCCGAGCAGGGAAAACGCAAAAACCGCGACCGCACGGATCGGCTTGTCTCCGCGATCCCGAACACCGAGATCGCACAAGCCCTCATGCGCGACTTCCAGGTTGCCGTCCAAGCCCAAGGCTTCGACTACGACAAGTCCTGGCGGTTGGCTCCCTCGGTGCTGAAGCGGCACGGCATCGCCAAGGCCGACTGGCGCTTTGTCTGGAAACGCCTGTGGACACGCTTTGCTCTCCAAACCCGTAAGGTCCGTGGCCTGCGGACGGACGTGTCCTTCGAGATTCTAAAACGCACGGACCTAAGCGACGGCATCCTGACTCTGGCCTCCGACCTGTGCGGGGCCATGACCTTCAAGGAATTCCGCCGGATCATCGGACGGGACACCAAGACGCTGGAGGAACACGTCCTGGACGCCGAAGCCCTGGCGCGAAAGAACATCGGAAATCGTCTTGTTGACGCAGTGTGATTCCTTACCCTTACCTCTCTTGAAAGGACCCGCAGCATGAAACGCAGTATGAAACGCAAGCTGACCCGCGAGGAGTATCGCAATCTCTGCGAGGCCATGCGTGAGCACCCCGAAGTCTTCCAAACGGCCCGCACGTTGACGGAACACGTCCACCTTGCCGAGCATCTGGCCGCGGCGACTATGGGCAAGTTGCCGCGCCGGCTGACTCCGAAGCAGTCGGCCAACCTTCATACATTGGCCCGGCACATCCGCACGGCCGAGCATCTCGCAGCAACGGCCGGCAAGCTGCCGGCACACACATGGCTGCAAGCCCGCGGCTGCCGCAACCTGGTCCAAGCCATGCGCCGGCACCCAGAAGCCTTCGAGGGTTGACGCCATGGGACGCAAAGCCGGCGCAATCCTGCCACATCCACGATGGCTTCGAGCAAACGGGTACATCGCACTGGATGCCATCATGCGCAAACACCCACAAGCCTTTGCCCATATTCGGCAAGACAAACAAGTTCGCCAAACCCTTGCCGAACATCTTGTGGTTGCCAAACGTCTGCGACACGAGCATGGACGCCTACCTAATCAACAATGGCTCATAAGCCACGGCTACGGAAGTCTCTCTGTGGCAATACATGCGCATCCTGCCGCCTTCCGACGTATCCCGCAAGACCACAAATTCAAGACCCGTGGCGAACATCTCACGGACGCCACGCGGCTGCGAAAGAAACATGGGAAACTGCCCGGCCCGAGGTGGCTTATCAATCACGGCTATCGGGGTCTTTATAAATGCCTGCTCAAGCATCCCGAAGCCTTCTGCCGTGTCACACGCGGTTGGAAATCCAATAAGCCTCTTCGCCAACACGTTCAGGATGCCAAGCGGCTGGCAAAAGTACACGGGATGCTGCCACATCCTCACTGGCTCGTGACGCACGGCTACAAGAATCTCTATGCCGTTTTGCGAAGGCACCGCGAAGCCTTCGCTGACATCAAGCAGGCCAGTAAGAAGGGAAAATCGCTTGGCCAACACGTCCAGGACGCCAAGCGGCTGGCCAAGGAACATGGCGCGTTGCCCGATCACCAATGGCGTAACACGCATGGCTATAGCGGACTCACTTACGCCTTGCGCCAACACCCGGACGCCTTCGCGGGCCTCAAGCGAAAGGGCCGCACCCCATGAGACACAAAGCAGTCGGGATACTGCCGAGCAAGCGCTGGCTCCGTGCCCACGGTTACATCGGCCTTGATAAGGCCATGAAAGCCCATCCAGCCGCCTTTGCGCATATCCGTCAGGACAAACGACGTAGGCGCACACAGGATTGGGTTCACTATGCGGAGACTGTTGCCGCAAGACACGGTGGCTCATTGCCAAGACAAGGTGTACTCCAAGAATCCTACCCCGCTTTATACAGGTACAAACTCAGACACGCACACCTGTTTGCGCGTATCCCACAAGCCCGGTCACAGTTGCGTTCATGCCAGGAGTACGTCGCCCTCGCCGAACAGCTTGCTAACGCGCACGATGGCTCGCTACCTAATACGGCCTGGCTGCAACACCATCATCGGAATCTCGAAGCCGTCATGCGTCGCAATCCCCAACAATTCGCACATATTCCGCAAGTCACCAAAAGAGGGCGAACGTGTTCCGAGTGGGTCGCCTATGCTGAACAGGTTGCAATCACACATGGCGGCACACTCCCAAGCCCGAGTCAACTAAAGACACATGGGCATCTTGTCGGCACAATGCAGAAATGGCCAACACGCTTTCGACATATCCCCCAGGCCCGCAGCCGCAGTCGGCGGCGCTCGCCCGCCGCTTGGGTTCCTGTGGCTGACCGGCTTGCCAAACAGAATCACGGCCGGCTGCCATCAACATATTGGCTCCGACGCAGTGATTACAAAGGTCTCGAAACCGCGATGCGAAAGCATCCCCATCTCTTTGCACACTTGAAGCCATGAGACGCACAGTACCCGGACCACTGCCGAACATAATGTGGCTCCGTGGCAATGGTTACCTCTATCAAGCGATGCGCAAGCATCCCGAAGCCTTCGCCCACAATCCCCAAGAGCGACTCCGATGAAAACCTGGTCATGCCCCAAGAAGATCGCCGCCCGCGCTGACACGATCATTGCCCTCGGTCCCGTCAAGGGCCAGTATTGGTCGATAGCCGGCTTGTGCGACGGCCCTGGCTGCGAGGTCGATCAAGTCCTGGAGTCCGGGATCATTACCCCTGAGCAGTTCCACGGTGTCGAAATTCAGCGGGACATCTACGACGCCAACATGGCCGCTTACCCGGAACTGCAATGGCACCACGGCGACTTCCTGCAAGTGATGCAGGACTACCCGGACTTCCGCCCCGGGCTGGTCAACGCAGACTTGCTGGATAGCGTGGATACGGCGGCCGATTATGTCGCACAGTTGCTTTACTTCCTCCTGCCGCACGACACGAAGCTGGTGGTCAACTTTGTCATGGAATGTCGCGGCTACCGCACGACGCCCGGCCACGTTATTGAACGCCTTCTGGAGCAACAGCTATTTCGCTACGCCGTCCGCCAAGGCTGGACACACGGCAACCGCTGCTACCTGTACCCCGGCACCAGCGGCCGCCCCCGCACTGTCATGGGCACCTTCATCTTCCAACAGGGAGTAAACTGATGAAGAAGAAACAGCGTTCTACGGAGTTCGAGCCGGGCAGCTTCGGCTTTCACGAACTTCTCGATAGGTCCTATCTGGTCGCCGAACTGTTCAGCCGCGAGATCGCCCAGCACCCGTCTGCCAAGCATCCGAAGCTGGCCGCACGCATCCAACGGCTGGAGGATGGGTTGTTCGACTTGTACCAAAGGATCGGAAGCCTTCATCTGTAGAATTGTGAAAATCTGGAACCACATTGTTTCGCGGAGCAAGGGCGGCGGGTAGCTGAGGGCTGTTTACACGCGGCTCGGCGACATGGCACCATGATCGGCCAGCCGCGCGGGTTCAACTTCGGCTGCACGACCGCCGGGCGAACGGTCTGCTTAACCCGGCAAAGTCCATCTAGGTTGCCAAGTCGCCTGCGGGTTTTCCCCAGCGCCCTCTCAGGTTGCTGGATTCCTTGAAGGCGATACAACCGGGCACCGATGGAAACCATTGGCCGCTCGTAGCGGTGCCTCGCTGTTGGGTCATGCGATGGCTTAGCTCCCCCTGATCCTGGCCCGTGCCGCAGAGTGGCCTCCGGGCCTCTTTCTTTGCGCCTTTGGCCCGGTGGATCGCCGTCGCCCTGGACCAGGCACAATGCGACGTGGGGCCGCCTTGACCGCCTGCTGG
>Ga0187848_10001845_pt1 | contig 17451 bp, 17 predicted proteins | sample June2016WEW_4_40_FD_132424 | JGI IMG/M metagenome (GOLD analysis project Ga0187848, IMG submission 132424) | Peatland microbial communities from SPRUCE experiment site at the Marcell Experimental Forest, Minnesota, USA - June2016WEW_4_40 | ecosystem: Environmental > Terrestrial > Soil >... | reverse complement strand
CTGGCGCTGATGGTGCGGCGCGATCCCGACGGCGTGATCCGTCGCTACGCGCACCTGGGCACGGGCAACTACAACTCGGTGACGGCGCGGCTGTACACCGACATCAGCCTGCTGACGGCGCGGCCGGAGATCACATCCGCGATCCACTCCGTCTTCCGCTACCTGACGGCCGAGTCCGACGTGGAGAGCTACGCGCCGCTGCTGGTGGCTCCGCTGACGCTGGCGCCCGCCATTCTGCAACTAATTGCGCGCGAGACCGCGCACGCCAGGGCGGGAAGGCCCTCCGCGATTGTGGCCAAGATGAACGCGCTGCTGGACCGCGCGACGATCGAGGCGCTGTATGAGGCGTCGAACGCGGGCGTGGAGATCGACCTGATTGTGCGCGGCATGTGCAGCCTGCGCCCCGGCGTGAAGGGCCTGAGCGAGCGCATCCGCGTGCGCTCGATTGTGGGAAGATTTCTGGAGCACAGCCGCATCTTCTGGTTCAGCAACGGCGGCCGGCCGGAGGTCTTCTGCGGCAGCGCAGACTGGATGCCGCGCAACCTGGTGGAGCGATCGGAGGCAGTATTTCCGGTCGACGATCCCGCGCTGTCGGCGCGGCTGCGCAACGAGATTCTGGCGGCGTATCTGGCCGACAACACCAAAGCGCGACTGCTGCAGCCCGACGGAAGCTACGTGCGCGGGCCGCGGATTGGCCCGGCCTTCAGCGCGCAAGACCACCTGATGCAGCTCTCCAAGGGCGAAAGACAGTTGTGAGTTGTGAGTGGATCGGTTGGCTGATCTCTTCAACCCCAGGGATCGCGCAGCGTGCCCGCTACGCATGTGTCCGCGCCGAAGTTTGCGCGCGTGACCGCCTTCAGCGATTGCTCCAGCAGAGTCGGTGGGCCAAATCCCGTGGCGAATGGAAGTGCGTCCTCGCCCAGCTTCGCCGGCGCATGGAAGAGCACGACTTTGTCCACCAGCTCCTGCGCGAGGAAGGCGCCATTCAGCTCGGAGCCGCACTCCAGCAGGACGGAGATTATTTGGCGCGATGCGAGGGCCGCGAGCACGGCGTCGAGATCGAGCCGACCGTGCTGCGGCGCGATGCGCTCGAGCTTGCCCGCAACGCGCTCGGACTGGGCCGCGAGCTGAACGACCTCGATGCCTACGGATTGCAGCGCAGCGATGCGGTGCGGGTCAGCGTGCGCAACGCAGAAGATCAGCAGGTCGTCCTGCGCAGAGCGCACAAGCTGCGAATCGAGCGGCGTTCGCAGGCGCGAGTCCAGGACCACTCGCAGCAGAGGCCGTCGCCATGGCAGACCGCTGCGGTCGGTGAGCAGCGGATCGTCGGCCAGCACCGTGCCAATGCCGGTCAACAGCGCGTCGGCGGAGTGGCGCATGCGCTGCACCTCGGCGCGCGACTCCGCGCCGGTGAGCCAGTGCGGCTGCTTCCCGGTCCGCGCGCTGGCCGGCGGCGCAAGCATTCCATCCGCCGAGAGCGCCGCCTTCAGCGTCACCAGCGGACGGCCTGCGCGGATGAACTGCGCGAAGGCGTCGTTGATCGCGCGCGCCTCCGGCTGCAAGACGCCGAGGGCAACGTCAATTCCCGCGGCGCGCAGACGCGCAATTCCCTTCCCGCTGACCTGCGGATTGGGATCGAGGGTCGCAGCGACTACGCGGCGAATGCCAGCCGCGATCAGCGCATCGGCGCATGGGCCGGTGCGGCCGTGGTGGCTGCACGGCTCCAGCGTGACGTACACCGTAGCGCCGGAGAGATCGGTGCCACGTTCGTGCGCGTGCCGCAGCGCAACGATCTCCGCGTGGTCTTGTTGGTCATAGATGTGCGCTCCCTCGCCGAGGATCTCGCCGTCGCTGACAATGACGCAGCCCACCTGCGGATTGGGCGAGGCAAGGCCGAGGGTCGCGCGCGCCAACTCCAATGCGCGCTGCATAAACCGCTCGTCGATCTGTTCGTGCGAGTCCACTCGATCTCCCACGCGGCCACTTACCACTGACCACATTTATTTCATCTTGCGTATCCACTTCTCAGTGATAAACGCGAACAACGGAACCATTACTAAGAGATTAACCAGTCCCACTGCGGCGAACTGCCTCGGGGTAACGCTATCTCGACCCATAATTATGAAGGTCATCAAAGGTATCCATAGGACTGCCCCCGTTGCGATACAAACTATCTTCTGCTTAGACGTTAATGGTTCTCTCATTGCCATCTTATCCCCCTTTCTCGGAATCAGATAAGCTGCACGACTTCGTTGACCGAATCAATACAGCCTAGTGGCAGCCGCAAGAGTTTATGAATTCATTACCCCTTATCACATACCACTGTCTTACTTCACCATGGAATCCACGAAGGCGGCGCTGTCGAAGGGCAGGATGTCTTCCATCTTCTCGCCCACGCCGACGAATTTGACGGGAAGCCCAAGCTCGGTGGCAATCGCCAGCACGATGCCTCCCTTGGCGGTTCCGTCGAGCTTGGTGAGCACAATTCCGGTGACGCGCGCGGCCTCGGTGAAGAGGCGTGCCTGCTGCAGGCCGTTCTGGCCGGTGGTCGCGTCCATCACAAGCAGGGTCTGGTGCGGCGCGCCGGGGACCAGGCGCTCGGCGGTGCGACGCATCTTGTCCAACTCCTTCATCAGGTCGGATTTGGTGTGCAGGCGGCCCGCCGTGTCGACGATGAGAACATCGCTGCCGCGCGACTTGGCCGCGGTGCATGCGTCGAAGAGCGCGGCCGAGGGATCGCCGCCGGTTTTGGTCTTAATCATGGGAACTTCACAGCGCGCGGCCCAGACCTCAAGCTGCTCGATGGCTGCCGCGCGAAAGGTGTCTGCCGCGCAGAGCAGCACCGAGCGACCCTGCGCAACGTAGAACGCCGCGAGCTTGCCGGCGGAGGTGGTCTTGCCGGTGCCGTTGACGCCGACCATCATCACCACCTCGGGCGCGGAAGTGGGGACCACATCCTTTGTCGCCACTGCGTCGAGCACGCACTTCAGTTCGAGCTTGAGCAGGCGCTTCAGCTCGTCGCCGCCCTCGATGCCCTGTCGCAGGCCGCGCTGGCGCAGATTCTCGATGATCTTGCGCGCGGTTGCGGAGCCGATGTCGGCGGCAAGCAGCACCGTCTCCAACTCGGCCAGCGAGGTTTCGTCCACCTCGCGCGCTAGCGCCAGCACCGAGCCGATGGACTCGGAGAAGGAGTCGCGGGTGCGCGCGACCGCCTGCTTCATGCGGTCGAAGAGGCCGCGCGGCTGCGAATCGTTGCCCTCGTCTGTGGCCCCTGTGTCGGAGCCGCGCTTGCCAAAGAGAGAAAAAGCCATGTGGGGTTTAGTTTAGCAACCGGGGCCGGCGGGCCGCTTCTACTCGTCCTTGCCGGGACGCGTCATCAGCTCGTGGATCGCCACTTTGGGGCTCTTCCCGCGATGCAGGATGGCGTCCATCTGCTCGGTGATGGGCATCTCCACGCCGTAGCGCGCGGCCAGGCCCAGCGCCGCCGCGGTGCTGACAACCCCTTCCGCAACCTTGCCGTTCATCCCCTCCAGAATCGCGGCAAGCTGCCGGCCCTTGCCCAGCTCGATGCCCACCATGCGGTTGCGCGAGAGCGAGCCGGTGCAGGTGAGCACAAGGTCGCCCAGTCCGGAGAGTCCGGCCAGCGTCTGCCTGCGCCCGCCGCAGGCCACGGCCAGGCGCGTGATCTCCGCGATGCCGCGGGTGATGAGCGCAGCCGCAGCGTTATTTCCCTGATTCAGTCCATGCACCACGCCCGCGGCCAGCGCAATCACGTTCTTCAACGCTCCGCCCAGTTCCACGCCGGTCACATCCTCGTTGGTATAGATGCGCAGCGTGGGCGAACTGAACTCCCGCTGGATCGTCCGCGCCACCACCGGCGTCCCCGCCGCCACAATCGCTGTCGGAATCCCCGCTGCCACCTCCGCCGCAAACGACGGCCCGCTGAGCACTCCGCATGGGTTCTCCACCACGGAAGCAATCACCTGCGACATGCGCAGCAGGCTCTTCTCCTCCAGCCCCTTGGCGGCGCTCACCACGATCTGGTCGCGCGAGAGCAGCGGCACAATCTGCTTCATCACGCCGCGCAGATGCTCCGACGGAGTGACGCACAGGACGATCTCCGCCTCCTTGACCGCAACCGCAAGGTCCGCCGTTATCAGCACGCCGGCCGGCACCGTGTGGCCCGGCAGGAAGAGGGAGTTGACTCCCGTATCGCGCATCTCTTCGGCCAGCTCCGGCAGGAACGACCACAGCGCAAGCGAGTGCCCACCACGACGCGCCAACGAGATGGCCAGAGCCGTTCCCCACGCGCCCGCGCCCAATACCGCAATCCGGCTCATGCCTCCGCCTCTCCCGTACCGGTTCCCGATCCGGAGCCAACACCGAAGCGGCTCTCCGTCCCGTTCAGCAGACGCCGGATGTTTCCATGGTGCTTAACAATAATCAACAGAGGAATAAAGAAAAATCCGAACTTGACCATCGGCGTGTGCTGGGCAACAAAGTAGAAGCCGAAGAGCGGGAACGTCGCCAAACCTACAATCGAGGCCAGCGAGACGTAGCGTGTCAGCGCAAAGACCACGGCAAAGACCAGCAGAATCCCCACCGCCGACGGCCAGGTCAGCACCAGAAAGACACCCAGCGCGCTGGCCACGCCCTTGCCTCCGCGAAAGCCCAGCCACACGGGAAAGACATGGCCCAGGACGACCGCAACCGCCGCGGCCACCTGCACGTCATAGACTCCCGGCGCGAGATGGCGCGCAATCACCACCGCCGCATAGGCCTTGCCAATATCAAGCAGCAACGTCACCACGCCCAGCTTGGTGCCGCCCGAGCGCGCCACATTGGTGGCGCCAATGTTGCCGCTGCCCTGCTGGCGCACGTCCTCACGGCGGAAGAGGCGCACCAGAATATAGCCGAAGGGAATCGAGCCCAGCAGATACGCAATCGAGATGGAGAGAACCCAGGGATTCATGATCAACGCACGAGTCTTGTCTTACTCCTACAAGAGTCTATCAAGCCAGGGAAGAATGCTGTACTGCGAACGTCCGCGCGATCACGCCCGCTCCAGCAGGCTGCGCCGCAGCAGCTCCAGCGCGTGCTGGCTGGCCCACCAGCGAATCCGCTCGCGGTCGCCGGTGATATGCAGCTCGGTGACCGAGGTGCCTCCGGTGAGGCCGGCAAACGAGATTGCCACATAGACCAGGCCGATGGGCTTTTCGGCGTCCGGCCCCGGCGCGCCCGGCCCCGGCCCCGCGATGCCCGTAATGCCGATTCCCACCGACGCGCCACTCCGCCGGCGAATTCCCTCGGCCATGGCGCGCGCCACCGGCTCGCTGACCGGCCCCTCGCTCTGCACCAGTTCCTCGGGGACCTCGGCGAAGGTGGTCTTCAAGCGGTCGGCGTAGACCACCGCGCCGCCCAGAAAGTAGCGCGAGCTGCCGGGCACCGCGGTGAGCCGCTGGGCCAGCAGGCCACCGGTGCAGCTCTCCGCCGCGGCCAGGGTCATGTGGCGCAGGCCGAGCATCAGCAGCACCACCTCCTCCAACGACTCGCCGTGCGACGAGAATATGTCCTCGCCCATCTGCTGCTCGATCTTCTCGGCCAACTCGTCGACGCGTGCCTGCGCCTCGGCCTCGGTGGGCTTGGCGCAGACGAAGTGCAGTTGAATCTCCGCCGCGCCGGCCAGGATCGTCGTGTCAACATCCTTGAATTTTTTGTAGATGGGCGCGGTGCGCGCGTCCACCTTCGACTCCGGCAGCAGGGCCATACGCAACATGCGTCGCGCCATGTGCCGCTCGGGGAGCGTGGCCGCCAGGCGCGGACGGCACTCGGCCTCGAACATCGGCTCCAGCTCCCTGGGCGGGCCGGGCAGCAGAATGACGATCTTTCGATGCCGTCCCACCACGGTGTCGATGTACTGGCCGGGCGCGCTGCCATTGGCGTTGGGCATCACCTCCGCGCTGTCGATCACGTCGGCCTGGCGCGCATTGTTCTCCGGCATCTTCATGCGCCGCGCGGCGAAGCGCTTGTACATCGCGGTCAGAATCTCCGGGTTTCTGCGCAGGCCCACGCCGAGGGCCGCGGCCGTCGCCTCACGCGTGAGGTCGTCCTCGGTGGGGCCGAGGCCGCCGGAGAAGATCACAATGTCCGCGCGCTGGAGGGCGATGCGCGCCGCGCCGGTCAGGTCTTCCAGGTTGTCGCCGACGATGGTCTTGAAGGCGACCGAGACGCCCAGCTCGTTGAGCCGCGCCGTCAGGTAGAGCGAGTTGGTGTCCTGCCGGAAGGGCGTCAACATCTCCGACCCGGCAGCAATAATCTCAGCGATCATAGATTAGTTCTACGCTGTCAATCCTACCTTGCTCCGTCCCTTCCTCCAATCCAGCAACGAGATTCGTGACGGGAACGGTGTTTCACGGGACTGAAAGCGCAAGATATCATGAATCATGGCCTTCTACCGGTTTCGCCCGACTGATGCTTTACTCGATCAATTTGAGGAACTAGAGCGTCAAGAGATTTACTTCGCTTCGCCCAAGGAACTCAATGACCCACTGGAAGGGTTCAAGGATCTTGTTTGGAGTGGCGACAGAATTTTGTGGGAGAATCTGCTGCGTCATTACCTGTTGTGCCTTACGCATGCAGTGATGTCGGCGCTAATAAACGGGCCCGATCACACGTTCGCTGAAATGGAGGCTTTGGTTTTCGCAAATGAGTCATTATTGCCGACACACGAATACGGAAAGTTGTATTGCCGTATCTGCGAAGATTTCTTTAAACACGAGGACGCGGCTGCATTGCCTGAGTTGTTCGCCGTCCGCGGTAGTCCGATCAGACGCGATGAACTCACCACATATCTGCGGCTACTACATCTGCATGCGCTGAATACTGTTCTCACTAGCATGGAAGAAGCCGCTCTTTGTCCGCCTCGCCCTGTGGACGATTCGTTACGTGCGGCTAGTACAAAACCGATTGCCGTTCGAGCGGTTCTGGAATCTATGAAAGTATTGGAACGAGAGCACCCCGATAAACCTGACATTGCTGAAGTCATGAGCAGTATCTCTGTGATTGCCGCCCTCCAGCAAGATCTTATTTTGGAGTACAACGGCATATCGCTCAAGCGAGGTGTAGCCTGGAAGGTGCTTATCTCGGAATTTCCAAGAAGGCACATACGCGCACTTGAACAACTCCTATATAACGACTGGTATACCGCGAGCTTTGTCGCTGATCCTACGGACGCATCGTTATGGGGAACTTATGGCAATAGGCATCAAGGCGTCTGTTTGAAGTTCAAGGCCATCGTGAGTACGAATGGCAAACCCACCCTTAATTTGCGTCAGATTTGCGGCTCGAACGGTGCTCCCATCTATGGTGACGTAGCGCACGAATTTCAACAGGTCGAATACAGTTCGCAATTCGTCGAGGTCAATTTCTTCCGCTCTCTTGGACGACTCACAATGCCCATGCTTCGGCACTGGTACCGGGATGCTACCGGAAACCCCAGCACTTCAGTGGCGGACATCTTGTCGGAGTCGGACAATTGGCGCAAACATTACTGGCAGCAGCAGATGACGGCAATCACTACAAAGCTCGCAGACTGGGCACATGAAAAGGAGTCCAGACTGACCCTAACCGGTTCGTCGGACTTTTCCAACCAATCGAACAGGAAGCTTCAATATCACTTTTCGGACCTTCAGGGCATCATCTTTGGTATGAATACTCCGACCAGCGATAAGCTTCGGATCATGAGAATTATTGAGGGAAAATGCCGAAAAGAGGGCAGAAACGACTTTGAATTTCATCAAGCCCATTACTCTCGCCGAGCCGGAAAAATGGAGATTACCAAGATGAACTTGATTAAGTTTGCCTGACAAACAAGGCCAGAGCTTCCGGAGTTGAGATCAGCAATTGGCGGCGTCGCCCTACACCAGTCGCCGTCCCTCAATATCCAAGGCAACATGGTAGAGCGCGTCGCGGGTGGCGAGGGCGGCGCAGCCATCGTCGAGAAACGCGAGGCCGACGAGATTGTTGCCGGAGACGGCGAGCGACGCCTCGCGGCGCGGCGTGATGCGCACGATTCCGCGCTGGCCAGCGAGCGACGCGGCGACGTAGAGGTTGCCGTCCACGTCGAATGCCATGCCCTGCGCGCGGCCCAGTCCCTGATAGAAGACCGAGGTGCGCCCGTCGCGGTCGATGGCGTAGATGGCCTGGTTGCTGGAGGTGGTCGGCCCGGCGACAAAGAGCGTGCCCTCGTCGTTGAAGGCCAGGTGGTAGGCCGCAAGGCTCGGCTCCAGCGTGGCGTAGACGAAGATGCCGCGGTCGCCCAGCTCGCCGGCGGCGAGCGCCCCTCCGGCGCCGCCTCCGCTGGGGCCGACCTTGAAGATGGTGCCCGAGCGGTCGCCGACAAAGAGGTTGCCGTCGCGGTCGAATGCGATGCCGGTGGCGATGCCCATGCCCTCGGCGTAGGTGGTGACCGCGCCGGCGGGTGAGATGCGATAGACCGTCCCCTCGGCGCGCGAGCTGGCGTAGAGAGTGCCGTCGGCGTCGAAGGCCAGACCGGTGGCGTTCAGAATGCCGCGCACAAACGGGTGCATCTCGAAATCGCGCGCAATGGAAAAGATCGAGACCGGAACGCTCTGGCCGCGCGCGCCGGAGAAGGTGGCATAGACGTTCCCCTCGGCGTCCACCGCGGGGTTGGCCACCGGATGCAGCTCCGCCGCCATGGGCACGGCGACCCTCAGCTCCAGCGCATTGCTGGCGATGCCGCTGCGCTCCAGCACCACCGGGCCGGAGGTTGTCCCCTCGGGAACCTGCAGCACAGCGCGGTCCGGCCTGCTCAACGAGAGCACCGCCTCGGCATCGCCCACCGTGACGCGCGGCAGCACGGCGCTCGCACCCAGCAGCCCCGAGCCGCGCAGCTCCACCTCGCAGCCCGGCATCGCCGCCGGCGGGGAAAGCGAGACCAGATGCGGCGCATCTGACTTGGTTCCATGCAGCAAAGGACTCATACCACCCTCAGCGTATAGCATTTTCTCAGTTATTGTGGAGTCGGTGAGATTTACAAAGTGGTTTTCTTTAAGAGAAAACCACGCAGGCTTCATTCGCCCCACTCTAACCCTACTGAGAAAATGCTATGGCCCGCCCTGCGCCGCAGCGCAAACTACACCCAGCGGGAGACCAGCAGGCCCACGGCCAGCGCGAGCAACCCTGCCGCCACATCGTCCAGCATGATTCCCGTGCCTGCGGGCAGGGCCTCCAGCCGACGGATGGGCCACGGCTTCCAGATGTCGAAGAGGCGAAAGAGGACGAGGGCCAGCGCCGCGTGCTGCCAGTCGGGACGCACCGCGATCAGCGCGATCCACTGGCCGGCGACTTCGTCGATCACGACAAAGCCAGGGTCCTGACGGCCCGATTCGCGCGCCACAATGGTGGCGGCGGGAATGCCGATCAGGGTGATGAGCAGCGCGGCCACGGCCGTTGCGAGGGCCAGCGCGAGCCGTCCCGGGTGGAAGAGATGCGCCGCGCCGAACCACAGCAGCGCAGCAGCCACCGAACCATACGTCCCCGGACCGGGCTTCATCCGCCCCGCGCCGAAGAAGGTGCCCAGCAGCCACGCCCAGCGCGTCTTTTTCCCGCAGACCAGCCGCGCGCGCTCCGGCCCGTCGATTCCCTTCCCATGCGCCATCACTGCACTTCCCCGCTGCCGCCGGAGGAACCGGAGCGCTGGCGATCGCGCAGACCGTCCAGCTCGTCGAGCAGATCAGGATCATGAATCGGCGAGCTGATGACGTATCCGCCGCTGGCCCACTTGCCCAGGTCGATCATGCGGCAGCGGTCCGAGCAGAAGGGAAAGTCCTCCGTCCCCGCCAACACAATCGTGCGGCAGGTCGGACAGCGCAGCGTCTTCAGCTTCTTCGCCATAAGCATCATTTTAGAATTGTCGCGGTCACAAGCAAGTGGCCTTTTCGCAGAAGGCCCGGGGCTAAAGCCCTTTGATTTGATTGGCCTTCTTCAGGGGGCTGAAGCCCCCTGCTCCCTCCGAAAGACAACAACGTAAGTTTTTCCGCAGCATGTAAAGCCGTGTTCGTCCGAATCATGGGCTTGGCGTGCAACCAATCTACAGTCCGTAGACTTCGATTGCCGTTCCGCCGAAGATGGCGGCGCGCTCCGGCTCGCTGAAGTCGGCGAAGTAGCTGCACAGCAGATCGAACCACTGCGCATAGGTGGTGGCAACGAGACAGACCGGCCAGTCCGAGCCGGCCATCAGCCGCAATGAGCCAAAGGCCTCGACGGCCACATCGAGATACGGCTTCAGCGTGGCAGGCGAGCGTGCGCCGGCCGGGTCCGCACGCCAATCCGCCTCCGTCACCATTCCGGAGAGCTTGCACCAGACGTTGGGGCGGCGGCCCAGCTCGCGCATGCGCGTGGCCCACGGCTCAAGCTTGCCCGCGGCGATCAGCGGCTTGGCGATGTGGTCCAGCACAAACGGCTGGCGCGGATGCTGGTCCACAAAGTGGATGACGTCCGCAAGGTGCCGCTCGAAGATGAGTATCTCGTAGACCAGCCCGCTGTCCACCAGGGTGCGGATGCCGGAGTTGAAGTCCTCGCGCAGGATGTAGTGCGGGTCGCGCTCGTCCTGGATGACGTGGCGCAGCCCCTTCAGCTTGGCGCGCCCGTCGAACTCCTCCATGCAGCCGGGAAAGTCCTCGCCTGCAATCGGCGCCCAGCCGACCACGCCCCGAATCGCGCCGGTAGCGTCGGCCAGGTCGAGCAGCCAGCGCGTCTCGTCCAGCGACTGGCGCGCCTGCACCGCAATCGTGCCGTCGATTCCCGCAGACGTTATCGCGGCCATCAAATCGCCGGGCAGAAAATCGCGGCGCAGCGCGGCCATCTCTTCGTCGATCCAGCCATACTCCGCCGCCGAGTAGCGCCATAGGTGGTGGTGCGCATCGATCCGTTCAACCCGGCCCATTCCGCTCACAATCTTCTCCGTGCTGCAACATCCATCGGGCGACCCGCATCTCGGCTTTGATGTGGGTTCGCTCCGTTACTTCCTGCTATAGAGCAGGTCTTTGATCGCCTGCCGCCGCGCCGCGTTGGCCTCGCGCACGCTCTTCAACTCATCGGCGTCCATGCGCTCTTTGCTGCTCGCCTGCTCATCGGCCTCGGGCGTGCTGCACTTGGGGCAGCGATTGGCAAAGCCCGGTTTGTCCGGCCTCAGCTCGAACTCCTCTTCGCACACCACGCAGATTTTGATTGGAAATGACATTTTTCACTATGATACGACGGTCAACATCGCATGAAAACCCATCCGCGCCACCGTCGGATTCAGAGGAACTGAGCTAACTCGCCGCAATCTCCACCAGCGGCCCGGGCGCGTCGACGGTGCGCTTCAACTGTCCGCAGGCGGCGTAGATGTCGCGTCCGCGCGGCTTGCGGGTGAAGGTGGGAATGCCGCCGTCGATCAACATGCGGTGGAAGACGGCAACGTCCCGCGGCGCAGGCTCGCGGAAGCCGATGCCCGGGCCGGGATTCCAGACAATGAGGTTCACCTTGGACTTCATTCCGGCGAGCAGAGCAAGGACCTCGCGCGCGTGCTGCGGCTGGTCGTTTACTCCGCCCAGCAACACATACTCAAACGTCACGTACTCGCGCTTGCCCAGCGGGATGGAGCGCAGCGCATCCAGCAGCGCGGCGATCTTCCACTTGCGCGTCACCGGCATGATGCGCTGTCGCACGGCGTCGTTGGAGGCGTTGAGACTGAGCGCGAGCTTGGGCCGGATGGGTTCTGCGGCGAAGCGCCGGATTGCGGGCTCGATGCCGCTGGTGGAGACCGTCATGCGCGACTCGGGAATGCCCATGGCGCGCAGCAGGTGGACGCTCTCGATGAAGGCGTCGTAGTTGAGGAACGGCTCGCCCATGCCCATGAAGACCAGGTTGATGCGCGACGGCGTCTGCACGCCGCGCCCGCTGCCGATGCGCACGCGCTGGCGATTGAGCACGGCGGCCACCTGCCCGGCGATCTCGCCCGCCGTGAGGTTGCGGCGCATGCCAAGCCTGGCCGTCAGGCAGAACCGGCAGTTGACCGCGCAGCCCACCTGGCTAGAAATGCAGATGGTGGCGCGCTTGTAGCCCCCCACGGAACCGGGTGCCCCATCCTTCGCAGCTTCATCGCGAAGGGTGGGTTGGACATCCCATTCGTCCTCATCCTCCTCTTCCAGCGCGGCCTGGCTGCCGTCGCCCCGCTCGCCGCCGTCGCCATCGGGCATCCACACGGTCTCGACGGTCTCGCCGTCGGCCATGCGCATCAGGTAGCGCTCGGTCCCATCCACCGACCGCGCCGTCTGCGCGATCTGAGGCAGGCCGACCGCGTAGCCCTCGGCTGCGAGGCGCTCGCGCAGCTCAGCGGGAAGCGTCGTAATCTCCTCCAGCAAGTTGACGCGCTGCTTGTAGAGCGCATCGGCCAACTGCGCGGCGCGATACTTCGGTAGACCCAGGCCGGCCATCAGCTCAGTCAACTCCGGCAGTCCCTCTCCGAATAGCGCGCGTGACTCCATCTTCGCAGTTTACCGCTCTTATAATCGCCCCATGGACCTCCACGCGGTATTCGCACACACCGAACCCGATCTGCTTCCCGTGCTCGATGAACTTATCCGTATCGAGCCCATCTTTCACACAACGGAGTTCGGCGTCACGCCCGCGGACTTCCAACGAAGAATGTCCCCCGGCTACTGGGAGGTGGGCGCCTCCGGCCGGCGCTACAGCCGAGACTTTATCCTGCACAACTTCGAGCAAACCCCTCCCATCGACGCTCACGCCGCTGGCTGGAAGACCACCGACCACGCCTTGCAACGACTTGGCCCACAGACGGTTCTGCTTACTTACAATCTGCAACAGGGGCTTCGTCTCACACGCCGCGCCACCATTTGGCAGCACTCACGTCAGGACTGGCTGGTCGTCTATCACCAAGGCACGCTCGTCTCCGCCAACGAGGACGATGTTGCGCCGCCGCAGTCGTGAAACAATGGAACCGATGCCAATTTCCGTCCCAGTCGCCACGCCCGCGACCCTTTCCAGCGAATCGCCCACCCGCAACATCCGCCGGACTGTGCTGCCCAATGGCCTGCTGGTGCTGACCGAAGTCATGCCGAACGTGCGTTCGGTCTCCATGGGCGTGTGGATTCGCACCGGCTCGCGCGACGAGCCGTTGGAGCTGAACGGCATCTCGCACTTCGTGGAGCACATGGTCTTCAAGGGAACGACGACGCGCAACGCACGGCAGTTTGCGCGCGAGGTGGACTCCATCGGCGGGAACCTGGACGCATTCACTGGCAAGGAGAACATCTGCTTCAATATTAAAGTTTTGGACGATAATATTGCGCTGGCGCTTGAACTACTTAGCGACTTGGTTCTCCACCCCACCTTCACGCCCGAGGACATCAGCCGCGAGCAGGGCGTGATTCTGGAGGAGATCAAGATGGACGAGGACAGCCCCGACTACCTGGTCCACGAGACGTTTACGCAGAACTTCTGGAAGGGGCACGCGCTGGGGCGGCCCACGCTGGGCACGCTGAAGAGCGTCCCCAGCTTCACCCAGCCCATCGTCTTCGACTTCTACAACGCCTGCTTCACGCCGCGCAACATGGTCTTCTCCGCCGCCGGGAACCTGGAGCACGAATGCTTCGTGGCGCAGGTGGCCGAGCGCTTCACGGGCCTCGCGGCCAGCAGCGGAACTGCGCCCGCCAGGCCAGCCGCGCCGGCGACATACGCCTCCATCACGCTGAAGCGCAAGAAGTCGCTGGAGCAGGTGCAGCTCTGCCTGGGCGTTCCGGCCCCGCCGGTGGATTCGCCCACGCGCTACGCGGTGTATCTGCTGAACTCGATTCTGGGCAGCGGCATGAGCTCGCGCCTGTTCCAGACCATCCGCGAGGACCGCGGGCTGGCCTACTCCATCTACTCCGAGACCAGCCCCTTCCGCGACACCGGCGCGCTGAGCATCTACGCGGGGACTTCGGCCGAGAAGACCCCGGAGGTGATTCGGCTCACCATCGAAGAGCTGCGCCGTCTGAAAGAAGACCCCGTGCCGGAGGCCGAGTTGAGGCGCGCCAAGGACCAACTGAAGAGCAACATCGTGCTCGGCCTGGAAAGCTCCTCCAGCCGCATGTCGAACCTGGCGCGGCAGGAGATGTACTTTGGCCGCTTCTTCCCGGTCGACGAGATCACTGCCGAGGTGGAGGCCGTCACCACCGCAGAGATCCAGACGCTGGCCCGCCAGCTCTTCCGCCCCGAGGCGATCGCTCTGACCGTTCTCGGCAACTTCGGCCCACTCGACGCAACGCGCGAAGCCCTCGCATGTTGAGCCGCGCCCTGATACAGTTTCAAACGAGATCGAAACGCACATCTCGCCGCAGAGGAACCATGATGATCACCGAACGCATCTCCCAATGTTTGTCATTCCGCAGCGAAGCGGAGGAATCTGCTTCTTCTTCACTGAGCAAAGAACTCGGCTTCACCCTCATCGAACTGCTCATCGTCATGTCCATCATGCTGATCCTGATGGCGCTGGCGGTGCCGCAGATGCTGAAGCTGAAGAAGCACGCCGACGAGACCTCGGCGGCGCAGACCATCCGCACCATCGGCCAGGCCGAGACGATGTACAACTCCTCGTACAACGGATACGCCTGTCCGCTGGCCGCTCTGGGCGGCGATCCCAAGTCCGGCGCGCCCTCGGCCACCTCCGCCCAGGTCCTCGATCCGGTGCTTGCGGCGACGGGACAGAAGTCCGGCTACACATTTACCGTCACCTGCGGCACCAAGGTCACCATCAACAACCAGGACGTGTACAACTCATACGAGGTGACCGGTGTGCCTCAGTCGGTGGGCAAGACCGGCGACAACGGCTATTGCTCCGACGAGAACAACATCGTCAAAATCGACCCCACGGGAGCCACCAACTGCACCCAGTCCCTCCAGTAGCTGTTGAGCCTGTCATTCCGGCCCTGAGCATGACGAAGGGGAAGAATCCTCGCATTTCGTTCGTACTCCCACTGCTGCTTGCGCTGCTGTGCGCGCCGAATCTCGTCGCACAAGCCGCGCAGGACAACGCCCTCATCCGCCGCGTGGACGGCCACTACAACCACCTGCGCAGCCTGCGCGCGCGCTATACCGAGCACTACACAGGCATGGGCCTGGACCGGACCGAATCCGGAACCCTTACCCTGAAGAAGCCCGGCCTGATGCGCTGGAGCTACGACGCGCCCAGCGGCAAGCTCTTCGTCCTGGACGGGAAGTACGCATGGTTCTATACGCCCGGCGACGCGCAGGTCTCGCGCGCCGCTGCCAAGCAGTTGGACGACCTGCGATCGCCCCTGCGCCTGCTGCTGGGCCACACCCAGCTCGCCAAGGAACTGGACCAGATCGCCACAGAACCCGACGGCGCCAGCTTCCGCATCACCGGCGTGCCCAAGGGCATGGCCCAGCGCGTCCATCTGCTGACGCTCATTGTCGCTCCCAATGGGGCCATCGAGCGCATGAAGCTGGAAGAGACGGACGGCGCGACCACCGAGTTCACCTTCAGCGGGATCGAAGAAGACATTCCGCTGCCGCCCGCCGAGTTCATCTTCACCCCGCCCCCTGGAATCCCCCTCGTCGAAGCGCAGCCTCCCATCTAGACGTAACGTTCCGATGTAAAATTGGGGAATAGAACCCAGTTTTTACGCGCACGAAGGTTCGTGCAGAAGAGCAGCCCCTCCAGTGAGCACCGCCGCAAAGCCCCAAATTCTTACTACCGCTGAATTCCACGCCGCCGTCCACGCGCTGGCGCCCGCCGTTGCCGTCTTCGACTGCGACGGGACCCTCTGGTCGGGCGACGCGGGCGTGGGCTTCATGCGCTGGACCATCGACCACGGCCTGCTGTCGCGCGAGGCCATCGACTGGCTGGACGACCGCTACCGCGCCTACCTGCGCGGCGAGGTCTCGGAGGTTGCCATCTGCGGCGAGATGGTGCAGATCTACCAGGGCCTGCGCGAGAGCGAGATGCGCTCCGCCGCCGCCGAGTTCTTCGCCACGCAGATCGAGCCGAACCTGTTCGCGGAGATGCAGACCCTGGTGCGCGAGTTGCAGGCGCGCGGCAGCGAAATCTGGGCAGTCAGTTCCACATGCAACTGGGTCGTCGAGGAGGGCATGCGCCGCTTCGAGATTCCCCCCGGCCGCATCCTGGCCACGCGCGTTGCCGTGGTTGAGGGCTTCGTCACCCCCACCCTGATCGACGTCCCCACCGACGAGGCCAAGGTCGCGTCCCTGGCCCGCGTGGGCATCCACGCGCCCGACGCCGTCTTCGGCAACTCCATCCATGACGCCGCGATGCTGGCCATCGCGCGCCGCGCCTTCCCCATCGACCCCAGCCCCGCCCTGCTTGCGCGCTGCGCTCAGGAGCGCTGGCCCGTCTACTACCCTGCCTCCGTCGCTCCGTAATTACAACTCTTGCCTGTTCCCTGTTCCCTGAATTTATGCTGCTCGAAGGCCTGCACATTCCGCTGACCACCCCCTTCCACCCGGATGGCCGGCTCAACCTGCCCAAGCTGGCCGCGAACGTCGAACGCTATTCGAAATCTCCCGCCGCCGGGTTGATTGTCCTCGGCCCCAGCGGCGAGCCCACGCTGCTCACCGACGAAGAGACGCACGAAGTGCTCCGCGCCGCAGCCCAGGCCGCCGCGCCAGAGAAAATCCTCATCGCTGGAGTCTCCCGCGACAGCGTCCGCGCCACGCTTGCCCTCGCCGACCTCGCCGCAGAGCTGCTCTACGACGCCATCCTCGTCGGAGTCCCGGATTTTCTGGCACTCGAGTCCGGGTACTCCAGACTCGACTCAAATCAAAGGCCGATCCCATTGTCGAAGAACAGCCTTATCGAGCGGCGCACATTCTTTCAGACAGTCGCTGACCGTTCTCCACTCCCTGTCATCCTGCTCAATATGCCTAGCCGAACGATTACTATTCCTGTGGCGCGCACAGTGTCATCGCATCCAAACATCATTGGTCTCTATGGCACCAATTATTCGGTCGAAATCCAAAGCGCGCTGATTGCGTCGCTCCTCAATCACACGGCCAGTATCAAGCGGGAGGATACGGTCACGCCCACCTTCGCCGCCGTCACCGCACGCATGAAGCTAGCAGCCATCTCCACCGCCCCTCTCATCTCCGCGTACACCCTCGCCGGTAACTCCGCCACAGCGGTAGCCGAACCCCCAGCGATTCCCGCGCTGCGCACGCGCACCAAAACCGTCGGCTTCCAGATCATCTGCACGAACGCTCCGAGGATGCTCGATGCGCTCAACTCCGGCGCCGTCGGAATCGCACCCCCCATCGCCGCAGCAGCCCCACAGGCCTGTTACGAAGTCTTCGCTGCATGGAAAGATCAGGACCAGCCTCTCGCCCAGGAAAAGCAGCAGCGCCTGCTCG
>Ga0187848_10001844_pt1 | contig 17452 bp, 13 predicted proteins | sample June2016WEW_4_40_FD_132424 | JGI IMG/M metagenome (GOLD analysis project Ga0187848, IMG submission 132424) | Peatland microbial communities from SPRUCE experiment site at the Marcell Experimental Forest, Minnesota, USA - June2016WEW_4_40 | ecosystem: Environmental > Terrestrial > Soil >... | reverse complement strand
TCATCCCGTGCCCGGTCAGCATGATTCTTGAGAAGGGGGATGAGGGCTGGGTTGAATTCCCTTTCCAGCCAGGGGAGCAGTTCCAGGCGTATCTTGTTGCGCCGCAGCCGGGAGTCGAGGTTGGTTGAATCAAGCCGGCATTCGAGCTGGCGCGCTTCCATCTCGCGCGTGATTTCGACGCGCGTGAGATCAAGAAACGGGCGGGCGACCTTGCCCTCCAGCACAGGATAAATTCCACTCAAGCCGCGCGTTCCGGAGCCGCGCAATAAGCGCAGCAACACGGTCTCAGCCTGGTCGTTGGCGGTGTGAGCCGTCACCACTTTGTCAAGCCGGCCTTGCTCCACAAGTGAGAAGAAAAATCCGTAGCGCAGCTCGCGGGCGGTAGCCTCGAGGTTTTGCTTTTTCTCACGAGCGACCCGCGCTACCTCAGCTTCACCACAGAGGAAAGCGATCCCGATTGAATCAGCCAGGTTCCGAACAAAGCTCTCATCCGCGTCTGACTCGGCCCCCCGCAAATGATGATTGAAGTGGACCACGGCCAGAGTGATTCCCCACTCCAAAGCCAGATCTTTCATGAAGTGAAGCAATAATACTGAATCCGGCCCGCCTGAAACTGCCACGCCGACTCGCTGGCCGGGATGGAAAAGTCCCTGCCTCTTTATTTCCTTCAACCAGCGGGAGTAGATATTGGACTTCCCGAGCATCTGTGAAACCTATCGAAAGGCGCCGGGGTGGCTCGCCCGTCCGGCCAGAGGAGAAGTGGCTCGCTGGCACTGGAAGACCAAACGGAGCCTTTTCGAGTAGCACCCCGAATCTTGGCGCATGTGCTGCAGAGAAAATAGAAACTGGAAATTAGAAACTGGAAACTGGCGCCCTAATTTCTAATTTCCAGTTTCCAATTTCCAGTTTCTCGTTTCATTCACTGCCACACAAAGCGTGAATTCTTAGAAACTGGCAGCCCTAATTTCCAGTTTCCAATTTCCAGTTTCCAGTTTCCAGTTTCTCGTTTCACTCACTGCCCCACAAAGCGTGGATTCTTGGCCATATTCTTGGCTTTGATCGGGGTTTCTGGCTCTCAAGAACCAGTTCGTTTTTGGGCCCTAAAACGGCTAACTCCTTTATTTTCACAGACTCTTCGCTTCGTTCCGCCTAAATAGTATCTTTTTTGTATTTTGTGCCCAATCTCCGCAGCCAGCGGGCCGACTTGGAACCCCCTGGAAGCGGTCTGTTGAATCGTTCGCCATAGGTCAACTCACATAGCCTATCACATCTCCAGCCGCCTGTCAAGAGACAGCGTATCAGGTGCAGGGTCGCGTCAAAGTCCGCGAAGTTCCCCGAAGGGGAACAAGATCATTAGTCCCGCAGTGGCGGGATGAAACCTACGGACAAGGAGCGAGAAGATATTCGACCCCGTCGGGGTCGAACACCCACGGGCGACGCTTCCCGTGGGTTTCATCCCGCGACTGCGGGACTAATGACCTTCGGCCCCTTCGGGGCCGGCCCGCCGACGCGACTTTGACGCGACCCTGGTATCAGGTGTCAAGGCAAAGTTAGAACTTCCGGTTCTTAGCAAAGTGACAACTTCCGTCAGGATCAACGCACGTCGCTTGGCCAAGCCCTTCCCCACCTACCATCTACGACCTACTAACTACCTTTAGTTTCAACAACATCCCCGCATTGAACAGATATCTCCTTTGTTTTCATAGACATTCCCGCCCCTCCCCCTGGTTTTCCACAGCGGTCCTTTGTTTTCAACAACATTCGCGCATCGTTGCAGCATTTTTAAAGTTACTACGGTCATGGGGAAGCGCAGGCAATGACATACCGTCGGTTTGGAAAGAAGCATGGGGGAGTCATCCGCGAGGTCTCTACGCTCATGACAGAACAGTCGAGCATCATTAAGTAGCCTACCATGTTAAGGGTAGGTTGTCGAGAGTTCTTTTCGACCCTTTGCGACGAGAGCGCCCCCTCACTGTCATGCTGAGCCCGTTCGCACAGTTTACCCTGAGCCGCGCCGTTGTCGGGGTCGGCTGGAAGGCATTGTTGGGCTACTCGTACTCCTGCTGGGCGAACAGAACTGGATGATCGTCGCTGCCACGGCCTCCTCCATCCCGTTCCTAATCCCCTGCATCGCTTTCCGGATTCTCCTGTTCCCAGCTTGGTTCCCGAGTTCCTTCTCAACAATCTCCCCGATAGCGCAATCTCTGAAATCACCAATGCGAATTGTCCTGGTCAACCCTTCCTTCTCGCAGTTTTGTCGTATCATCTCCACCTGGAGGTGGTTGGGTTCCTCAACGCAAACCAATGGTACGCGGCACGCGATGGCGTCATTGACGATTCCGCCCCCAGCCCTTGTTATGACAAGATCGATTCCTGGGAGCAGACCTTGCACCGTCGCGCCGTCGATAACACCACCCTTGAACACGTTGTCACCCACTCTCACGTATTCATTGGGTTTGGCGTTTCGGTCGAAGAGCACGACATTGTAGGGCAAGATCTTCTCCTTCAGTTGCAGAATGATCTCCGGTAACTTGGCATCCCATACTGATGTCCCGCCTCCCAGTATGTAGACGGTCTGGGCTGGAGCGCCTTCAGGAATCCCCATCCTGCTCCTTGCTTTTTTTCGGGAGACAGCAGGCCGGCCGAAGACACCGCCAATAGGCTCTATTCTGACACCGAGCGACTTCCAATGTTCGCGGTAGGGCCTCGGAGCGATGAATTCCGGGAACAGAAAAACCGCCTGGGCCTTGCTTTCGTCCTCCTTGAGTTGGTTGATGGCCTTGGCAACCTCGTAATCTCTCTTTATGATCGGCCGCGCGGATGTTGTCGGGCCAAGCACGCCGGCAGTGAATTCCTCCAGAAGCATTTTGTATGTCTTGCCCCAGGAATGATCGAAGATCGTTAGTGCGGGTTTGCCTGCCAGCCGAGCTGCCCTGGCTGCGGAAGGAGTCCCTATGTCGACAACTGCATCCACATCTTCTGGAACCACATACTTTGCGGAACGGGTTGGGTAGCTTCGGATATCCCGTAGCGAGGCAGGAATGTCGACGCCCTCCGCGGTCTTGCGTAGTCTTATGCCGCCAAAAGTCGGCTGGAGTGTGACCTTTCCGTTGTTGATCTCGTCTTTGTAGAAAGAGGCATTCAGCGTCAACGCCGACTCGTTCCTGATGACCAGCGACACTCCTTGCTTGAGAAGAGCCTTAGCCACATAGAATCCAAGAGCCGACGGCCCATACCCGTCGTCGTTTGGAACCAGTGCAATCTTCACTGCATTTCCCCTTTCTGATCATCTTGCCGAACGATACGGCGTGAGCCGCGCCGCCTAGCCTTCCAGGCAGCTTCACGAGCGAGCCGATAGGCGGCGTCGGCTGCGCGCAATGTTTGGCGCCATGCGGTTTCGCGGATGATGCCGTGATCGTCTTCTCCGGTCCCGTCCTGCGCCACCAGTCAGGCCGCTTGCTTGCGAGCGCTGAATGTCAAAATGGAGCCAGATACTTCGGGCTGGAAGTCCTTAAAGCCTGAAGCGGTCAAGTACTGCTCCATCTCAGGAAGGTCGAATACATGAAGGCCGTGATCCCTGAGACTCCACTCACGCACCCGGCGAAACTTAAGGACACCACCGCGGCCTGCGGTGAAAGTGAAGACGGCAAGAATAGCTGCTGGCTTCATGACGCGAGCCATCTCGCGCAGAGCAATCACGGTGTCCGCAAAGAGATGAAGCGAGCCACAACAGAGGGTGGCGTCGAAAAGGCCGTTTTCGAAGGGAAGGGCCTCTACTCTTGCTCGGGCGAAATGCACGTTGGGAATGCCTTCCTTTGCCGTGTAGGCTGCGCCTTGCCGAAGCATCCCCATGGATACGTCGATCCCGAACACCTCCTTCGACGGTGACGCAATCCGCCGGCCATACGTGCCGGGGCCGCAGGCGATATCTAGCACCCGGCCTTGGGTCGCTTGGACTTTCTGAGACACTGTACTGACCAGTTGTGCAAGAGACGGGCTGTGAAATCCACCGTAGACATTTAGAACGATCGGATACCATAGCTTGGTTTCGTAGATGCGTCCCATCCGATCGATGAAGCGCATTCTCCTGAGTACGGGGTCTTTACTTTGAGATAGTTCTTCCCGGATGAAGTCGGGAATGCCCTCTCTGATGGGGTAGGCTTGGGAACAGGTGGGGCAGCGGAGCGCACCCTCTTCTTGGCGCAAGAGACGCTTGCATAGGGGGCACGCGTAGATTCCGAGTTCGCTAGCCACGGATGTGTCAGCAGTCATGTTCAGCCTCCTACCACCATATCAGACTGGTGGCAGGCGCAGCCAGCAGCCCCGAACATGACTTCCGGGCGAGAATCCGGGGACGAAACAGGAAATGGAAGGGTTCGCTGGGAGACGACTGGGTGTATACTCGGAGCTGCTGGAAGACCAAAATGGAAATTTCAGTTTAGAGTCGAGGGTCCTATGAGCAACGGACGTCCTTTTCCCATTCGGTCGTTTGTCTGGTCCGTGCTGTTGGTCGCAGTCGCCGCCGCCGGCATCTACCTGGCGTATGAACTGGTTGTCAAGCCTCAGCGGGCACTGCAGGACCAGATCAGCGAGCAGAAAGAAACCATTCTCAAACTCGAGCAAGAGAAGCAGCGCCTCGAGGCCTACCTGAAGATCCTAAAGCACATCGACCGCCGGGCCCGCATCGAGGTTCTGCGGCAGGCGAAGGACCAGCAGGGGAACCTGCAAACTACCATCCGGTTCACCGAGATTGACGACACCGGCAAGCCGATGAATGTCTCCCGAGAGATGACTCTGCCGGGGCAAGAAGTCTATTTTGACACTCTGGTGATCAAGTTCGACGACTACTTCATCGAGCAGGGCGACCCCTTCAAAGGCCGGGCGCTCATGCTGTTCCGGCGCATCTTCTCCAGCACCATGCGGGCCGAAGATGGGTTCGTCATCGACATCGAGGGCCAGGCACCCGAGGTCTACGCCGAGCAGCAAGCCTCCAGCGCCTTCGAGAAGGATCTCTGGAAACGCTTCTGGGAACTCGCCAACGACGAGAAACTGGCGAAGGAGCGCAATGTGCGGGCTATCCACGGCGACGCGCCCTACATGCGGCTGGAGCCCGACCGGGTGTACGAGATCTGCCTGAGGTCAACCGGCGAAGTCATCATCACGCCCGGAACGCGGCTGGCGCCCCCGCAAACGACTCCCTAGAGCCCCCCGGAAAAGCCCGCGGGTGGCGCAGGCATCGTGGTTTGATGTTTGCGGCGCGCCGAGGTCGTGGCGCGGTAAAACGTGCGGATCGGACGGCAACGGCATTTCTACGGGCTCATCCCCCCGAGCAGTCTCTCTCAGCCAGCCTTCGCGGGCGACATCCAAGGTGCGACTTCGGAATTCAGGCTCAGAGATTTGCTTTGCCACCTCGCTCGTCACTCGTCACTCGCCACTTGTCACTGCTCTTAACCGCCCGTCCTTTCGACCGTCACCGCCTGGTTTCCTCTCCTGACCCGTGGCCGTGGTTGAGCTCACATCCTATTTGGCTTGGCTTTGTCGAGCTCGTGCAGGAGCTGTTTTACGACTTTATCGGCGACGTCCGCGCTCGAACTCTTGAACTTCGCCCCTTCACTCTCTTGCGTAGTGGACCAGATCACATCGCCGTCCTGCGAGACCAGCCGAACCGCGAGGCGCGCTTCATGGATCGTCTGCGTCGAAAGCTTTGAGTCTTGGATCCCCATGGCTTGCCCTGAATGGCGACCGCCACTGGCTTCCGCGGTTGCTTCCCCCGTCGCATGCACCTCCTGCGAGGTCTTCTCGGCTGATCGACCCTTTAGGGTGGCGTCTGCCTTGTCCTTGTTCTCGGTCACAATGAAGCGCTTGCTCTCGTCAAGGGCGTTGATCACCATGGCCTGGAGGCTTTTGGATTCCTCATCATCCCCGAAGCTCTCAACATAAATCCGCTTTACATTGAGGAGCTTGGCCGCGAGTTCGGAACGCGCGTCCGGGACCGGCTTGGACGTGGCAGCAGGACTCTGGTTTTCGGTCTGGGAGAAGCCAGCAATGCTTACCGCGAGGGCCATGAAGAAGAGAAGTACAGTTTGTCTTTGCACCATCGCACCCCCCTCAGTCCCCTTTCGAGCTATTACGGGCCTCATCGTCTTGGTACTCTATCTTGCGACCTGTTCGCGCTTCCAAGCTGGAGAGTGTGACCCTGACGATGTGCTTTCCTAACTCGAAAACAGCAGCCTGCTGTTTATCGTCTGCATCCTTGTAGTTAACAGTGAGATAATGGCGCCGCTTTTTTGAAAGCAGTGCGATCGGGGTCACGGCAATGGCTAAGCCGACACGCCGCCCAGCCTTCTGTCCATACTCGAGACTGTCAATCCTGTCATACGGGACGGTGAACTTGCCTTTCTTATACTCAAAGACCATTTCCTTTACGTCCGCTGCTGAGAACGTGCCTTCCGTTTCTTGCTTGAGGTCGGCGACCGTGCCTCCCATGTACACAGCCTTTCCGCCATTTACACCTCCGTATAAAGGCAAATAAACCGCAGTCAGAAAGGCGAAAAGGATGACTCGCTTTCTCATGTCCATGTATGTCTCCGTCAAGAGGAAATTGGGGCGAGGGTTTCGCTCCCACAGCCCCGACTGACTGGTAACATACACCCTATTGCGTCCGCCTGCAATGCCTCGGCGACGGTTCCCCACGGTTCCAGGGGGTGGCGCAGGGATCGTGGTTTGGCGTCTGTGGCGCACCGAGGTCGCGGCGCGGTAAAACGTAAGGATGGGACGGCTGGCAACGGCATTTCTGCGGGCTCAACCATCTTCATTACCCCAGCGCCCGTGCCTGTCGCTGCGCCCGCCCTTTCGACCACCGCCTCATTTCCTCTCCTGACCCGTGACCGTGGTCGAGCTTCCGGTTCGGCTACCGGCAAGATCCCTCCCTCCTCGCAAAGGACCCCATGCCCTGAATCTCATAACGCAGACATCCCAAAACGATGTCTGCGCCACCCGCGCGAAGGGCGAAATCATTGGGAGCAAATAACGTTATCCCATGGCGCCATCCTTAGGCGGGCAGCGGCTAATCGTCGTTTCTTCTTCTTTCTCGCAACCGAGATAACTCGGGCACCCATTTTATATCTTGAAAAACCATATTGCTGAGGTGGGGAGCAGCCGATAGTATTTTTGATGTTGGAGCAATTGAAGCTGGGGCACTTCGAAGTCGCTCACTCGATGGCGACTCTACCCATCTCGCGCAAGACGGAAACAATTGGGTGCGACCCGGTCCCTTTGCGGGCTGGTTCACCTCTGATACAATCTGGATTGATGGAAGCCACGCTCACTAAGGCCACTTTAACATTATGTTGCGGAGACTCCAGGGAAATGGACTGGATTCCGTCGGGGTCTGTCCACCTCGTCCTTACCTCTCCTCCGTATTGGACACTTAAGGAGTACCCCCGCCACAAGAGCCAGCTTGGGCTCATAGAAGATTACGACGCTTTTCACGATGAGCTCGATAAAGTGTGGAAGCATGCTTTTCGAGTTCTTGTCCCTGGAGGTCGCCTCGTCTGTGTAGTGGGAGATGTTTGCCTGTCCCGTCGTCGCCATGGCAAGCACTCAGTAATGCCCTTGCACGCTGACATTGTAGTTAGGGCTCGGAAGATCGGCTTCGACAACCTAAGCCCTATTTTTTGGTACAAAATCGCCAACGCCAGCTACGAGGTTGAGAACGGTTCGAGCTTCCTTGGGAAGCCATACGAGCCGAACGCCATTATCAAGAACGATGTGGAATTCATCCTGATGCTTAGGAAGCCTGGGGGCTATCGCCAACCGACTGACGAGCAGCGCGAAGCTTCCAAGCTGACGAAGGAAGAATACCAGGAATGGTTCCGGCAGGTGTGGAATGGCCTGACGGGCGAATCCACGAAGTACCACCCCGCGCCCTATCCTGAGGAATTAGCTCACCGCCTGGTGAGGATGTTTTCGTTTGTTGGCGACACGGTTCTTGACCCCTTTATGGGGACAGGAACCACGCTGTTGGCCGCTGCCAAATGTGGCCGGAACAGTATTGGGGTTGAGATCGACCATTCCTACGTAAAAATGGCGAAGGCAAGGCTCGAGAGGGAAGTAAGTACGCTTTTCGATCAGGATCGGCCTTCCATCATCGTCCGCTGAATCGCCGTTTGTACAGACTTCCAATCCTTCCAACGAAATTCTCGTAATGGATGCTGTCTCCAGGCTGAGGGGCAAGCGATCCCGTTACGAGTTTTGCTGCCGACTCCCCATCGTAATCCACGACAATTACAGCGAGGGCCTCTGGCTGGTCGCTGGGATCTCGAGGCTCATTTCTCAGTGGGATTCTGCGGAAGATATTGATGGTGTCCGCTACGATTTTATCCATATCGAAATTTGGTCTCACCAACCCCTTGGCAAATTCGTCCGGGTTCTCATACTTCGGCGAAACGTTGACAACCACGATTGCACCGGCGACACACTCTCTTCGATGGTTGTGCATGTGGTTTGAATACGCGATGATGTCGCCGTACCTGTTCTTTCGGGCCTTTGCGTGAGCCGTCATAATCGTTTTGTTTTCTACTGAAACCCGCACAGAAATAAGGGGAAGCTTAAGCCTCTCGAGAAGAACGAGATCGACCGTCCTGACGGCGCTGGTCGTATTAACCTCGGAGTTTTTCTTGGGCGTTAGGGCTTCAGACTGAATTGCTGTTCGGATCGCCGGGCATGAGGTAACAAGGTCGGCGACTACGAACTCCGACAGTGCGTTGGAGTTTTGCTGCGCTCTCGGGTTAAAGCCGATGTTCTCGTTCATCCAGCGGACGTAGGATTCGGGGGCTCGCATCGTCTGCGCATGTTACCACGTGGTGGGTCAACTGGGTAGAGCAGCCACGGTCAGGGCCCTGACCGTGGGCCTTCCTCGTGCCCGATGCCCCAGCGGCGAACGCACGTCGTCAATCTGGACGGGGCACGCCGCTACACCGGGTTGCGCAGATACCGTGGGGAAGGTGTGAAAAAATCGCGCTGTAGCGGCGGTCTATGACCGCCGGATTTTGGAATCAATCACTTCGGCGCTCATAGAGCACCGCCACAAATGGCCAATCCGTTTTCTTCACACCTTCGGTTTGATGTCTACGGCGCTCCGATGTCGCGGCGCGGCACAGCGTGAGGATGGGACGGCAGGGGCATTTCTACGGGCTCAACCATGTTCATTACCTCACCACCCGTACCTGTCGCCGGGCGCGCACCTTCGACCAATGCCTCATTTCCTCTCCTGACCCGTGGCCGTGGTCGAGTCTCCGGTTCGACTACCGGCAAGATCCCTCCCTCCTCGCAAAGGATCCCATGCCCTGAATCTCATAACGCAGACATCCCAAAACGATGTCTGCGCCACCCCGCGGAAACCGTGCCCCCCATGTACACAGCCTTTCCGCCATTTACACCTGCATATGAAGGCAAATAAATCGCAGTCAGAAAGGCGAAAAGGATCACTCGCTTTCTCATGTTCATGTATGTCTCCGTCAAGAGGAAATTGGGGCGGGGGTTTCGGTCCCACACCCCATGCTGACTGGTAACATACACCCTATTGCATCCGCCTGCAATGCCCCGGCCACGGTTCCCCGCCCTTTCGGCCGGTGGCGCAGACATCGTGGTTTGATGTCTGCGGCGCACCGATGTCGCGGCGCGGTAAAATGTGAGCATGGGACGGCAACCGCATTTCTACGGCCTCAACCATCTTCATTACCTGACCACCCGTACTTGTCGCTGCTCCCGCCCCTTCGACCACCGCCTCGTTTCCTCTCCTTACCCGTGGCCGTGGTCGACCTTCCGGCTCGACTGCCGGCAAGATCCCTTCCTCCTCGCAATGGATCGCACGCCCTGAATCTCATGACGCGGACGTCCCAAAACGATGTCTGCGCCACCCCTCGGTCCTCTGGCTATCTCGCTACGCATTCTGTAGTTTCCCTGCGACCGCATTGATTCCATCGCACAGGGCGGACACCATGATCAGCGCAATGATGCAGTTCACAACGAGGAGCACGAGCCCAAGGATGGGAATCCACGTCGTGAAGCAAACAATGCAATAGGTAAGAAAAAGTCCTTCAGGAAGTCTCGAGGCAGGGATCGAGTTCCTCTGGAGGTATGCGTTGAAATCCTTCGACAGACCCCATACGGCCTGAAAGATCCAGTAGAAGTCGAAAAGAGGAATGAAGAGGAAAGCGATGGCCTTGCCGGGCGTAGCCCTCGCGTGGCCGTCCTGAATGGCCGCCCACGACTTGTACCAGGGCACGACCATGAAAATCGCGCCGTACAGCATCGGAATACACGACAGACAGATAAGAAGAAGCCCCGCATGCGCGGATCCTCTTCTGATCTGCACATTACCGAGAATGAGGAGCACAGTGGCAATTCCAAACCCGATGCCGACGGAACCCAAGAAAAGACCTTTTGATACGTTGTTCATCTGACTTTCCTTTCGTGCGTCAATAGAGATTGCGCATGAAACACCGAAACGGCCATTCGTGTTTGCTGATGACCTGCACCGCCAGCTCTCATCCCTCCATCCACCCAACTCTTGTCCAGGCTGACCTGCATAAAACCCTTCCCGGTCTGCACAACGAGAGACGGGGTACCGCAGGGCCTGCCCTCCGGCCCTGCGGCTTTTCGCGCGGCGCGGGTGCTTGCCGCGCCGCAGTAGCGCTGACCCCGCAAGGCGGGGTCAGCACGAGGTGAGATCGCACAAATGCCGACCTGAAGGTCGGCGCTACGTCTGCCTGGCTGCGCCTCGAACCAGGCACCCTGAAAACTTTCCCTCATCCGCTCCGCCCAATGCGCGTCGCGGTGGAAGTGCCGCAAGGCTGAACCGCGAGCCTTGCGCTACATCTCTTCTTACTGCCTAGGACTTCTACCACGCGGTCGTAGAGCCTCGGAGTCGGCGCACCAGCGAACAGCCCGAGCGGTGAGCGACGATTCGCGGGTTTACCGCCCCCTGGCCCGCTCCTGAAACAGGAGGGGAAATTGTTCATGACGCCTGGCCTCCCGGAAATCCTCGGGCTGGCGACCAGGATGGCTCAATTAGACTCCCACGAAACTTGCGATGCAAGTCCGAAATCTCGCGCGCTGGGGCCACTCATTTCCTCTTCCTTGGACATTGCGAGACCCCAGTTTGTCACCAGCAATGCCACGACAGATCCACATCATGCGGGAGCATTCCCCCAGGGCTATGGCGTTGTCTTTAGCGACGATTGCGTGGGGTCAATACGAAGCCATTAGAAGTCAGTTTTCAGTTTCATGGTACTTTGCTGATCAGTTGCCCAGGCGATGGGAGCTGCGAGGCGTTCCAACCTCCACCGAGCGCCTCGATCAACCCCCCGCTGGCCGTCATCTGCTGAATTCGAAGATTGACCGCAGTTTCCTGATTGGATAGCAATGCGGTTTGCGCGGTGAGCACATTGAGGTAAGGATCGATTCCCAATTTGTAACGATCCTGGGCGATGGCGAGGGTTTTTTCCGCCGACTTGACCGCCGTATCCTGATATTGAATCTCCACCGACAGGATGCGCAACGACGCGAGGTTATCTTCAACTTGTTGAAAAGCCGTTAGCACCGTCTGCCGATAGTTGGCCACGGTCTCGTCGTACTGGGCTCGGAATTGCTCGACCGTGGCCCGGCGCAACCCCGCGTCAAAAATGGTTTCCGCGGCCGCCGGACCCACCGAGAAAAAGCGGCTCGGCCATGTGAACCAACTCGTGATCGCAGTGCTTTCGAGTCCTGCCGCGGCGCTTAACGTAACCGTCGGAAAGTAGGCTGCTCTCGCAATGCCAATCTGGGCGTTGGCCTGAGCAACCAGGCGCTCTGCGGCGGCGACGTCGGGACGCCGCTCGAGAAGCTGGGACGGAACCCCGAAGGGAATTGCCGGAGGATTTGATTTGAGCGGTTCGATGGGAATTGAAAACGTCGACGCCGGTTGGCCGGTCAGCATGGCGATGGCATGTTCAAACTGCGCCCGTTGGACGCCCAGAGCGGCATCCTGTGCTTGCGTGGCTTCGAGTAGAGTTTCGGCTTGCGCCACGGCTTCTTCCGAGTCGATGCCTGTCTCGTACCGAGCCCTCGTCAGATCGAGAGTCTGTTGAAAATCGACCACAGTAGAATCCAACAACTGCTTTAAGGCATCCTGGCCGCGAAGTTGAAAGTAATCCACAGCAACATCCGCTTGGACTGTGAGGCGGGTATTCTCGAGATCCGCCGCGCTGGCCTGCGCTCCGTAGGCAGCCGATTTGATCGTGTTCCGTATCCGGCCGAACAAGTCCGGCTCCCAGGTCGCATCAAACGGGAGGGTATAGTCAGTAAATGTACCCGTCGAGGAAGGAGTGGAACCTCCCGCTTTGCCACTGGATAATGTGGACGACGGCCGTTGCACAGTAATGGCTGGGTTGGTCGTCACTCGAGGGAAAAGCTGGGATCGAGCTTCCTTAACCAGGGCGCGCGCGGCAAAAAAGCTTGCCGCAGCGGCGGCGATGTTTTGGTTTGAAACATTGACCTTCTCTTCCAGCGCATTCAACTGAGGATCGTTGAAAATCTCCCACCATTTACCGCGCAGCGCATCATCTTTGGGCTGCGCCACTTTCCAACCTTCCGTATTTTTGTAGTCGGCGGGAGTGAGTTCCTTGTATGCCGCAGGGGTATCCGCGGTCGGTGTGTGGTACTTTGGGCCGACCGTGCACCCTGCCAGGAGGCAAGAGGTCACGGCGAGACACATTCTGGCTCTTCGATGGAAAGAAGTCATAATCTTATGCACCCCCTAACCCCGATGCTGTTCACTTAAGGGGTTTCAGGAAATTGGATCCGAGCCTCTTCAGCTGTGACCCCCTCACCCCCGGCCCCTCTCCCCCAAGGGGGAGAGGGGAGCATTGATTTGATTTCTTTGCCCTGGCCCCCGGCCCTTCTGTCGCCGCGGCGACGGAGGGGACATCGATTTGAATTTACTCTCAACCTCAGCGATCGGGCTCTGACCCAGGCCGCAGCCGCGTGAAAAATGTAGAAACTCCAGACCCTCTCCCTCTTGGGGGAGAGGGTGGACCGCAACCGGCGCTTTCTCCAGCCGGGGCGGGACGGGTGAGGGGGTCACCCAGGAGCAAATTGAAAAGCAATTTCCTGAAACCACTTACTGAGGTTCGCAAAATACAGTGACAGCCCTTCTTCGTAGCGCCGCCGTCCCGGCGGCATTTTCCGCTGCCGGCAAGATGCCGGCGCTAGCCTCACCTTAAACTGCCGCGCTGGGGGCTGGTCCGGCCCCATGGACAAGGATGGCGTGCTGCTTTCCCTGCATCCGTAGCCGCAGCCGGTCGAACGACAGATAGACGACCGGCGTTGTATAGAGCGTGAGCAACTGACTCAAGATCAGGCCTCCCACAATCGTGATGCCCAGGGGCCGGCGGAGCTCATACCCCGTGCCCGTCCCCAGCGCCAGCGGCAGAGCGCCCAATAGCGCCGCCATCGTCGTCATCAGGATGGGACGGAAGCGCAACATGCAGGCTTCAAAAATCGCGTCGGCGGGGCTCTTCCCCTGGTTGCGCTCTGCTTCAAGAGCGAAATCGATCATCATGATGGCGTTCTTTTTTACGATTCCGATCAGCAGCACAATGCCAATGATGGAGATGATGTTCAGATCCACGTTAAAGAGCATCAAGGCGAGCATGGCGCCCACGCTCGCCGAGGGCAGAGAGGAGATGATGGTCAGGGGATGAACCAGGCTTTCATACAAAATACCGAGAACGATGTACACCGCCAGCAGCGCCGTGAGAATCAGCACGGGCTCGGTGCCCAGAGATTGCTGGTAGGCCTGCAGCGTGCCGGCAAAAAAACCTTGCAGCGTGGAAGGCGCGCCGAGCCGCTTTTGCATCTGGGTGATGCTCGCTGTGGCATCGCTCAAAGACACGTTCGGCGCGAGGTTAAAGGAAACGGTGACCGAGGGGAACAAGCCCGTATGGTTGACGGCCAGGGGTGTGGTGTTGGCTTGGCCCTTGGCCACCGCGAGCAGCGGAATGTTGTTGCCCCTGGACGAAAGGAGATAGATGTCTTTCAATCCTTCCGGGCTTTGCCAATACTGGGGAGCAACTTCCAGCACCACGTAATACTGATTTAACTGGGTGTAAATGATGGACACTTCCGATTGGCCGAAGGCGCTGTATAACGCCGAGTCCAGCGACTTTGCGGTAAGGCCGAGCTTTGCCGCGGTGACGCGATCATAAGTCATTAGCTCATCCAGACCGCCATTCTGCTGGTCGGAGCTTACGTCCTGCAGACCGGGCAAGCGCTTCATCGCACCCTGTAGGATCGGTCCCCACTTGGAAAGATCCTGCACCGTGTCGGTTTGAATCGTGTACTGGTACATTGCATTACTGGACCGGCCGCCGATGCGCAGATCCTGCACGGGTTGGAGGAACGCGGAAGCCACCGGCAGACGATTCAACTTGGGGCGCAGGCGGTCGATGATCTGAGAGGCACTGACGTTGCGCGCCGCCAGCGGCTTGAGCGCAGTGTTGAGGGAGCCGGTATTGGTGGCCCCGCCGCCGCCACAAAACCCCGTCACATTGGCGACGGCGGGATCATTCTTGATCACGCCGATGATCTGCTGAAGGGCGTTGTTCATCGCCGGGAAGGATGAATCCTGCGGCCCCCGTACACTACCGGAGATCGCTCCCGTGTCCTCCACCGGGAAAAAGCCCTTGCGTATCTTGTAGATCAGCACCACATTGAGCGCTATGGTGAGGAAGAGTACGCTGAGGGTGAGGGTCGGATGGTCGAGCACCCAATGCAGGGTGCGGCGATACAACGATAGCACCCCGTCAAAGAGCTTTTCGCTGGCCGTGAAGATGCGGCCATGTTTTTCCGCGCGCTCGTTTTTCAACAGGTAGGCGCACATCATGGGCGTGGTGGTCAGCGAAATGATCATGGACACGAGAATGGCCGTCGAGAGGGTGACAGCAAACTCGCGGAAGAGACGGCCCACAATTCCGCCCATCAACAGAAGAGGGATAAAGACGGCAATGAGCGAAATGCTGATGGTGAAGACGGTGAAGCCGATTTCTTGCGCGCCCTTCAGCGCCGCGGCGAAGGGCCTTATGCCGTTTTCCAGATGGCGCGTGATATTCTCCATCACCACGATGGCATCATCGACCACAAATCCCGTGGAAATGGTCATGGCCATCAGCGAGAGGTTGTCGAGGGTATATCCCAACAGATACATCACTGCGAACGTACCAATCAGCGAGACCGGCACGGCGACGGCGGGAATGAGCGTGGCGCGGCCGTTGCGGAGGAAGACAAACACCACGACGATGACGAGGCCGATGGAAATGAGCAGCGTCCTCTCGACGTCACTGACCGCGGCGCGGATGGTTGTGGTGCGATCAAGAACGATGGTGGTGTCGATGCCGAGCGGAATGGATGCCTGGATAAACGGAAGTTGCGCGCGTATGGCGTCGACCGTGTCAATGATGTTGGCGCCGGGCTGGCGGAAGATCATCATCGTAATCGCGCGCTTGCCGTTCAAATAGCCGGCAGCGCGGACGTTCTGCACGGAGTCTGTTACCTGAGCGACATCGGACAGGCGGACCGCCGCGCCGTGGTGATAACCGACGATGAGCGGCTTGTAGTCGGCGGCGTGCGAGATCTGGTCGTTGGCAATGATATCTGCGGTCACAATGCCAGCGGAGATTTGGCCTTTGGCCAGGTCGGAGTTCTGCAGGCTCAGCACGGACTGCAAATTCGCAACGGTAAGTCCATAGCTGGCCAATTGTGTGGGATTGGCGTCCACCCGCACGGACGGCAACGCGCCACCTCCGGCAGTGACCTGCCCTACGCCCTGTATCTGTGACAACTTCTGCTGGACGACGGTGGAGGCTTCGTCATACAGTTTATCGGGACCGTATTTGTCGGAGGTAAGACCGAGGATCATGATCGGCGAATCGGCGGGATTGACCTTGCGATAGGTGGGATTGGCCGGCAGGTTGGCGGGCAGATAGGATCGCGCCGCATTGATGGCGGCCTGCACATCGCGCGCCGCGCCATCAATGTCGCGGCTGAGGTCAAACTGAATGGTGACCGACGTGCTGCTGAGCGTGCTTGCAGAGGTCATCTCCGTCACCCCGGCAATGTGGCCGAACTGCCGCTCCAGGGGAGTGGCGACGGACGACGCCATAATGTCGGCGCTGGCTCCCGGCAAGCTTGCACTGACGGAAATCGTCGGAAAGTCGACCTCTGGCAGGGGCGCAACCGCCAGCACCTCATACGCAACCGCCCCGGCAAGGGCAATCGCCACCGTGAGTAGCGTCGTAGCCACTGGCCGGCGAATGAAGGGTTCGGAGATGTTCATGCCGGCCCTGCCAGTTCTGCGCCTGCGGTTTCCGGCTGGTTCGATTTGTGCGCAAAGCGCTGCGCCAGATTGTCAAAAAAGATGTAGATGACGGGCGTGGTGTAAAGCGTGAGCGCCTGGCTCAGCAGCAGTCCGCCCACCATGGCGATGCCCAGCGGCCGGCGCAACTCAGAACCGAAACCCGTCCCCAGTGCCAGCGGTAGCCCGGCCAGCAGCGCGGCCATGGTGGTCATCATAATGGGGCGGAAGCGGAGCAGACACGCATCGTAGATTGCATCCGTGGCGTTCTTTCCGTGCTTGCGCTCGCCTTCCAGGGCGAAGTCGACCATCATAATGCCGTTCTTTTTCACGATACCAATCAGCAGGACGATGCCGATGATCGCCACCACGCTTAAATCCTGGTGAAAAAGAAGCAAGGCGAGGAAAGCGCCCACGCCCGCTGAGGGTAGCGTGGACAGAATCGTAATGGGGTGGATAAAGCTCTCGTACAAAACACCCAGCACGATGTACACCGTGACCAGCGCCGCAAGAATGAGCAACGGCTCATTGGCCAGTGAATTCGTGAAGGAGGCCGCCGTGCCTTGAAAACCCGCCTGCAGGCTGGGAGGCATGTGCATGTCTTTCTGCGCTTTGTCGACGGCCGTAATGGCGTTGCCCAGCGCGGCATTCGGCGCGAGATTGAAGGACACGGTAATCGCCGGAAATTGACCCTGGTGGGTAATGGCGAGCGGCTCTGTGGTGTTCTCAAAATGCGCGAAAGCGCTCAGCGGCACGGCGCTGCTGGTGGCCGAACTGGTAGTACCCGCAGAGCCGGCTCCCTTGCTGGAGGTCGGCGTGGAGGTGCTCGCCGAAAGCGCGTTCGCAGGAGGCGTAAGGGTATTTGCCGCCGGAGTGTACAGTGCGGAAGTCGTCAGCCCATTGGATCCCGCGGAGGATGATCCGGAAGACGCAAAAGAGGAAGAGGCTCCCGCACCGCTGGCGCCTGAAGACGCATTGGACTGAATGTAAAGCTGGTTCAGCTTGTTGGGGTTTTTCTGAAACTGCGGCTCACTCTCGAGAACCACATGGTACTGGTTT
>Ga0187848_10001843_pt1 | contig 17453 bp, 16 predicted proteins | sample June2016WEW_4_40_FD_132424 | JGI IMG/M metagenome (GOLD analysis project Ga0187848, IMG submission 132424) | Peatland microbial communities from SPRUCE experiment site at the Marcell Experimental Forest, Minnesota, USA - June2016WEW_4_40 | ecosystem: Environmental > Terrestrial > Soil >... | reverse complement strand
TCGTCGCGCTGGTCGCGGCGGCCTACGCGACCGAGCGGCTGAACTGGATGGATCTGCACGCGATGGCCGGCGACGCCGTGCTGGTCCTGGTGGCGTTCCGACTGGTCTGGGGCTTCGTCGGGGGCGAGACGGCGCGGTTCGCCGGCTTTGTCGCTTCGCCGCGCGAGGCGTTCCGCCATCTCAAGAAAATGCTGAAGCGCGAGCCGGACCTGCAAATCGGACACAATCCGGCCGGCGGCTGGATGGTGCTGGGGATGTTGGCGTTGCTGCTCGGCGAAACGCTGACCGGCCTTTATACGCTCGACGACGTCGCCGAGGTCGGCCCGCTCACCCCCTACGTTCCGGCGCGCGTAGCCAATTGGATCGACGCAGCGCATTCGGTGCTTTGGGACGTTCTTCTCGCCGCGGTGGCGCTGCACGTGTTGGCGATCACGACTTACGCCGCGGCGAAAGGTCAGAATTTGTTGACGCCGATGGTCACCGGCCGCAAGGCGCTCCCCGCGGGAACGCCGTCGCCGCGCATGGCGTCGTGGGCGCTCGCCGCGCTCGCCTTTTGCTGCGGCGCCCTGATCGCCGCCGCGCTCATTACCTGCATTTGAAGAGCGGTCAGCTCTTTGGTGGAACCATTTGGCCGCGGATTTCGCCGGCGGGATTAGCCGCGGTGTGAACGTTGATGTACCACTCTCCGTCGGTGAACTGCTTGGCCTGGTCGGGGGTCAGCGTCGCCGATCCCGTGATCGGACTTGCCGCCTCGGCGCCTTTCTTACTAAGCCAGATCGTCACCGGGCCGTTCTTGCCCGCCGCCGCCGGCCCGTGGAAATGCGCCATCGTCGCGGGCCCCGACAGATCGCTGTAGCTGACGTTCCAGGTGACCGTCCGGGTCGCCGGGTCATAAGTCAGATCGGCCGTTCCCTTGGCGGCGGTCTCGACCGGGGGAACCTCTTCGGCGCCCGAAAGCGGCACGCTGAACGACATCGGCGCCGCCGCCGCCAGCCCGACCCACAAGACGCCCGCGAAGCCCGCTGCGGCAAGAAGGGCCCGTCGCGACATTGAAGCTATCACGTTCGCCTCCCTTTCCTCTCCACGTTCGACGGCGCAATCCGCGCTTCCACGGGCCGAGGGAAAGACAGTCGAAACCCGTGCGCAGTTACGACCGATTCCAATGTAGTGGAAAATCACGGTCGAGTCACGCGCTTGCAGCCGCGCCGGGGCCGCGATCGACACACGCCGCGGCGGCTATTGCGAAGAAACGTCAGGCGGCAAGAAGCGCGCCGCCGCGCCTCAAGCCGGCGCGAACGCGTCGGCGCGAATGCGCTCGATCATCGCGCGCACGCCATTGGAGCGCTGCGGCGTCAGGTGTTGCTCGAGGCCGAGTTCGCGGTACGTCGCCAGGGGGTCGGTGGCGAGAATTTCCTCGGGCGTCCGATCGGAAAAAAGCGCGATCGTAATTGCGATCAGCCCGCGCACCAGATGGGAATCGCTGTCGCCGCGAAAGTGCAGAACGGTCTCGCCGCCCGCGTTGCGTCGGCTTTCGCATTCGAGCCAAACTTGGCTGACGCAACCGCGGACCTTGTTGGCGTCGTTGCGCGCGTCCCCGCTCAGAGGCTCGAGCGTGCGGCCGAGCTCGATGACGTAGCGATAGCGATCCTCCCAGTCGTCGAGGAACGCAAAATCGGCGCGGATGGTTTCGATCGGGGTCAGCGGCGCCCTCTTCAGCCGGTTGAACGGCCCGCTTATATCCCTTTTCGCCGTCCGAGGGCGAGTCTTAGCGAGGCTGCGCTCAAAGCGCGGCGCGCGCGCCGGGGCCGCGCCACCGGACGAGGCGGTCGCTCGCAGTGAGCGTATCGACCGAGACGCGCCTCGCTTTGAGCAAGCGATCGGGCGGCGTTACGGCCTTGCCTGCGCTCGCCGGGCGGGGTTCGAGCGCCGCGCGCAGAACCGCGCTCGCAGCCGCCGAGGCCACTCCCCCGTCGCGGCTTTGCGTCGCCAGGCTTGCGGCGAGCGCGTCTCGCGCGCTGGGGACGGCGTCCGCCAATCGCACTTCGCCCAAAGGCATAGCGTGGAATACCAGGCCGAGCCAAAAGGTCGACCGCAACAGGAACCCCATGAGCGTGTCTCGAATCGAGAACGGTCGCCGGACCAGACGCCGGCAGGATCGACCATAACGCGCCGAAATTGACCTCTCGTGCCGGAAAACCCGCGCATTCGACGGCGCGCGTTAACCCAACGGCAACCCCGCGCCCGCCGCGCGCCGGCAAGGATTTGTCAACCATGACGGCACGCAGTTGCCGCCGCCGGCCCTCAAAGCGACCGCGAACGAGGCTCGGACCGCGGGTCTTAGGGTGGATTTAAGGGGGGACTGGGATCGTTCGCGGGGTGGTCCAATCGACCTAAAAGTCGCGGAGCCTGAGGTTCGTGTCCCTTTTTCCCATCGCGCGACGGCGCATCGAGGATTTCGCCGGTTCTCACGCCCGCTTCGCCGAGCTCGAACCCGGACGCTACGAGCTGTTCATGTTCGCGCGGCTGGCGACTCTCCTTTTTGTCGCCGTCTTCGTTCCGCGCTATCTCGCCCAGGCCGGAGCGAGCGCGATCTGGCAGATCGGCGCCGTCGTCTGGCTGCTCCTGCCGACGGCGGCGATCGTCCATCTCGCGCGCACCGGGGACCTGATCGAGGCCCAGCTCATTTCGCTGTTCGGCCTGGTCGTGCTCGCGCTCATCGTCACCGTCGGCGCAGGATTGTCGCCCGAGCTGAGTTTGGGATGGTTGATGCTGCTTCCCCTGGAAGCCGCGACGTCCGGCTCGCCGTCGATGTTGCGGTTCGCCAGCCTGCTGGCGATCGCGCTGCTGCTCGCGGCAGCGTGCGCGCAAAGCGCCGGATTGATCGGCGGCGGGACGCCGATGAGCGCGGCTGGCGCGGCCGCGCTCGCCGCGCCGGCCGCCGCCTACTCGGCGTTGCATCTGCTCGGCGGGCGCCGGATGCGCGAAGCCAGCCGCCGCGTCGAGGTCGCCAATGCGAAGCGCTATCAGGTGCTCGCGAACGCGATCGGCGATTTGGTGTTGCGCCATGACGCCGGCGGCGGCGTGCTGTCCGCGAGCGGCGACGCGCCGGCTTTGTTCGGCCTCAGCGCCGACAGTCTGCTCGGCCGAGGCTTCTTCAACCGCATCCACGTCGCCGATCGTCCCGCATTCTTGCACACGATCGACGCGGCGGCGCGATGCGACAAGACGACGACCGCGACTTTGCGGCTTCGCATGGGTGACGCGGGATGCGCCCAGGCCGGCGGCGACGAAACGCGTTTCGCCTGGGCGGAAATGCGCTTTCACCGGTTCAGCCCGGATGCGAAAGCCTGTCGGGACTGCGACGGCGCCGCCGTCATGTCGGTGGTGCGCAACGTCACCGACGCCAAGACCGCCGAGCAGAGCCTTGAGGCGGCGCGCGTCGAAGCCGAACTCGCCAACTCCTGGAAAGATCGACTTCTGGCCAACGTGAGCCACGAATTGCGCACGCCGCTCAACGCGATTCTCGGCTTTTCGGAAATGCTCGGCGATTCCGAGCTGGCGCCGCGCGAGGCCGCCAAGCAGCGCGAATACGCCAAGATCATCCATGCGTCGGCCGACCACCTTCTTTCCATGGTCAACCTCATCCTCGACACCTCGAAGATCGCCGCGGGCAAGTTTCGGATTCTGCCCGAGCCGTTCGAGGTGGAGCCGTTGATCGTCGATTGCTGCAACATGCTTCGACTCAAGGCCGAACTGGGCAAGGTCGAACTCGTCAGGGCGCCGATCGGCGGGGTTGGCGAATTGATCGCGGACAAGCGCGCTTGTCGCCAGATCGTGCTCAATCTCCTCTCGAACGCGATAAAATTCACCGAGCCGGGCGGCCAGGTCGTCGTCGGCGCCGAAATCGTCGGCGAGGCGATGAACATCCATGTCACGGACACGGGGATAGGCATCCCCGCCGAATGTCTGCCGAAGGTCGGCGATCCGTTCTTCCAGGTTCGCGGCGACTACGACCGCAGTTTCGAGGGCGCGGGGCTGGGGCTGTCGCTGGTGCGCGGCCTCGTCGGCCTGCACGGCGGCGCCTTGCGGCTCGAAAGCGTCGCCGGCGTCGGGACGCGCGTGACCGCGCGCTTGCCTCTGGTTTGCCGTTCCGATGAGAAACCCAGCCGCGCCGCGGCGGCGCAGCTGGAAACCGCGTCCAGTTTTGACCATCGCGGCGCGCCGCGCGCGCCCGGCTCGAGCCCGGAGAAGAAGATTGCCTGAGGCGTTAGCGCGCATGCGTCACGATTCGGTTCTCTCCTCGCCCGCGCGTTCGGGCCCGCCCAAAGGGCGTTTCGGCTTGATCGCCGCGGCGATCCGACGCCTGCGCGCAATGCCCGCGCGCGGATACGCCGGCGCCGCGCTCGCGGCCGTGCTGACTGGAATCGTAGTCAATGCTTTGACTCTCCAGCACGAACGCCATCCCGCCCCGTTCTTCGCCGCGCGTCCCTCGATCGTCGGGGCGCCGGCGCCCGCCGCCGCGCCGCCGCCTCAGGCGGCCAAAGCGGACGAGTCGGCGGGCGTCGCGGTGCTGCCGCCGGCGCGGCCGGCCAATCTCGGCGCCGCCGAGCCCGCGGCCGGCGTCCGCACCGTCGCCGAGCCCGCAGCCGGCGCCCGCGGCGCCGTCGAGCCGGCGGCGAGCGCGCGCGGCGCCGACGCGATTGGCGACATCTTGCGCGCGGACTCCGCCAAGGACGCGGAAAAACAAGTGCTGGCGGCGCAGAATGCGCTGATCAAGCTCGGCTACGTCTTAAAGGCGGACGGCTCGCCGGGGGCGGCCACGTCGGCGGCGCTACGCGACTTCGAGCGCGCCCACTCGCTGCCGATTTCGACGGAGATCACGCCGCGCCTGCTCAAGCAACTGACGGCGGCCCTCGACGCCGCCGCGCAATAGGCCGATGCGCCTGCGATCGGACATTTGGGTCGCCGCGTATCTCAGGCGCGCGCAGGTGGAAGGCGCCTTTGCGGTCTTGCGCCGTCGCGGCGCCGCCGAGGCGGGCGCGATCTACGTCAAGATCGATCGGCTCGACGGGCGCGTCGCGCTGTTCGAGCCGGCGCCGCAGTCGGAAGTCGCCGAGCGAGGCGTCGAACGGTTGTGGGCCCGCGCGCACAAGGAGGAATGGGTCGGCGCCGATTTCGTCGAGACGCGCATGAAGCGCGAAATCGCCTTCGATCCCGACATCTGGCTGATCGAGGTCGAGGACCGCGAGGGCCGCTGCTGGCTCGACCTCGCGACATTGTGAACGGCTGCGCGGCTCGCTGCGACGAAGCCGCCTTACAACGGATCTTGCCTCGCCCGCGCAGCGGCGCCAAAGTTTGGCCGCGGCGGCGCCCAACGGCTAAAACGCGGTGTCTTGGCGAGCGCTCGCCGCACCGATCCGCCCTTGATTTCCAGCACCCGAGCCGATCGGAAGGTCAGGGAGGGGAATATGGGATTGGCGCGTTTGCTGGGCGGCCGAACGGGCCTCGCGGCGGTCGCTCTGGCGAAGCTTCTGTCGGTCATCGAGGTCGGTCGCCTCGCGGTCGAGTTGCCGTCCGGCGAGCGCGTCGAACGCATCGGCGCCCTGCCGGGTCCGAGCGCGGACATCTCGTTCCGAAGTTGGCGCGGCGTGCGGCGCCTGTTCGCTCAGGGCGACATTGGGTTGGCCGCCAGCTATTTCGACGCGGAGTGGGCGAGCTCGGACGTCGAGGCGCTGATCGAACTCGGCGCTCGCAACGGCCAGCGCCTGATGAACGCGCTCGGCGGCCTCGCGCCGTTCCGTCTCGTCAATTGGCTCGCGCATCGGCGCCGCGCCAACACGCGCTCGGGCAGCCGGCGGAATATCGAAGCGCATTACGATCTCGGCAACGAATTCTATCGGCTCTGGCTCGACGCGCGCATGATCTATTCTTCGGCGATTTACCCGCGCGCCGACGCGACGCTGGAACAGGCTCAGCAAACCAAGCTGGCGCGCATCGTCGAGGCGCTGAAACTCTCTCGCGCCTCGACGGTGCTGGAAATCGGCAGCGGCTGGGGCGGGCTCGCCGCGTCGATCGCGCGGGCGGGGGCGGCGCGGGTCATGGGCGTCACGATTTCGCCGGCGCAACTGTCGCGCAGCTGCGCCTTGGCGCGCGAAGAGGCGCTCGACGACCGTGTCGAATTCAAGTTGCAGGACTACCGCGAAGTCGAAGGCCGGTTTGATCGCGTCGTTTCGATTGAAATGATCGAGGCGGTCGGGCGCGAATTCATTCCCCGATATTTCGAGACGATCCGCGATCGCTTGAAGCCAGGGGGACTATGCGTGCTGCAGGCGATCACCATCGCGGAAGATCGCTTCGCCGACTATTGCCGCAGGCCCGATTTCATCCAACGATTCATTTTTCCCGGCGGGTTCCTGCCCTCGCCGACGATGCTGCGCGAAGCGATCGAACGGGCCGGCCTGAAACTCGTCGCCGTCGAATCGTTCGGCGACAGTTACGCGCTGACCCTGCGCGAATGGCGCCGCCGCTTTCTCGCCGCTTGGCCGGAAATCGAGCGGCTGGGGTTCAACGCGTCGTTCAAGCGTTTATGGGAATACTACCTGTGCTATTGCGAGGCGGGGTTTCGCGCCGGCTCGATCGACGTCGGCCTTTATTCGCTCTCCCATGCGGCGGCCTGAGCGCGCGCGCGTCGACGCGAACATGCTCGTTGTCGTTCAGCGGGTCTTAACTCAGCGGAAACTGGTCACTGATACGTTGATGCTGCCCCAACGGCGTCACGATCGACGCGCGTGAGCGAGGGAATTCCTCGGGCGTGAGTTAAGTCATGATCAAGTTCATAAAGTCCTTCGTCGCCGACGAGACTGGCTCGGCGGCGATCGAATACGCGTTGGTCGCTTCGTTGATCGCTATCTTCACCATCGGTTCCTTGGCGGCGCTCGGCACAAAACTGAGCGTAGAATTTACCGAAGTCGACGCCAACATGGAGTGAACGCGCAAGCTTTTGCGAGAGCTGTCGGCGGCCGATTGCGGCGGAGGTAACCCCGGAGCAATGTTTGGCCGCTAAATTCGACAGCCGCGACCTCTCGATCACGACTGGCGGACCATGGCTGCGACGATCCTCACACCGGCGATAATCGTTTTCTTTCCTGCGGCCATGGCGCTGGCGGCGTCGATGGACCTCGTCACGATGACGATCCCCAACCGCGTATGCGCGGCCCTGGCGATCGGCTATTTCGTGCTCGCCGTCGCGGTCGGCGTTCCCTTCGACGTCATCCTGATCCATCTTTCCTGCGGCGCCGCGGTGCTGGTCGCGATGTTCACGATGTTCGCGCTCGGCTGGATCGGCGGCGGCGACGCCAAGCTCGCGGCGGCGACGGCGCTTTGGCTCGGCTGGGGCATGCTTCTCGAGTACGGCGCGTCCGCCGCCCTCTACGGCGGCGCGATGACCGTCGTCATTCTGCTGGGGCGCCGCTTCGTCTTGCCGACCTGGCTTTCCCGCCACGAATGGATCGCGCGGCTGCATGATCGCAAGAGCGGCGTCCCCTACGGCATCGCGCTCGCCGCGGCGGGCCTGATGCTCTATCCCCACACGCAGATCTGGCAGGCCGCGGCGAGCCTGTAAACGCTTGATTCGCCTGCGATCGGCCGGCCGCGCTACGGCGACCGAAGCCGCCCCGCCGGGCGCGGCGCCGGCCCGTGCGCGTCACCATTCGCTAAACACTTAGATACGCCTGATTAACCGTAATTTGACGATTGGCTGCTCTTATTGCCGTCGCGCGGCGTTTCGAGGCGCGAGAAGGGCCTTAAGTTTATGAACAAAGTGCAGATCGCGGTTCTCGGCGTTACCGTCGTCGCTTTCGGCGCGGCCTATGTCCTATTCAACAGTTCGTCGCCGCCGCCGCCGGTCGTCCATGCCGTTCAGGCCCCCAAGGTCGAAACGGACGAGGTTCTCGTCGCCGCGCAGGACATTCCAATGGGCGCGGAAGTCGGCGACGTCTCGATCGCCTGGCAAGTGTGGCCGAAGGCGGCGATCTCGGAATACATGATCGTCAAGTCGAGCGGCCCCCACGTCATGGAGGACGTCAAAGGCTCGTTGACCCGCGAGGCGTTCTTGCGCGGCGAGCCGATGCGCCGGGACAAGCTCGTCAAGGGCGGCAACAGCGGCTTCATGTCGGCGATCTTGCCGTCGGGCATGCGCGCCGTCGCGATCAAGATCGACAATGCCGGCGACGCCTACGCCGGCGGCTTCATCCTTCCCAACGACCGCGTCGACGTCATCACGATCTTCCACGACGACGAGGCGACAAAGGCGCGCGGCGTCGCGGTCATCGGCGCGCGAACCATCCTGGCCAATGTTCGCGTTCTCGCCATCGGACAGAACGTGCAGGAAGAAAACGGCAAGAAGGTCGTCATCGGGGCCAATGCGACCTTGGAGCTCGATCCGACTCAGGCCGAAATGATCATCCTCGCCCAGCAAGCCGGCAACGCGAACCTGCATTTGGTGTTGCGCAGCCTGGCCGACAGCTCCGGCCCGGCCGAGACCGTCGGCGAGAACAACACGGGCGGGGCCGACAATTTGACGATCGTGCGCTACGGCGCCCCGCAGACGGCGACGCGCTGATGGAAGAGGGCGCCCATGGCAAAGTTCAAGGTTGAGGCTCGCGGCATGACAAATCATCGCTTCGCGCGTTGGTCCGCGCTGTCGATCGGCGCGATTATCGCGTTTCTCGCCCTCGGGCCGCAAACACCGGCGCTGTCCGCCGACGCGGCGTCGCCCTCGTCGATGTCCCTGGCGCAGGGCGCGGTCAAGTCCTTGCAGCTCGGCGTCGGCAGGTCGGTGATCATCGACCTTCCCGAGGATGCGTCCGAGATCTACGTCGGCGAGCCCAAGATCGCCAATGCGGTGGTGCGTTCGGCGCGCCGGCTCTACATTTCCACCCTTGCGGCCGGTCAGACGACAATTTTCGCTCTCGCCGCAGATGGCCGCAAGATCGCCGTGCTCGAGATTTCCGTCGGCCGCGACGTCGGCGAGCTGTCGGCTCTGCTCAACGCCGCGATTCCCGGCAACGACATTCACGTTCGCACCGTCGCCGAATCGATTATTCTCACCGGTTCGGTCGCCTCCGCCGGCGAGGCGCAAAAGGCCTTCGATATTGCGACGGGTTTTCTCGACTCGTCCGAGATCGCCAGCAGTAGCTCGGCCCCTCCGGCCGGAGCGGCCGGCCCGGCCGCGCCGCCGTCTGCGGCCGGCGCGACCGCCGCGGCCAGCGCGCAAGGGAAGGTCATCAACTCGCTGACCATCCGTGGCCTCGACCAGGTCAGCCTGCGCGTCACCATCAGCGAAATTCGCCGCGACATCGTCAAGCAACTCGGCGTCAACATGGCCGTCGGGTCGAAGTCGAACGGCTTCGCCGCCGTCAATCCCTTCACCGTCAACGGCGGGCAGACCAGCATTTCTCCCTTCTCGTCGATGACCGGCGTTTGGGCGTCGGCCGCGAACGGCGCGTCGGGGGCCTTGGGCTGGATCACGGCGGGGCAGAACATATCGGCGACGCTGCAGGCGTACGAACGACAGGGCGTCGCGCATACGCTCGCCGAACCGACGGTCACCGCCGTCTCCGGCGAAAGCGCCAAGTTTCTCGCCGGCGGCACGATCCCAATCCCCAACGGCGAAACCTGCACCAACGGCGCCTGCATGCTCAACATCGTTCAGCAGCCTTATGGCGTCACGCTGAATTTCACGCCGGTGGTTCTTTCGCAGGGCCGCATCCAATTGCGCGTCGGCACCGAGGTCACGGACATCGACACGTCGACGCAGGTCACCATCGACAGCGTTTCGGTCCCCGGCTTCCGCACGCGCAAGAACGAAACGACCGTCGAACTGCCCTCGGGAGGCTCGATCGTCACCGCCGGTCTCATTTCGACCAAGACGCAGCAGGCGGTGAACGGCCTGCCCGGCCTGATGAACCTGCCGGTTCTCGGAGCGTTGTTCCGCTCGCACGACTACCTGCGCGACGAAACCGAGCTGGTGATCGTCGTCACGCCCTACATCGTGCATGCGATCGATCCAGAAAACGTGGTGCGGCCCGACGCCAATTTCGCCGAAGCGAGCGATCCCCAGGCGTGGCTGCTCGGGCGCGTCAATCGAATCTATTCGAGTTCGGGCGCCTTGCAGCCGATGCCCGGCTATTCCGGCAAGGTCGGATTCATCACCGACTGAGCGAAGGCGAGAACCATGCCGCGCACCCAATCAAGCGAGAATCGCATCATGTCGAGGAACCCGACCCGAAGTCTTTCGCGAACTCTGCCGATCGGCTGGTTCCTCCTCGCCAGCGTCGCGGCGTCGCCGCTGGCGGGTTGCGGCGTCGACTACGCGTCCAACGATTCGATCGAGCCGGGCGACTATCATCAACGCCATCCGATCGTGCTCGCCGAGGCCCCGACGACGCTCGACGTCTTTCCCATCGGCGGCGGGCTCGATGCGCAGTCGGCAGCCAATATCCGCGCCTTCGCCCAGCGCTATCGCGCCTTGGGCTCGGGCCAAATCACCATCCTGGCGCCGGCGGGCCAGGGGGCGCGGAACGGTCGGGTCGTCGACCAGATCCGGCGAACCTTGGCCTCGACGGGGCTGCACGGTTATGTCGGGGTGGGGGTCTACGCGGCCGACGACCCGACGCGCGCATCGCCGGTGCGGGTGATCTTTCAAGGCCTGACGGCTAGCGTGGCGACGCCCTGCGGCCAGTGGCCGCTCGACGTGGCGTCGGGCAGCTCGATCGAGGGCTGGAAGAACGACTCCTACGCGAATTTCGGCTGCGCGACCCAGTCGCTGCTCGCCGCCCAGGTCGCCGATCCCCGCGATCTCGCGCAATCGCGCGCGGTCGACCCGCCCGACGTCGCGATGCGCATGCGCGCGATCGGCAACGTGCGCAACGGCCAGGATCCGGGAACCAATTGGAAGACTCAGATTACGCCGATCGGTCAGGTCGGGGCGGGGGGCTGAGTCATGCGCATTCCCGCCGCCGAACAGGTCGAGCCGCTCGCCGCGCCGCGGGCGGCGGCCGTTCCGCAAATCGATCCGGTTCCGCGCGTCTCGATCCAAGCCTTTTGCGAGACGCCGGAAATCGCCGCCGTCGTCCAGGCGGCGATCGGCGATCGGCGCATGAGCAAGACGCACGTCAAGCAGAATATGGGCGGAGCGACCGCGGCGGTCGAGGCGTACCGCAATGCGCCGACCCCGAACGTCATCGTGCTCGAGGCGACGACCAACCGCGATTTGCTGATCGAGCAGCTCGACGAACTCTCGCACTATTGCGACGCGGGGACGAAGGTCGTCATTCTTGGCCGCGTCAACGACATCGTGCTCTATCGGAATTTGATGGCGCGCGGAGTCAGCGAATATCTCGTCGCGCCGTTCAGCGCGGTGGAGTTCGTCCAGGCGATTTCGCAGCTGTTTCGTGCGCCCGGCGCCAAGCCGCTCGGCCGCGTGATTGCGGTCGTCGGCGCCAAGGGCGGCGTCGGGTCGTCGACGGTCGCCCATAATCTTTCGTGGGCGCTGGCGACGGAGCTGGAAATGCCGACCGTCGTCGCGGATTTCGACTTGGGATTCGGCACCGCGGGCCTCGATTACAACCAGGATCCGCCGCAAGGAGTCGCGGAGGCGGTGTTCGCTCCCGAACGCGTGGACGCGACCCTCATCGACCGCCTTCTGTCCAAGTGCGGCGACAACTTGAGCCTGCTGGCGGCGCCGGCGACGCTCGATCGCCCTTACGACTTTTCCGAGACGTCGTTCGATTCGGTCGTCGACACCATGCGCGCCTCGACGCCCTGGATCGTTCTCGACATTCCTCACGCTTGGACCGCATGGACGCGGCGCGTGCTCGTCGGCGCGGACGAAGTCGTCATCGTCGCCGGGCCGGATTTGGCCAATTTGCGCAACGCCAAGAACATCATCGACAACATTCGCGCTGCGCGTCCCAACGACCATCCGCCCCGTCTGGTCATCAACGGCGTCGGCATGCCCAGGCGCCCGGAAATCTCGGTGGCGGACTTCGCCAAGACCATGGAGACGCAGCCGCTGGCGATCATCCCGCACGACGCGAAGCTGTTCGGCGCGGCCGCCAACAACGGGCAGATGATCGCCGAGATCGACGCCAACGGAAAGATCGCTGAAATCTTCTGCGATCTCGCCAACGAGATGGCGGGCCGCGGCGAAACGCGCAAAGCCAAACGCAGCCTGCTCGATCCCATCATCGCCAAGTTCGTCCGAAAGAAAGCTTGAGAGCAGCGTCCTGAAACTCGAGCCGCGTCGGCGGCGGCAAGGCGGCCGCAGACACAGGGAAGCCAAGTATGTTCGGTAAGCGTTCCAATCCCGGGTTGAGCGTCCAGCCGCCGCCGCAGGCCAGCGCGCCCACGCCCAGGCCGGAGGCGTCGAAGCCGGCCGCCGGCGCGGAGCCCACGCCCGCGGGGCAGCCGGAGCGCCGGTCCGACAGCTATTTCCAAACCAAGTCGATGATTTTCGGCGCGCTGATCGAGGCGATCGATCTGGCGGCCCTGGCCAAGCTCGACCCCGAGAGCGCGCGCGAGGAAATTCGCGACATCGTCCACGAAATCGTGACGATCAAGAATCTCGTCCTGTCGATCTCGGAACAAGAGGATCTGCTCGACGACATCTGCAACGACGTCCTCGGATTCGGCCCGCTCGAACCGCTGTTGTCGCGTGACGACATCGCCGACATCATGGTCAATGGGCCGACGCGCTGCTTCATCGAAGTCGGCGGCAAGATTCAGTTGACCAATGTTCGCTTTCGCGACGCCGCCCAGTTGATGAACATCTGCCAGCGCATCGTCAGTCAGGTCGGCCGGCGCGTCGACGAAGCCTCGCCGATCTGCGACGCGCGCCTGATGGACGGTTCGCGCGTCAACGTCATCGCGCCCCCGCTGGCGATCGACGGCGCGGCGCTGACGATCCGCAAATTCAAGAAGGACAAGCTGACGCTCGATCAGCTCACGCGCTTCGGCTCGATCTCGCCGGCGGGCGCCGAAATCCTCAAGATCATCGGGCGCGTCCGCTGCAACGTGATCATTTCCGGCGGCACGGGCTCGGGCAAGACCACGCTGCTCAATTGCCTGACTCATTACATCGAGCCGGACGAGCGGGTGATCACCTGCGAAGACGCGGCGGAATTGCAACTGCAACAACCGCATGTCGTGCGCCTGGAAACGCGCCCGCCCAATCTCGAGGGGGCCGGGCAGGTGACGATGCGCGATCTCGTCAAGAACTGCCTGCGCATGCGGCCCGAGCGGATCATCGTCGGCGAAGTGCGCGGACCCGAGGCGTTCGATCTCCTGCAAGCGATGAACACCGGTCACGACGGCTCGATGGGGACGCTCCACGCCAATTCGCCGCGCGAGGCCATCAGCCGCATGGAATCGATGATCACCATGGGCGGCTACTCGCTGCCTTCGCGCACCATTCGCGAAATGATCAGCTCTTCGGTCGACGTGATCATTCAGGCGGCGCGCCTGCGCGACGGATCGCGGCGCATAACTCACGTCACCGAAGTGATGGGAATGGAGGGCGACGTTATCATCACGCAGGACCTGTTTCTCTACGAAATCCTCGGCGAGGATGCGCAGGGCAAGCTTAAGGGTCGGCATCGATCGACGGGGATCGGCCGGCCGCGCTTCTGGGACCGCGCGCGCTACTTCGGCGAGGAGCAGCGTCTCGCCGCGGCGCTCGACGCTTCGGAAATCAAAGAAGCGCTGTAGCGCTTCGCCACCCAAAGGCGCAAAGCGATGGTCAATAACCTGGTCTTGGCGGCGGGCTGCGCGATCCTCGCGTGCGGGGGGCTGGCGTTCGTGTTCGTCGGCGGCGATTCGCGGGCCGGCAAACGGCGCGCGTCGCTCAGGAAGGCCGAAGCGAAGCCCGGCGTCGGCTCGCCCGACAAGACGGCGAAGAAGAAGCAGATCGCTGAAAACATCAAGGAATTGGAAAAGAAATCGCAGCGCAAGCGACCGGATCTGCAAACTCGCATCGAGCAGGCCGGGCTGTCGATTTCGCATCAACAGTTCATCATGGTCTTCGCGGCCGTCAGCGTCGCGCTCGCCGGGCTCGTCTATATCAAGTCGGAAAGTCCGCTGCTCGCGGGTCTGGTCGCGGCCATCTGCGCCCTCGGCCTTCCCAACCTCGTCCTGGCAAGGCTTCGCGCCCGCCGGATCGCCAAGTTCGTCGCCATATTTCCCAATGCGCTCGACATCATCGTGCGCGGCGTCAAGGCCGGCCTTCCGCTCGGCGACACCTTGCGCATCATCGCCAACGAAACGCCCGAACCGGTGCGGTCGGAATTTCGCAAGATCGTCGAGAGCCAGGCGCTCGGCCTGCCGCTGTCGGAAGCGGTCGAAAAGATGGCGCAGCGCGTGCCTGTGAGCGAGACGAATTTCTTCTCGATCGTCATCGGCATCCAGGCCAAGGCCGGCGGCAATCTCTCCGAGGCGATCGGCAACTTGTCGCGCACTTTGCGCGAAAGAAAGAAAATGAAGGGCAAGATCGGCGCGATGGCGATGGAAGCGAAAGCCTCCGCGGCGATCATCGGCGCGGTCCCCTTCGTCGTCACCGGCCTGCTCTACCTGTCGTCGCCGAAATACATCAGCCTGTTGTGGACGACTGAGCACGGCCGAATCGTCTCTGCGATCGCGATCTTCTGGATGAGCATCGGCGTGGTGATGATGAAGAAGATGATCAACTTCGATTTCTGATCGGACGAGCGCGATGTTGGACGACGTTCTCAGCAAATTGGGCGATGCGCGGTTCCTCGGGTTTCTTCTCGCCACGCTCGGCTGCGCGGCGACCGTCTTGATCGTCTTCGTGCCGATGTTGCAGACGGACAACCTCTCGCGCCGGATCAAGGTGGTCAGCTCCGAGCGGGAACGCATCCGCCTGCGAGAACGCGAGAAGATGGCGGCGGGTCAAAGCAAGACGCAACTGCGCGCCAAGCCCAGCACCATCCTGAAAAACCTCGTCGATGCGCTGAATTTGACGAGCTGGCTGAGCACGGAGAAAGCCAAGGAGACCCTGGCGAAGGCCGGGTTCCGCGGCGCCGGCGCCGAATACGCCTTCGTCACGTTCCGACTCGTTGCGCCGATCGGGTTCGCGCTGTTCGCGATCGTCTATATCTTCGTCATCGCGAAATGGACCCAACCCTTGCCGATGAGGATCGGCTTCGTGATGTTCGCGATGTACATGGGCATCAAAGCGCCGGAAGTCTATCTGCGCAATTCGACCACTAAGCGGCAGAAGTCCCTGGAGCGCGCCTATCCGAACGTGCTCGATCTCCTGCTGATCTGCGCCGAATCGGGCATGTCGATCGAACACGCGGTGCGCAAGGTGAGCACGGAGGTCGGCGCCGAGAGCATCGATATGGCCGAAGAACTGACCTTGCTCGCGGCGGAAATGTCCTACCTGCAAGATCGGCGCACCGCGTTCGAAAACTTCAACGCCCGCACCGGCCTCGAGTCGATTCGGTCCCTCACCACCGTCATGATCCAGTCCGAGCGTTACGGCACGCCGCTGGGCGCTTCGTTGCGGGTGCTCAGCCAGGAAAGCCGCGATCAGCGCATGAACGCCGCCGAAAAGAAGGCGGCGTCGCTGCCGCCGACGTTGACGGTGCCGATGATCCTGTTCTTTCTGCCGGGCCTGTTCGCCGCCATCCTCACCCCGGCGGCCATTCAGATCAACGGCTGGAATTGACCGCCCACGCGCCGGGAAAAGCCGATTTCCGTTGCGCGACTCGGCGCGCCGACGCATGATTCCTTATGCGTCCTGAGACTTCCCGATCTTCGTCCGTCCATGTTGATCCGGAACGGCCCGAAGCGGTCGGCGCCGTTCCGTCGCGGAGCCTTTCCGCGCGGGCCAGCGCGGCGCCGCGTTATCTCAAGGGGTTGAACGAGGAACAGCGCCACGCCGTGGAAGCGCTCGACGGGCCGGTGCTCGTGCTCGCCGGCGCCGGGGTGGGCAAGACCCGGGTTCTGACCGCGCGAGTCGCCCACCTCATCGCCACCGGCCGCGCCAAGCCGCACGAGATTCTGGCGGTGACCTTCACCAACAAGGCGGCGCGCGAAATGCGCGAGCGCGTCGGCGTCCTCACCGGCGTCGTCGAGGGCATGCCCTGGATGGGCACGTTCCATTCGATCGGCGCCAAGATCTTGCGCCGACACGCCGAATTGGTGGGCCTCAAGTCGAATTTCACCATCCTCGACACCGACGACCAGATCCGTCTCATCAAGCAGATCTTGCAGGCGGAGAACATCGACGACAAGCGCTGGCCGGCGCGCGCTCTGGCGAGCGTGATCGACGGCTGGAAGAATCGCGGCCTCGACCCCGCCCATGTTCCGCCCGGCGAGGCAGACGCCTTCGCGGGCGGGCGCGGCGGCGCGCTCTATGGCGCCTATCAGGAGCGCCTGAAGGGGCTCAACGCCGTCGATTTCGGCGACCTGTTGCTCGAAAGCCTTCGCCTCTTTCGCGAGCGGGCGGAGATTCTCGCCCAGTACCAGAATCGCTGGCGCTACATTCTCGTCGACGAATACCAGGACACCAACGTCGTGCAGTATTTGTGGTTGCGGTTGCTCGCCCAGGGGCACCGCAATCTCTGCTGCGTCGGCGACGACGACCAGTCGATCTACGGCTGGCGCGGCGCCGACGTCGACAACATTCTGCGCTTCGAGCACGATTTTCCCGGCGCCAAAGTCATCCGCCTCGAGCGCAATTACCGCTCGGGCGGCCATATCCTCGCCGTCGCGGCGGGGCTGATCGCCCACAACGCCAATCGCCTGGGCAAGACGCTCTACACCAGCGCCGAGGACGGCGACAAACCGACCGTGAGCGGCGTGTGGGACAGCCAGGAAGAGGCGCGCGTCATCGGCGACGAAATCGAATCCGCCCAGCGCGCCGGCGTTCCGCTGAACGAGATCGCCATTCTCGTGCGCGCCTCGTTTCAAATGCGCGAGTTCGAGGAGCGCTTCATCGCGCTCGGCGTCCCCTACAAGGTGATCGGCGGTCCGCGATTCTACGAGCGGGCGGAAATCCGCGACGCGCTGGCCTATCTGCGTTGCGTCGCCCAGCCGGACGACGATCTGGCTTTCGAGCGCATCTACAACCTGCCCCGGCGGGGCTTAGGCGAGGCGACGCTGAACGTGCTGCACGCCTATCGCCGCAGCGCCGGCGTTTCGCTGATGCGCGCCGCGCGGGTGCTCGTCGAGAGCGAGGAGCTGAAGCCGCGGCCGCGGCAGATCCTGCGCGATCTCTTGGGCAGCTTCGAGCGCTGGTCGGCTCAGGTCGACGTCGCGCCGCACGAGGAGCTCGCCCAGACGATCCTCGAGGAGAGCGGCCTGATCGACATGTGGAAGGCCGAGCGCACCGCCGACGCCGCCGGACGGCTGGAAAACCTGAAGGAATTCGT
>Ga0187848_10001842_pt1 | contig 17461 bp, 13 predicted proteins | sample June2016WEW_4_40_FD_132424 | JGI IMG/M metagenome (GOLD analysis project Ga0187848, IMG submission 132424) | Peatland microbial communities from SPRUCE experiment site at the Marcell Experimental Forest, Minnesota, USA - June2016WEW_4_40 | ecosystem: Environmental > Terrestrial > Soil >... | reverse complement strand
GGCACCTTCCACTCGATCGGCGCGCGGCTGATCCGCGAATACGCGCCGCGGCTCGGCCTCGATCCGCAGTTCACCATTCACGACCGCGAGGACTCGGCCGACCTGATGGCCCTCGCGCGCCACGAAGCGGGGCTCTCGCAGACCGAAGCGCGCTTCCCGACCAAGGCGACGTGCCTGGCGATCTACTCGCGCGTCGTCAACACGCGCGGCTCCCTCGGCGAGATTCTGGGGAAGCATTTTCCCTGGGCGGCGGCGCACGAGGAGGCGCTGCGCGGCCTGTTCGCTTCCTACGTCGAGATGAAGCAGCGCCACAGCGTGCTCGATTACGACGACCTGTTGCTCTATTTCGCCCAGATGCTCGCTGAAGGCGAAATCGCCGCCGAAGTCGCGAGCCGCTTCGACCACCTTCTGGTCGACGAATATCAGGACACCAACCGTCTGCAGGCGGAGATCGTGCTGGCGCTGCGCCCGAAGGGGCGCGGGCTCACGGTGGTCGGCGACGATGCGCAGTCGATCTATTCCTTCCGCGCCGCGACGGTGCGCAACATTCTCGATTTTCCCCAGAGTTTTTCGCCGCCGGCGCGCGTCGTGACACTCGATCGGAATTACCGCTCGACCCAGCCGATCCTCGCGGCGGCCAACGCCGTGATTGCGCTGGCGCCCGAGCGCTACGCCAAGAACCTGTGGACGGAGCGCGCCGCGGGCTCAGCCCCCGCGCTGGTCGTCGTCGGCGAGGAAGCCGACCAGGCGCGCTACGTGGCCAGTCGAGTGTTGGAAAATCGCGAGGCGGGCGCAACGCTGAAGAGCCAAGCCGTGCTGTTCCGCGCCGCCCATCACAGCGCCGCCCTCGAACTCGAACTGACGCGGCGCGCCATCCCCTTCGTCAAGTTCGGCGGGCTGAAGTTTCTCGACGCGGCGCATATCAAGGACACGCTGGCGCTGCTGCGCTTCGCCGCCAATCCGCGCGACCGCGTCGCCGGCTTCCGCATCGCGCAATTGCTGCCGGGCATCGGCCCGGGAAACGCCGAGAAAATTGTCGCCGCGGCGGCGGCGGACGACGGCTTCGCGACGCTCGCACGACTGACGCCGCCCGCCAAGGCGCGCGAGGCCTTTTCGGAATTCGCAGCGCTGCTTCAACGCCTCGCTCGCAGCGCGCCCTGGCCGAGCGATCTTGGCGAGGCGATCGCCTGGCGGCGCGCGAGCTTGGAGGAGACCTACGACAACGCCGCCTCGCGCGCGGCCGACCTCGACGCGCTGGAGCGCATCGCCGTCACCTTCGCCTCGCGCGAGCGCTTCTTGAGCGAACTGACGCTCGATCCGCCCGACGCGACCAGCGACGAAGCGGGCCCGCCGCATCGCGACGAGGACTATCTCATCCTCTCCACCATCCACTCGGCCAAGGGCCAGGAGTGGAAGTCGGTGTTCGTGCTCAATTGCGTCGACGGCTGCATCCCCTCGGACCTCGCGACCGGCTCGTCGGACGAAATCGAGGAAGAGCGCCGCCTGCTCTACGTCGCGATGACGCGCGCGCGCGACGAGCTGACGCTGATCGTCCCGCAGCGCTTTTACGTCCATGGGCAGGCCAAGAACGGCGACCGCCACGTCTTCGCCGCCCGCAGCCGCTTCATCCCGCCGCCGCTGCTCAAGCACTTCGACCGCCAGACCTGGCCGCTCGCGGCGCCGGAGCCGGCGCTGCGCGCGAGCGAGGGGCCGAGGGTTGACCTGGCCGCGCGCATGCGCGCGATGTGGCGGTAGCGGCGCAAAGGCCCCGACATGACCAGGAACACGCTCATTGTCGGCTATGGCAATCCGCTGCGCGCCGATGACGGGGTCGGCCCTGCGGTCGCCCGGGCGTTTGCCGCCGAGGCCGCCATCGATGGCGTCGACGTCGTCAGTTGCCGGCAGCTCACGCCCGAATTGGCCGAGCGTTTCGCCGCGGCGGATCTGGTCGTCCTCATCGACGCCGAGGCCGGTCTCGAGCCGGGCGGCATCCGCATAACGCGTCTGCAAGCCGCAACGGCGCTATCGTCGGCTTTCGGTCACCATGTCGATCCCCGCGAGCTGCTCCACATGTCGGGCAAGCTCTACGGCAGATCGCCGGAAGCCTTCCTCGTCACCGTGGGAGCAAGCTCGCTGGCGCTGAGCGAGGGGCTTTCGGCGGCCATGGCGGCGGCGCTGCCGGAGGTTATCGCGGCGGTGCGCCGACTGGCGCTGAAGCCGTCGCCGATCGACTGAGTCGCCTGCGGCGCCTCGTCCCGGCGCGGCTCGCAGCCGTCAACTGCTGCGCATGGCGTCGACCACGATCCCATCCGCATTCACCAACTGGATATCCAGGGGATACTGGTCCGCCGCATGCGAGGAACAGCTCAGGCACGGATCGTAAGCCCGAACCACAGCCTGCACCCGATTGAGCATGCCCTCCTTCATCTTCTGTCCGTCGATGTAGTGGCGGCTGACCTGGTCGATGCTGCGGCTGATGGCGAGATTGTTGTGCCCGGTGGCGATGATGAGATTGGCCCAGGTGATCGCCCCCTGCTCGTTGACCTTGTAGTGATGAATGAGGACGCCCCGCGGCGCTTCGGCCATTCCGACGCCCTCCAGAGCGTTCACCCCCGCTCTGGCGCGGACATGCCGGTCGAGAATCGACGGATCGTTCAGCAAGACTTCCATCCGTTCGAGGGCGTATATGATCTCGATCAGACGGGCGTAGTGAAAATGGAACGAGCTCTGCGCGGGCTTGCCAAATCTCTGGTGAAACTCCGCGAACTCGACGTCGGCTTGCGGCGTGCCGCAGCGGGCGGCGACGTTCAGTCTGGCGAGCGGACCGACGCGGTAGATCCCGTCCGGAAAGCCGAGCGGCTTGAAATACGGCGCTTTCAAGTAGGAGTTCGGCATCGTCGCTTCGCCGATGAACTGCTGATAATCTTCAGCCGGCATCCGGTCGACGACGATTTTCCCCGACGCGTCGGAGAAACGCAGTCCGCCGTCGTAAAGCTGCAAATTGCCGCCGGCGTCGACCAGTCCCGCATACATGGTGGGGGCGTTGCCGAAGTGAGCGACCTCATCCGCGAATTGGTCGACGACGCCTTTGAAGAAACTCAACGTGCGCAGGGCGATCGCCTTGGCCTCCGGCAGGCCGGCCAGGATGCGGTCGCGCACGGCGGCCTGAAGAGGAGCGTTGACGCCGCCAGGAACGGTCCAGGACGGATGGATGCGCTCTTTGGCCAGACCTTCGATCACCTGCTGACCGAACTTGCGCAGCGCGATGCCATCCTTGGCCAAAGCCGGATGGTCTTCGATCACGCCGATGACGTTGCGCCGCGCCGGATCGGAATCGAAGCCGAGGAGCAGATCGGGCGACGAGAGGTGAAAGAAACTCAGCGCATGGGACTGCACGATTTGGCCGCAATGCAACAGTTCCCGCAGCTTCGCCGCGGTCGGCGGAATCCGCACGCTCATGATGGCGTCGCAGGCCTTGACCGAGGCCAACAGGTGGCTGATCGGGCAAATTCCGCAGATGCGCGCAGTGATGGCGGGCATCTCGTAGAAGGGCCGGCCTTCGGTGAATTTCTCGAACCCGCGAAATTGCGTGACGTGGAACGCCGTCTCGGCGACTTTGCCGTCCGGGTCGAGGTGAATCGTGATTTTCGCGTGACCTTCGATGCGGGTGACCGGGTCAATGACAATGGTACGCATAACGGCCTCCTCAGCCAAACCGCACTTTGGTCTTCAGGTCGGGGATGCGGCCGTCCAAGAGTTCGTTGAGAACGAACAGGATCGAGGAGGCTGACGGCGGACACCCGGGCACGTGCAGGTCGATTTTGACGACGTCGTGAAGCGGTATGGCTTGCTTCAGCAACGGCGGCACGACATCGGTGGGGATCCCTTTCTGCACGTCGGCGCCCTCGACGTAGGCGCGTTCGAGGATCGTCTTCACCGGAAACCGATTGCGCATCGCCGGAACATTGGCGGTGGTGGCGCAATCGCCAAGAGCCACCAGGATGCGGGTGCGCTCCCGAACATGGCGAATTTTCTCAAGATCGTCCTGGCTGCTGACGGCGCCCTCGACGATGGTGACGTCGACATCGTGGGGAAACTCCTGCGCATCCACCAAGGGCCCATACACCAGCTCCGCCCGCTGGGCGATTGCGATGATCGCTTCGTCAACGTCGAGCAGCGACATATGGCACCCGGAACAGCCGTCGAGCCACATCGTGGCCAGTCTCGCCTTCTTCATGGACTCGTCCCTCTCTTCACAGCGAGTTCCTCGACTACGGTGTTCCGCTTGATCATTTCCTCGACCGCGTAGCCTTTTTCGACCAGCGCGCCGGTTGGGCAGACCTGTACGCATTTGCCGCAGCTGGTGCAGGACTTCGACTCGCCCCAGGGGCGGTCGAGTTCGGCGACCAGCATCGAGTTGATGCCGCGCGACGACACATCCCAGACGTGCGCGCCCTCGATCTCGTCACAGACGCGAACGCACCGGGTGCAGAGGATGCAGCGGTTGTGGTCCAAGACGTAGCGGGGGTGAGAGACGTCCACCGTCAGCCGCGGGAAATTATAGGGCATGTCGACATGGGTGAGGCCGAGCTTCAGCGCGAGCGATTGCAATTCGCAATGGCCGTTCGAGACGCAGACGGCGCACACATGGTTCCGCTCGACGAACAGCAGTTCCAGCGCCATCAGTCGATTGTGGGCGAGTCGATCCGAGTTTGTGATGACCGCCATTCCGCTCGTGACCGGAGTCGTGCAGGCTGGCAGCAGACGGCCGACGCCGGAGACCTCGACCAGACACAATCTGCAAGATCCGGCGGAACTCACCCCTTCCATATGGCAGAGGGAGGGGATGTATCGTCCACTCGCGTGGGCCACCTGGAATATGGTCTGGCCTTCCCGAGCGGTGCACAGTTCGCCGTCGATGCGGACCGAGATTTGCTGAGACACGAACGTTGCTCCTTACCGACGGGAAACGGGATGCGCCCCTTCGCGGATATCGCAGCGCAGACAACGGCCAGCCTCTTCCCGCGCCGCTTCAGGCGGCAACGGCGACACGGCTTCCGCGAAGATCTTGGCGCGGGTCGCCGCTGGAAGGAACTGCGCGTTGTGGCGGGAGCATGGGCTCGGTTGCGGCGGCGTCTGGTCGTACTCGAAAGTCGGCATGAGGCTGTCGAAACGAGATTCGCCGTTGAGATAGAGCTCGATATTCCTCGCCGCTTTCTTGCCATGGGCCATTGCCACGGTGACGTTGGACGCGCCGAGCACGAAATCGCCGCCCGCGTAGATGGCCTCGCGGCTGGTCGCCAGGGTGAAACGATCGGCTTCGAGCATCCCGCTCTTGCCGATGGCCAGGCCGAACGCTTGGTACAGATTGTCGTCAGGATTTTCGCCGACCGCCAGAACGACGCTGCTGCAACTGACGACCTGGATTTCGCCAGTGTCGACCGGACGCCGGCGGCCGGACGAGTCGAATGCGCCCAGACGCGTCTTGGTCACTTCGATGGCTGTGACTGCGCCGCGTTCGCTGATGATGCGATGGGGCGAAGCGAGAAATAGGAAACGCACGCCCTCTTCTTCAGCGGCCTCGACTTCCTCGGGTATCGCCGGCATGTCCTTGCGTTCGCGCCGGTAGATGACGGTCGCAGACGACCCCTTGCGGATCGCGGTGCGGGCGCAGTCGATGGCGGCGTTGCCGCCCCCGATGATGACGACCCGTTCGCCGAGCTTGGCTTGCTTGCCGCAAGCCTCGCCTTCGAGGAAGGGAATGGCTCCAAAGACGCCGGACGCCTCGTCGCCGGAAACGCGGACCTGCATTTCTTTCCATGTTCCCAGAGAGAGAAACACCGCGTCGAACTTCTTTTCCAGTTCGTCAAGCAAGACATCGGTCCCGACGCGAGAGTTGAAGACGAATTGGACGCCGACGCGGCGAATGATCTCGATCTCGCGCTCCAGGACGGTCCGTGGAAGCCGATATTCCGGCAGGGCGAAGCGCAACATGCCGCCGGCCTCGGCGTGCGACTCGTGGATGACGACTTCATGCCCGAGCAGGGCCAAGTAGAAGGCGGCGGTCAGCCCTGTCGGACCGGCGCCGGCGATCGCAACCCTCTTTCCCGTCGCTGGCAGCCGCTTGGCGACAATCTTGCCCGCCATTTCGTCGAACTTATCGGACATCAGCACCGCGTCGGCGATGACCCGATGCACCTCGCGCATGTTGATCGACTCGTCGACCGTCTTGCGGCGGCATCGGCTCTCGCAAGGGTGCTGGCAAACGCGCCCCGTGGATGCCGGCAGAGGATTGTCCATGAAGACCGACTCGAAGGCGTCCGCCAGACGGTCTTCCTTATAGAGTTGCAAGAATCGAGGGATATTCATGTGCAATGGACAGCTGTTCTCGCAAGGCGACAAGGCGAGATCCTGACAAACGCCGGCGCGGCAGCGCTTCACGCGAACGTGGTCCTCGAATTCGTGACGAAAATGGCGAAGCCCGGTAAGGATCGAGTTCGGCGCCGATTGGCCGAGACCGCAGAGCGACGTGTCGCGGATCATCCGGCCCAGCTCCTCCAGTTCCGCCAAGTCCTCTTCTCGGCCCTCGCCTTTGGTGATGCGCGTGAGCGTGCGCAGCGCCTTGTCCAGGCCCACCCGGCAAGGCGTGCATTTGCCGCAGGATTCGGAGCGGGTGAACTCTACGAAGTAGCGGGCGACGTCGACCATGCAGTTGTCGTCGTCCATCACCACCATGCCGCCCGAACCCATGATCGAGCCGACTTTGCCCAGCGCTTCGTAATCGACCGGCGTGTCGAACATGCCGTGCGGGATGCAGCCGCCCGACGGACCGCCGGTCTGCACCGCCTTCACGGCGTGGCCGAGGTCGCTGCCGCCTCCGGCGTCATAGACGAATTTGCTGAGCGGCGTGCCGAACGGCATCTCGACCAGACCGGTGTTCTTTACTTTGCCGACCAGCGAAAAAACTTTGGTCCCGGCGCTCGCGCTGCTGCCCGTCTCGACAAACCACTCGGGCCCTTTGGCAATGATGGGGGCGACGTTGAACCATGTTTCGACGTTGTTGATGTTCGTCGGATAGCCCCACAGGCCCTTTTGCGCCGGGAAAGGCGGCCGCGGCCGCGGCCGGCCGGCGCGCCCTTCGAGCGAACTGATGAGGGCCGTTTCTTCGCCGCAAACGAAAGCGCCCGCTCCCTCGACCAGCTCGATGTCGAAATGAAAGCCGCGCCCCAAGATATCCTCGCCCAGCAGGCCGTATTCCCTGGCCTGCGCGAGGGCCAGTTCCAGCCGATGAACCGCAAGCGGATACTCGGCGCGGACGTAAAGAATGCCCTCGGCGGTGCCGGTGATGTAGCCGCCTATGACCATACCCTCGATCAGCGAATGAGGATCGCTTTCGATTTCATTGCGATTCATGTAGGCGCCGGGATCGCCTTCGTCGGCGTTGCAGATCAGATATTTCCGATCGGCCGCCGCTTTTCGCATGAATTCCCATTTCAGGCCGGTCGAGAAGCCGGCGCCGCCGCGGCCGCGCAGCCGGGAGGACTTGAGCTGCTCGTTGGCAAGGTCCGGCGTGCCGTCGATCAGCACCTTGTATAAGGACTGGTATCCGCCGATCGCGATGTACTCTTCCACATCATCCGGGTTGATCAGTCCACAATTGCGCAGAACAATTTTCTTTTGTCCCTTGAAGAATGGAACCTCGTCCCAAGACGGAATGGTCGGGTATCCGCTTCCGTAGTGTACTTGAGCCGTAATATGATCCCACCCTTCGATCTTGCACAGAGCAAGATTGGCTGGCACGGTCTTCGTCGCCAATCCATCGAGAATCTGGTCGACGTGATCGGTCTGGACACGATGCAGGATGACAAGCGGCTGGCCGGGAATCGAGACGTTGACTAGCGGCTCCTCGGCGCAAAAGCCGAAGCACCCCGTCCGCACCAGGCTCACGTCCAGGCCGCGCTCTTCGATGGCGTCGGCGAGAGCGGCGTAGACGCCCTCGGCGCCGTTGCCCGACCCGCAGGTGCCCATGCCGACAGCCAGGCGCGGGCGCGGAGGCTGAAGTTTGGCCAACCCGGCGCTGCGCACCGCGTTAAACGTGCTCAGGTCTCGAATCCGGGTCATTTCCGTGGCTCTCGCTTGTCCAGCGCTTCCAATTCACGCTGCAGGGACCGTTCGTTCATATGACCGAAAATCGCGTGATTGACTTCGACGACCGGCGCCAGCGCGCACTGGCCGAAGCAGGCGACGGTGCGCAGCGTCGTGGCGCCGTCGGCGGTCGTCACCGAAAGCTTCTCCGCCTCCCCGTCTTCCACGGCGTGCAACCCCAGGCTCATCATCACTTGCTCGAGCAGATCGCGCGACCCCCTGGTGTGGCAGGCGGTGCCGCGGCAGACGCAAACCGTATTGCGGCCCTGCGGCTCGAGATTGAACAACGCGTAAAAGGTGACAACGCTAAATATTCTCGACAACGGCACTTTTGTCTTCTCGGCGATGTATTCAAGCGTATCGCGCGGAAGAAAATTGCGAGGGTTGTTTTCCTGGACCTTCTGCAAGATCCCCAACAATGCGCCGGCGCGGCCATTCCGGCGAGAAATTGTTTTATCGATAAAGTCCTTGTCGATGTCCGGCGCCGCTTGCGAAGAAACGTTCTGCATGGGTCAATTTCCTCCGCTGACGCTCGGTCGCGCGCCGTCGGTCCCGTCGCGCCCCGGGCGGCGTCGCACCGCGAACGACGGCCGGCTCCAGCCCCGCCATTGCTCGACGAGAGCAGCGACGATCGTGCCTGGACGGCTCATGTCCGATTTCTCCCTGTTTGAGACGACGGCACATTAGCGCGGCGCGCGGCGGCCGAACTGATCCGCATCAAAGCGCCGAATCACTTGCCATGCCTTGGGCCCAAAGACGGCGCGGATCGCCGCCGGGCTCCAGGCGACGTCGGAGATTCGCGGGCTGAGCGTCGTCCGCCGATCTGGCGACGACGACCTCGCCTGGCGCTGTTTCCGTGGCGGCGTCGATGAAGATCGCCGAGTCCGATTGCGCTGGCGACTCGACGAGTTCGGGGGTCAACCGGCGGCAGTCGGCGATCTGCATGTCCGGGAGCCCCGCGCGAGCAGCGCCCGCGCGACCAATTGATCGACTCCGTCGTCGCCGCTCAGGAGCCCGCCAAGGCCGACGATGATTGTCTTGCCGCTCGTATGCCCTAACCGGAATCGCGGGCCGATCTCACGTGCGCCTCACGGCGCAGGCCAGCTGTCCAACCGCTTGCAATGGCGTCGCCGCGAGAGGCGGCTTTCGCGTCGAAGAAGTCTTGGTCCCGTTTGGCGTGGCTCCTAGCCCCTTCCGGAGCGCGCAGGGGCTCGGCCGGAATGCCCGGATGCGCGATGCGGCGGCGACTCCGCTCACGCCCGGTCTCTCTCTCGCCGGCGAATAGGAGAGTCCGGGCGCGTCATCGCTTCCCACGCTTCGAGCGAGCGTTCGCGCATCAGCGCCTGGGCGAACGTCCACGCCTGTTCCAACCGACTCGCGCCTTCGGGAGACAGGCCCTCGCCAAGCGCAAAACTCTCGCCGCGCAGGCAAAGCGCGAACGCCGGCGGCGGCGGCTCACCTTTCACCTGGGCGTAGACCGCGAGCACCGCCTCAGGCGCCAGAGCGTGGGTGGTATGCGTCGTGTCGCGCCGCGGCGCGAGGCGGGAAAACGAGAACGGCGCTGGCGTGTTCTTGCCGGCGTCGACGAACAGCGCGCAATCGACGCCTTCGAGATCGAGGGCGTGCTCGATCTGGAGCTGGTAGTCTTCGACCGTCGTCGTTTCCGGCCAGTCCGCCGCTGCGAAACGCGCCAGCAGAGCCGGTCCCAGCCCATCGTCTCCGCGCGCATCGTTGCCCCAGCCGAACACGACCAGCCTCACCGTTTCAGCCCTTGTCAGTCCTTGCGCCCGCGCGAGACCAGTGCGCCATCGGCGTCGACGAGCTCGACCTCGAGCGGCATCTCCCCGAGCGCGTGAGTCGCACACGACAGACACGGATCATAGGCGCGAATCGCCACTTCGATGTGGTTGAGCAGCCCTTCGGTCACTTGGCGCCCATCGAGGAACTGCCCCGCCACCACCCGGATCGCCTCGTTCATCGCCTGGTTGTTGTTCGTCGTCGAGACGATCAGGTTGCAGAAAGTGACAAGGTCGTCCTCGTCGACGCGATAGTGATGGATCAACGTGCCGCGAGGGGCCTCGATCACGCCGATGCCTTCTTCGCGCCGCGGGCCCTTGTCGGCCATCAAGTCCGTGCCGACGATGTCGGGATCGGCGAGAAGATCGCGCAGAAGCTCGGCCGCGCATAGCATCTCAATCAATCGCGCCCAGTGATAGAACAGCGCGCCGTGAACCGGCTTGCCGCCGCCGGCGGCGCGGAACGTCTTGCGCTCCTCTTCGGCTTGCGGCGAGGGCAGGTGGTCGGCGATCTGCACGCGGGCCAGCGGGCCGACGCGATACCAGCCCTTCTCCGCCCCAAGAGAGCGGATGTGCGGGAACTTCATGTAGCTCCACGGCTTGGTTTCCTCGCGCAAGAGCTTCGGATAGGTCGAATAGTCGACGTGGTCGAAAATCGTCGCGCCGTCTGCGTCGTTGGCGCGCAGGCCGCCGTGATAGAAGTCGAGCGCTCCGTCGGCGTTGACGAGGCCCATCATGTTGGCTCGCGACTCGCCAAAGCGGCTGTAGAACTCCGGCTGCGTCTCGTGCAGACGCCGCGCGAGTCCGACCGCTTCGCGGCTCCAGGCGACAATCCGTTCGCTTTCGCCGCGCAACAAGTCGCGCTCGGCGGCAGTCAACGCCTTGTTCATTCCGCCCGGAATGCAACCGGTGCCGTGGATGCGCTTGCCGACGATGTGGCGGATCACTTCCTGCCCGTACTTGCGGGTCAGCACGCCCTGCTTGGCGAGATCGGGGAAAGCGGCGGCGACGCCGATGATGTTGCGTTTGGCGACCTCGCTCTCGAACCCGAGCAACAGGTCAGGCGACGCGAGATGGAAGAAGTGCAGTGCGTGCGACTGGACGATCTGTCCGTAATGCAGCAGCCGGCGCAGCTTCTCGGCGGTCGGGGTCAGCGGGCCGTAACCGGCGATGATGTCCATCGCTTTGGCGGCGGCGAGGTGGTGGCTGACTGGGCAGATGCCGCACAGCCGCTGCACCGTGACCGGGATTTCCCAGTACGGCCGCCCTTCGATGAACGCTTCGAAACCGCGAAATTCGACGATGTGCAAGCGCACCTGATGGATGCGGTTGTTCTCGTCGAGCAGGATCGTCACCTTGCCGTGGCCTTCGACCCGAGTCACCGGCTCGATCGCAATGCGGCGAAGCGTCTGCGGCTCTTGGGCGGTCTCTAGGCTGGTCATCCCTGCTCTCCGCTTAATCGTAATGCATGGCCAACGGCTCGAGACGCGGCATGCGCCCGAGAATGAGGTCGGTCAGGTACTTCCAGATCGCGTCGCCAGACGGCGGGCAGCCAGGCAGAAAATAGTCGACGCGGACCACTTCGTTGATCGGATACACCTTGTCGAGCGGCAACGGCAGCTCGGGATCGTTCGGCACGCCCGTCCCCTCGCGCTCGGGGTCGTCGTAGACCTTGCGCAGGATGTCGTCGATGGCGAGGTGGTTGCGCATCGCCGGAAGGCCGCCGTTAATCGCGCAGGCGCCGACCGCGACCAGGATTTTTGCCTTGGCGCGCAATTCGCGCAGGACATACACGTTCTCGGCGTTGCACACGCCGCCTTCGATCAGCGCGATGTCGCACGGGCTGCAATGTTTGATGTCGGTCAGCGGCGTGCGATCGAATTCGGCTATCTCCGCAAGCTCGAACAGTCGCTCGTCGATGTCGAGTAGCGACATGTGACAGCCGAAACAACCGGCGAGCGAAGTGGTCGCCAGCCTGACCTTTACGGGCGTCTTGGATGGGCCGGTCGGATTCATCTCAGCTCTCCGCGATCTCGCAAGAATCGGTTTCCGCGCTGATCGGCTCTCGGTCGTACTTGCGCTCGCCGATCGGCTCGACGAACCCGACGCGCTTGATCAGAATCGCGCCGACCGGGCAGACATGCGCCGCCCTATCGGTGATCGCGAACGCGCTGTCGACCAGCTTGCCGCTGGGCGAATTGATGATCAGCTTCGATTCGAGGCCACGCCCGCCGAGCCCGAACACCTCCTTGTGATCGACGTCGCGGCTCGCGCGTACGCACAATTCGCACTGAATGCAGCGGCTGCGGTCGATGATCGCGTCGGGGTGTGAAGCGTCGACATCCAGGGTAGGGTAGAACTCGACGAAGTGCGGCGTCGTCATCTCGAATTCGTAGCCGAGCGCCTGCAGCTGGCAATTGCCGCTCTTCTCGCATCCGGGGCAGAAGTGATTGCCCTCGACAAACAGCATCTGCAATATCGAACGGCGCATCGCGTTGAGCTCGGGCGTGTCGACGACGACTTCCTGTCCGGTCGACGCCATGATGGTGCACGCCGAGACGGTGCGGCCGTTGACGATCACGATGCAGAGCTTGCAGCTGCCGTGCGGAGTGAACTCAGGATGGTGGCACAGGTGCGGGACATAGATTCCCGCCGATTTGCACGCTTCCAGGAGCGTCTGCCCCGGGGTGAACGGTATCGGTTGCTCGTCGATCGTGAAGCAGTTTTCCATCTCGCTCAAGCCTCCGCGCGGAAGTGCGCGCCCTCGTCCTCGCGGCCGGTGACCGCGCGCGCGGGCGACAGGGCGGCGTCGAGATCGGCCGCAGGCGCGAACTCCAACGCCAGCAGGCGCCGCTCGAAGGCCGGGCGGAACTTGTTCCATCCGTCAAAGATCGCATTGCCGGCCGTTTGCCCGAGCCCGCAGTGGCTCATGCGCCGCATCAATCCCCGAACCCGCATCAATTCGTTGATTTCGTAGCGCGTGCCCCGCCCCTCGGCGATCTTCTCGACCATTTGGCGCTGCAGCGAGGTGCCCACTCGGCAGGGCGTGCAGAAGCCGCAGCTCTCGTGAGCGAAGAAATGGACGAAATTGCGCGCGACCTCGAACAGGTCGCGCTGCCCGCCGAACACCATGAAGGCGCCCGTGGTCGGAACGTCCTCGAACGCGATGCGGCGGGTGAACTCGTCCGGGGTCATCAGCACGCCGGAGGGGCCGCTGACCTGCACCGCCGCGACGTCGCGCGCCGCGCCGGCGTCTTCGAGCACCTGCGCGATCGGGACGCCGAAAGAATACTCGTACAGGCCAGGCCGCTCGCAATCGCCCGAGACGGAGAGAATCTTCGAGCCGGTCGAATTCTTTGTGCCTTGGCGCGCGAACGCCGCGCCGCCGTTGATCGCGACTTCGGTCGCCTGGCAGAGCGTCTCGACGTTGTTGATCGCCGTCGGCCGGCCGAGATAACCGTGGGTGGCCGGAAACGGCGGACGGACGCGCGGACGCCCTGGCTTGCCCTCGATCGATTCGAGCAACGCCGTCTCCTCGCCGCAGACATACGCGCCGGCGCCGACGTGAATCTCGACATCGAAGTCGAACCCGGCGCAGCCGCGGATAGCGGGTCCGAGCCGGCGCACCAGCCGCATGCGGTCGAGTTCGGCGTCCAGTCGCGGCTTCAGATACTCGTATTCGCCGCGCAGATAGAGGAAACCGCGGGTCGCGCCGATCGCGTAACCGGCAATCGCCATGCCTTCGAAAATGCGGCCGGGATGCGACGTCAGCAGCACACGGTCCTTGAACGTGCCGGGCTCGCCCTCGTCGGCGTTGCAAACGATGTAACGATCGGCGCCAGGGGCGTTGCGAGCGGCTTCCCACTTCAGGCCGGTGGCAAAACCGGCGCCGCCGCGCCCGCGCAGGTTGGAGCGCTTCATTTCGTCGAGCACGCCCTGGCGGCCGAGGGCGATCGCCGCGTCGAGCGCGCGACCCGGCGTCATTGGCGTTTGCAGCAGCGAGCCCGCGCGCTGGACATTGTCTTCGACGTGGAAGATCTCGGCGGGCCAGTGACCAAGCGGCGTGCGCGCCTCGATCAAGTCGGCGATCGCATCGATTCGCGCTTCGCTGAGACGCGGGACGGCGATGTTGTTGACCAGCATCCCCGGCCCCTGGTCGCATAAGCCGGTGCACGAGGTGAGGTCGACGCTGACAAGGCCGTCGGCCGACACCTCCCCGCGCTTGACGCCAAAGCGGCCGAGCAGACGTTCGAGCAGCGACTGATTGCCCTGCATTCGGTCAGTGATGTTGTCCGAAATCAGCAGCCGAAAGGCGCCGCGGGGCTTGTCATAGAAGAAGGAGTAGAACTTCACCACGCTTTCGACGCGGGTGATCGGAATCGTCAACCGCTCGGCGATTTCGCGCTGCGTCTCGCGCGAAAGCCATCCCTGCGCGGCTTGCGCTTCGCGAATGATCTGCACGAGGTAGAGCGGGTCCGAATTGTACCGCTCGACCGCGGCGGCGACGGGATTCTCAGAGCGCATGACCTCTCCCCGAGCATTTTCGTTCCAGGAACAATTATCCGCCCGCCATGGCGCCAGTTTGGCCGGCGTTAGCCGATCGGACCGACCTCGACGTGTCGCGCGCCGAAGCGCGCGCGTTGCTTTTGTCGAACCGCTTGAACAGCGTACCACAGCGCGCAAGGCGCGCGGTAGCCCGGCGTCGCAACCCACGATCGGGAATTCGTCCGTCCCGCGCGGGCTCGGCCTGGCGATGCGACCGCAGTTCGAGAGCGCCGGCGTCGATCGCAAGGGATAGGCGCGGGCGGCCCTGCGCTCACATCACCCCTTTGGTCGAAACGCCACGCAAACTGACGGGTTCGTATCCAGCCGGTAGCCGCCGATCAGATCGAGGCAATAGGGCACGGCCGGGAACACGGCGTCAAGGCAAGTGCGAATCGCCGACGGTTTGCCCGGCAGATTGACGATCAGGCTGCGCCCGCGCAGGCCCGCGATCTGGCGCGACAGAATGGCGGTCGGGACCTCCATGAGGCTGCGCGTGCGCATCAACTCGCCGAAGCCCGGCATGATCCGGTCGCACACCGCCTCGGTCGCCTCCGGCGTCACGTCGCGCGGGCTGGGGCCGGTGCCCCCGGTGGTGAGAATCAACGCGCAACGCTCGACGTCGGCGAGTTCGCACAACGCCGCTTCGATGGCCTCACGCTCGTCCGGCACAAGCCGCCGCACGGGGCGCCACCGTGTCGCCACGATCGCCGCCAACGCTGCTTCGATCCCCGGCCCGCCCTTGTCTTCGTATAGACCGGCCGAGGCGCGGTCGGAAATCGTCACGACGCCAATAGGGGATTCGCTCACTTCATTTCCTCTCGCTGTGTGTTACGGCCCCGCGCGTCAAACCCTCCGGCGGCGCCCGTAACATGACGCGACGCGGTCACGGCGGATTGCCGGGCGTCAATTCGCGCACCGCTTCCTCCACGCTGTGAAAGAGGTGGTCGCGGCCGACCAGCGCCTCCAGCCCCTGACGGGCGAAGCTTTGCTGCGCGCGCACCGATTCCAGCCGCGCGAAGGCGACGTCGACGCCCTCCCCGCGCAGGCGTTTGACCAGGGCGCCGAGGACCACGGCGCCGGTGTAGTCGATTTCGACGATCGCGTCGGCCTCGATGACGAGCAGCCGCATTCCGTCTTCCGGCAGCATTTGGATCGCCTGCTGGAATTCGTAGGCGTTGAGGAACGACAGCGGCGCCTGCAGCGCGACGACCCGCACCCCCGGCACGGTTTCGCCGCGCTGCAGGGCGCTCGCCGGCCACCAGATCGACGTGCCGGGAATGCGCTCGAACTCGACCGCGCGGGCGCGTGTCGTCGTCCAGACGCCGTGCATCAGGGAGAGGATGATGCCGGTGGCGACGCCCTGCTGGATCGGCAGGACCAGTATCGCCAGCATGGTCGCGACGATCAGGGCGAATTCGGCGCCGCTGCGTCGCCAGACGTCGAGAAAGGTCGTCACCCGCACGATGCGCTGCGCGACGAACAACAGCACGCCGGCGAGCGCCGCGTGCGGAACATGGGCGAGGATGCCGGCGCCGAACGCCGACAGGGCGAGAGCGAGGGCGGCGCAGACCAGCGCCCCGAGTTGCGACACGCCGCCGGTCTCGGAAACGACCGCCGTGCGCGGCGGGCTGGCGTCGACCGGAAAGGCGCCGATCAAGCCGGCGAGCAGATTGGCCGCGCCCAGGCCGATGAAATCGCTGTTGACGTCGGGGCCGAGGGCCGGATTGGAGACGAAGCTGCGCGTCGTCGCCGCCGTCTGCACCATCACGACGATGCCGACGATCAGCGCCAGCGGCGCGACTTGCGCGAAATCATCGAGCGAAACGTCGGGAAGCGCCAACTTCGGCGTCGCGCCCGCCAAGGCGCCGAGCGTCGAGACCCCGCGCGACTGCAATCCCAGCGCGACGACGAGCGCGGTGGCAAGCCCCATTCCGATCAGCGCGCCGGGAAAGCGCGGATTGACGCGTTCGCTGACCAACATGATCGCGAGCACGCCGAGTCCGATGCCGAGCGCCGCGAAATTCGTCGCGCCGAGCCCAGCGGCGAGCGCGGCGACCTGGCCGATCAAAGACCCCCGCGGGGCCTCGAGGCCGAGCAGCGCCGGCGCTTGGCTGACGAGGATGTGACCGGCGATCCCGGCCAGGAATCCCGTGGTGACGGGGATGGAAAGCAGGTCGGCGACGAAACCGAGGCGAAACACGCCGCCGAGCGCGAGAATGAGGCCGACGCCGAGCGCGAGCAACGCCGCGTCGGCGGCGTAATGCGGCGAGCCGCTCGTCGCCAGCAGCGCCAACGCTCCGGCGAAAATCGGCGCGATGGTCGAATCCGCGCCGACCGACAACAGGCGGCTGGCGCCGAACACGGCGAACCCGACCGCCCCGGCGACGAGCGCGAGAAAGCCGATTTGAGGCTCGAACCCCGCCAGGCGCGCCGTCGCCATCTGCTCGGGTATGGCGATCGCGGCGAGCGTAACGCCGGCGACCGTGTCGGCGCCGATATCGGCGAGGCGCCAGCCCGCAAAGGATTGGAAAAGCGGCCAAGGGCGACGCGCCGCGGCGGCGGATTTTTCGCTCATCGATGCCTGCACCTTGGCGCACGGAACTGCGACGGCGCCCATTCAGTCCAATTCGCGCGGCCACGTCAATGCGACGTGTGACTTTTCGCCGGGCGCGCGATAGCGTGCGCGGGGCTCAGCGAGACTTTTCGATGTTCGTGCGACGATTGGCTTTGGCGATCGGCCTCTTGTGCGGTCTCATCGGCACGCAATGGCCGGAATTCTCGCAACAATATCGTCAACGGCTGGGCGGCGCGCTCGACGAGCTCAGGCGGGTCGTCGCCGCGTTCGACGCCGAAGCGGCGAGCCGTTCGTTGACCCCCGCCGAAGGCGTCGCCCGGCTGAAGGACAACGCGGACCCGCTGGCGCGCGAACGCGGCTCGGACATCGAGAGCGACATCGCCCGCGAAGCCCGCCTGGG
>Ga0187848_10001841_pt1 | contig 17468 bp, 13 predicted proteins | sample June2016WEW_4_40_FD_132424 | JGI IMG/M metagenome (GOLD analysis project Ga0187848, IMG submission 132424) | Peatland microbial communities from SPRUCE experiment site at the Marcell Experimental Forest, Minnesota, USA - June2016WEW_4_40 | ecosystem: Environmental > Terrestrial > Soil >... | reverse complement strand
TCGCCCGCCGCGAAGTCTCCGCCCGCCAGGCCATGCAAGCCTGCCTGGATCAAATCCAGCGCCTGGACGGCCGCCTCCACGCTTTTCTCAGTTGCGATGCCCCCGACGCCCTCGCCCAGGCCGACGCCGCCGACCGCGCCCTCGCCGCGGGTCGCTCCGGCCTGCCGCTCCTCGGCGTCCCCATTGCCCTCAAGGATGTCATTGCCGTCCGCGGCCAGCCCCTCCGCTGCGGCTCAAAAATCCTGGGCGATTTTATTTCCCCCTACAGCGCCACCGTGGTGGAAAAATTACAGGCCGCCGGCGCCATCGTTTTTGGACGTTTGAACATGGACGAATTCGCCATGGGCAGCTCCACCGAAAACTCCGCCTTCGGCCCCACCTGCAACCCCTGGGACCTCACCCGCATTCCGGGCGGTTCCTCCGGCGGTTCCGCCGCCGCCGTGGCCGCCGATGAATGCTTCGCCGCCCTCGGTTCCGACACGGGCGGTTCCATCCGCCAGCCCGCCGCCTTGTGCGGTTGCGTCGGCCTCAAGCCCACTTACGGCCGCGTTTCCCGTTACGGCCTGGTCGCCTTCGCCTCCTCCCTCGATCAAATCGGCCCTCTGGCCAAAGACGTCCGCGACGCCGCCCTCCTGCTCCGCGCCATCAGCGGCCCGGACCCCCGCGACTCCACCAGCGTCCCCCAACCCGTGCCGGACTACGCCGCCGCTCTCGACGGCAGCATCAAGGGGCTCAAACTCGGCCTGGCCGGCGAATACATGATTGGCGGCCTTGATCCCCAGGTCAGCGCCGCCGTCCAATCCGCTGTCAAGCAACTCGAAAAACTCGGCGCCGAAATCGTGGAAATTTCCCTGCCCCACACCGATTACGCTGTCGCCGCCTATTATATCATCGCCACCGCCGAGGCCAGCGCCAATCTCGCCCGGTTCGATGGCATCCGCTACGGCGCCCGCGTGGACGGGGCCGGCCCCATCGAACTCTACGCCAACACCCGCGGGGCCGGCTTCGGCCCGGAAGTCAAGCGCCGCATCATCCTCGGCACCTACGCCCTGAGCAGCGGCTACTACGACGCCTACTATTTGCGCGCCCAAAAAGTCCGCACCTTGATCCGCCGCGATTTCCTCCAAGCCTTTGCCAAAGTGGATGCCATCCTCACCCCCACCTCTCCCACCGCCGCTTTCCGCGCCGGCGAAAAATCCGGCGACCCGCTGCAAATGTACCTCTCCGACATTTTCACCATCTCCTGCAATCTGGCCGGCATCTGCGGACTGAGCCTGCCCTGCGGGTTCACCGCCAATCCCAAGCTTCCCATCGGCCTGCAACTGCTGGGCAAGCCCTTTGGCGAAGAAACCATTTTGCGGCTCGCCCACGCCTACGAACAAAGCACCCCTTGGCACAACGAAAAACCCCCGCTGGCCGCGTAGCGTTTCGGGGAACGCGGGGTCCCGACCGCATCCGTCGGTGTCCCGCCTGCGGAATATTTCGTCCGAAATCGGGCCGCCTGTTAGGTGAGTCCGCACGCAAATCGCTAACCCGCATAATTCACACTCAGATGGAAGGGCCAACAGTACGCCGCGTGAGGGCACGCGGCCTACCAACACCTCCGACGGCTCCTGTAGGCCGCGTGCCCCCACGCGGCGTTTGGAGGTGTGATATATGCGGGCTAATGATTCGGGACCATATCTGCGCGATACAGAAATGCTTGAATCTGCGGTCGCACTTGGTGTATGGTGCTCCGCATGAGTTGCAAGGAAGTCATTCAGCGCTGAGGTCCGCCGTCAAGGGTGACCGTGCCTTTCCTGGTTGCCTCAAGCGGCAAACAAACCCAAGAATTACGAGGACAAACACCATACTTCCGATAGCCGTCCTGGTCGCTCTCAGCAGCGCACCCTTGATGGCGCAAGTTTACAATCAACCCTTGGTTGGTTTCGTCAACATCGCCACCCCGCAGGGCTATTCCTTGCTGACCGCCCCTCTTCTGATATATAACCAAACCAATCAAGACTTTAACGAGGTTGCGGATATCTTCCATGCCTTCGGGACCGGAGCCGGCCCCGGCTCGCAAAACGGCTTGACAGTCTTCACGATGGATGGGAGCGGGTTCAAGGCCAACAATTACCTGAACGGTTGGACCGACCCGGGGATGGTTCTGCTCCCCGGTGCTGCCTGGTTCTTCAAGAATCCTTATATTGACACGAATCCTTATATTCGGTATTATTCCACTTTGACCATTGCGGGGATGATTGCTGATGGAACCAACCAATTGCCGGCCGGCTTTTCGGCGTGCGGATCAACCGTTGGCCTGCTTGCGGGGGAATTAACCAGCCAGTTGATGTTTCCCACCACGAATGGAGACCAGGTTTTCACCTTCAACAACTCGAATAACACCTATTCTGTTTACACGTTTTCCAACAACAATTGGCTGCCGGGCGAGCCATCCATCGCTGCTTGCCAACCGTTTTGGGTGAACAAAACCATCGCCGCCGATTGGGTGCAGGACCTGAGCGACCCTAGCGACCCCAATGCGTATTACAACCTCTTCGTGACCCAGCCCGAATTGACTTCACAGACTGGCCAGTTGAACTTTTTCACGTTCAATGCCGCCGATTCCGGGGCCGGTCAGGTCATGGACACAGCCGGCAACCTGCTCTCGACTAGCGGCCTGGGGCAGCTCTATGCGGGAACCAACGCGAACGACCGCGCTTTTGTGCCCCTCGCAAGGCCGGTGAGCTTTTCGGCGAACCTGCCTGGTTACATTTCCTCGGGTGTCGTTTCCATTCCCTTTGTTGCCGGCGGACAAACGGTTTACGTCCAACTCCGGGCCTGGCAGCAGGCCGATGGAGCCAGCTTCGAGCAGGCTTCCGCCCGGGGCGCTCCCGTCGGCATATCCAGCACCATGACCCTGACCGCTCACGCCACGATTGAGGGAAATGAGCCAGGTATTCCGCCTCCGGATGTCAACGCTTTCCCCTCGTTTCAGCTTGCGGTGCTTCCACCTGCTCCTCCAGTGCAGATTCATTCGCCGAGTCTGTCCGGCACCAACTTAACCTTCAGCTTTGCAAGCGCCTCCACCCGGTATTACGTCCTTTGGACTTGCACTGACCTGACAACGATGAATTGGGTCCCAGGGACGTTCTTCGTGGGCACTGGTTCACCCATAAAGGTTTCGTTGCCAGTCGCTAACAGCACACCGCAACAGTTCTTCTGGGTGCAGGCAATCGCTATTCCAGACTAATCTCCCGCACCAAAGCTTCTGAGCCTGTCGAAAGCGGCGCCGTGCATCGAAGGGACGATGATGCCCCACACCCACAATTCCCCACAACGCACAGGCCTTCGCAAAAGCGTGGGTGAATGATGTTTGCAATTGCAGGCCAAAAAGATTATCAAACAACCCAATTACAAATGGACTACGAACCCGTCATCGGCCTGGAAACTCATGTCCAGCTCAAAACAAAATCCAAAATGTGGTGCGCCTGCGCCAATGAATTCGGCGCGCCCCCCAATTCCCGCGTCTGCCCCGTTTGCCTGGGGCTGCCCGGCGTCCTGCCCGTCGCCAACGAGGAGGCCCTGCAATTGACCGTCCTGACCGGCCTTCTCCTCCATTGCCAAATCCCCGCCTGCGCCAAGTTCGACCGCAAGAATTATTTCTATCCCGACATGCCCAAAAATTATCAAATCACCCAATACGACCAGCCCTCCACCCGCAACGGCTGGCTCGATTTCGAGTTCCAGGGCCGCCTCGCCCGCGTCCGCATCACCCGCGCCCACCTCGAGGAGGACGTCGGCAAAAATTCCCACTTCGACCGCCACAGCGGCGTGGATTTCAACCGCGCCGGCGTGCCCCTCCTCGAAATCGTCTCCGAACCCGACCTCTCCAGCGCCGACATGGCTTACGCCTATCTCAACGCCCTCAAGGAGCTTCTTATTTACGGCGGCGTCAGCGACGCCGACATGGAAAAAGGCATGGTCCGTTGTGATGTCAACGTCAGCGTCCGCCCTTCCGGCGCCGCCGAACTGGGCAAAAAAATTGAAATCAAAAACATGAACAGCTTCAGCGGCGTCCGCCGCGCCCTCGAATATGAAATCCCGCGCCAAATCGAAGTCCTGACCCGCGGCGGCCAGCTCACCCAGGAAACCCGCCGTTGGGACGACGCGACCGGCGCCACCGAATCCATGCGCTCCAAGGAAATGGCCCATGATTACCGCTATTTCCCCGATCCCGACCTCATGCCGTTCGAGCCAACTCCCGCCTGGCTGGAGCAGGTCTCCCGCCGCGTCGTCGAACTGCCCCTGGCCAAAAAACAGCGCCTCATGCGCGATTTCCAACTCCCCGCCGCCGACGCCCAGACTTTTGTCTGGGACGTGCCCTTGGGTAATTATTTCGAGGCCCTGGCCCGCCAATCGCAAAATCCCAAAGCCCTCGCCAACTGGGTCATCAACAATCTCCGCGCCAAGCTGGCCGAAACCCAAACCACCCTGGCCGATTTGAAATTCAAACCCGAACACATCCTCGAACTCATCGCCCTGGTGGACGGCAAAAAAATCAGCAGCTCCATCGCCCAGCAGGTTTTCGCCGACATGTTTGCCAGCGGCCAACCCCCCGCCTCCATTGTCCAGAAAAAAGGTTTGGCCCAGGTCAGCGACACCGCCGCCATCGAAGCCTTCTGCGATCAGGCCATCGCCGCCAATCCGGGCCCGGCCGCCGATTTCAAATCCGGCAAGGCCGCCGCCCTCAATTTCCTCAAAGGCCAGGTGATGAAACTCAGCCAGGGCAAGGCCAACCCCACCCTCATCGGCGAAATCCTCCAGCGCAAATTGAAATAAAAAAGTAAACGCCCGAATCACTGGCGGCTTTTTCGGGGAGCGCGGTCGTCCCGACCGCAGCCGTCGGCGTCCCGCCGGCGGAATCGTTCGTCCGGAAAAGACCCGCCTCTTGCGTGAGTCCTCAAGCACATCGCCATTGATTCGGGTGTAAATGCCGCGCCCCGCGATGGAGCGTGTGCGCTGTGCCCGCAGCGCCGGTATTTCACGCTCCCGGGGAGCGCCCGCGCCCTCGCGTGCCGCGGGCCGCGACTCGCGGCCCACTTTGGGTTGCTATTTTTCTAAATCTGTGTTACACACAGAACATGAGTGACACACTGACAGTCAGGATTCCAGGCCGCGAAAAGGACGTCTGGCACAAGGTGGCGCAGGACGTCGGCGAAGACCTCAGCGAGTTTGCCCGCAAGGCGGTGCGACAACGCGTCCAGGCCGTGCAGGCCAAACAGGGCTCCCCTTGGGATGATCTGCTGGGCAGCGTTGGCGCGGACGCGCCGCCTGCCACCAATGAGAATGTCCGCAAGGCCATGCGTGCCAAACGGTCATGATCCACATTCTTGACACCGGACCGCTGGTGGCAGCTTTCCGCCGCCCGGAGGATAAAGATCCATTTACTCCCTGGGCGGCAAGGCTCATCCGCTCGCTCCCCTATCCACTGTTCACCTGCGACGCCGTGCTGACGGAAGCGGCGCACTTCCTGCGCTCACCGGGGAAGCTTCTGGAGGCAGTCGAGCGGGGCTTATTGGTATCGCGGTTTGACACGCAGGCCGCGTCGCCGCGTCTGCGGGAGTTAATCAAGAAATACGCCGACCGTCCGATGGACTTTGCGGACGCCTGTCTTGTCTGCATGAGCGAGCAGACGAAGGATTGCAGAATCGTGACAATTGACCGTGCCGATTTTACCGTTTATCGCCGGCATGGCCGGGAGGCGATCCCGCTGGTTCTCCCCGATTAGCCCGTCTGCCCACACACTTTAAAATGACAGCCATCGCCAGGGAAGGGGCGGGTTCAACTTCATTATCGCTCAACGCCTTTCCCATAATCTTCGTTGCCTGCGTTTCCTTCTGTTCGATGTTCAACCTCATTGTCCTCTCCGCGGCAAATTCACCATTCAAAATTCACCACCCGCTCCACTCCTTCCATTTATAATTTAGAATTCATAATTTATCATTTGCCTCCCGCATTTCCGGCTTTCCTGTGCCGCTGATTTCGCCATTATTCATCCAGAATGTTCTCAGAAATTAAATCGGTCCATTTCGCCGGCATCGGCGGCGCCGCCATGGCCTCCGTCGCCGCCGCCATGCGCGACCTCGGCTTCGCCGTCACCGGCTCGGATTACAATGTCTATCCCCCCATGTCCGCCTTCCTCGCCGCCAAACAAATCCAGGTCATGCCGGGCTACGCCGAATCCAATCTTTCCCACAAGCCCGACCTGGTGGTCATCGGCAACGCCCTCTCCCGCGGCAACGCCGAGGTGGAAGCGGTCCTGGACCACAAGATGCGTTATTGTTCCCTCCCCGAACTGCTCAAGGAATTTTTCATCCGCGGCAAACGCTCCATTGTCGTCAGCGGGACCCACGGCAAAACCACCACCACTTCCCTCCTGGCGTGGGTTTTCGAGCATAACGGCTTGAATCCCGGCTTCCTCATCGGCGGCATCCCCGTCAACTTCGGCCAGGGCGCCCGTTTCACTCCCAGCCCCTGGTTTATCATCGAGGGCGACGAATACGACACCGCCTTTTTTGACAAACGCAGCAAATTCGTCCATTACCTGCCCGAAGTCGTCGTCATCAACAACCTCGAGTTCGATCACGCCGACATCTTCGACAATCTGGCCGCCATCCAAGCCTCCTTCCGCCGCCTCATTGCCCTCATCCCGCGCAACGGCCAGCTCCTGGCCAATGGCGACGACCCCAACCTGGCCCCGCTGCTCGGCGTCACCCATTGCCCCGTCAAACGCTTCGGCCTGCGCGAGGACGACAGCATTCACGCCTTCAATCTGCGCTACGGCCCCACCGCCGCCGAATTTGAAATCCCCAGCTTCAAATTCCATCTCAATCTGGTGGGCGAGTTCAACGTCCGCAACGCCCTCGCCGTCATCGCCGCCGCCAAGCATTGCGGCTTGTCCAACAAACAAATCCAGTCCGGGTTCGACTCCTTCAAAGGCGTCCGCCGCCGCATGGAAGTCCGCGGCGTCCCCGGCGGCATCACCCTCATAGACGATTTCGGCCATCATCCCACCGCCATCCGCGAAACCTTGCGCGCCCTGCGCCACCGCTATCCCCATGACCGCCTCTGGGCCGTCTTCGAGCCGCGCAGCAACACCACCCGCCGCAATGTCTTTCAGCGCGAGCTGGCCGAATGCTTCGCCGACGCCGACGCCGTGCTCCTCGCCCAGGTCGCCCGCCTGGAATTGCTCAAGCCGGAGGAACGGCTCGATCTGGACAAGCTCCTGCAAGACCTCAAGGCCGCCGGCAAAACCGCCGCCTGCCTGCCCCACGCCGACGCCATTGTCGCCCATCTCAAAAAGGAAGCCGGCGGCGGCGACGTCATTTGCGTTTTCAGCAACGGCGGTTTCGGCAATATCCACGAAAAACTCCTGGCCGCCCTGGGCCGCGGCAAATTGTGAAAACTCCGACAAACGCATATTTCGTCACGATGACTAACGATTTCTGGACAACCGGTCTTTCGTTGGTGGATCCCGACACCTGGGTCGGGGCGTGCTTCTTAGGGCTTATTATCGGGCTGCTGGCCTGGCTGTTGGGCGAGGCCGTTCGACTGGTGGTGCAGCACGCCAAGCGGGACGGCCAGGGGGACCACGCCGGCCTTAACTTCCTCGGCCAATTGGCCCGCGGGGCGGTCTGGCTGGTCGCTTTTCTTTCCTACGTCCACCTGGTTCCCACGCTGGAGAAACTGCTCAGTCCCTCGACTTTGGTGGGGGCGGCCACCTATGCGGTCATCGTGGGCCTTGTGGCCTGGTTGATCGCCGGCTTTTTGCGCCTGGCCTTGCATCGAGTCCTCCAAAGGCGGGGCGAGTCGGCTGACCAGACCGCCGTCCGCTTCCTCGGGCAATTGGTCAGGGTGGGAGTTTGGGTGGTTGCTTTTGTGGTTTACGCCCACTTGATTCCCGCCTTGAAAGATTTGCGCGGCGCCGGGCTGGCCAGCGTTGGACTCGTTTCCGTCGTCGTCGGCATGGCCGCGCAAAACACCCTCGGCAACTTGATCGCCGGCGTCGCCTTGGTCCTCTACCGCCCCTTCCATCTGGGCGACGATCTCCAAGTCAGCACCCCGGGCGGCTTGGAAACCGGCACGGTGGAAAACATCAGTCTCGGCTACACCGTTTTGCGCGCGGGCGACGAGCGCCGCCTGGTCATTCCCAACAACCTCATGGCCAGCCAGACCATCATCAACCTTTCCATGTCCAGCCAGCCCGTCCCTTGCCTGGCCGTCATTACCCTGGAGCACGATGCCGATGTGGACAAGGCCCGCCAAATCCTCCTCGATGTCGCCAGGCAGCATTCCAAGGCCCTCGCCACACCCACTTGCCGCATTACCAATTTATCCGGCGCCGGCGTCACCGTCACCCTCACCGCTTGGGCGGCTAATTCCGGGGCCGCGTCCGACATGAAAGCGACCTTCTCGAAGGCGCCAAAAAACAACTGGATCTGGCCGGCATTAAAATCCACCGCGATTGCGCTTTCGCGGCCTCCGGCAAATAACCCCGGACACACCCATCTGAATTTTTCTAAACCAATGAACATCCGCAAGCCAACCCTTAACCCGACGCGCCACTTAACCCTTCCGTGGAGCGCACGCGCCCTCGCGTGCCGCGGGCCGCGCCTCGCGGCCCGCATCCTCCCGCCGGTTGTTTTAGATGTGGTTGCACCGTCAAATAACCTATGACTATGAACCCGCCAAAAAAAATCCTCCTCCTCGCCGGCACCAAAAAAGGCCTTTTCCTCTTTGCCAGCGCCGACCGCCGCCGCTGGAAACGCAGCGGCCCGTTCCAGCCCGGCCGCGAAATCAACCACGCCATTTACGACCCGCGCGACGGCCGCATCTGGGCCGCCGCCAACGACTCCTGGTTCGGCTGCGAACTCGCTTGTTCCTCCGATTTGGGCAAAACCTGGAGCAACACTCCCCTCAAGTTCCCCGAACAGTCCGGCGCGAAACTGGACCGCATCTGGCACATCGAACCGGGCCGCGCCAGCCAGCCCCGCGTGCTCTTTGCCGGCGTCGCCCCCGCCGCCCTCTTTCGCAGCGACGACGGCGGCCAAAGTTGGAACGAGGTCGCCAGTCTGACCCGGCACCCCACCCGGGAGCGCTGGCATCCCGGCGCGGGCGGCCTTTGCCTGCATTCCATTGTTATTGACAACAACAGCCCGCAACAAATGTTCGTCGGCATTTCCGCCGTCGGCGTCTTCCGCACCGAGGACGACGGGGCGACCTGGCATGTCGCCAACAAAGGCACCCGCGCCGAGTTTCTCCCCGATAAATATCCCGAGTTCGGCCAGTGCGTTCACAAGCTCCTCCTCAGCGGCGGCGAATCCCCGGCGCTCTTTCAGCAAAATCACTGCGGCGTCTATCGCAGTTCCGACGCCGGGAAAAGCTGGAAAGAAATCTCGGCGGGACTCCCCTCGGATTTTGGTTTCCCGCTGGCCATTCATCCCCGCCAGCCCGGCACCCTTTACGTCCTCCCCCTCAAAGGCGCGGAATTCCGTTGTCCGCCCGAAGGCAAACTGCGCGTCTTTCGCAGCCGCGACGCCGGCGACACCTGGCAGCCCCTGGCCGCCGGCTTGCCGCAGCAAAACGTCTATGCCGGCATTTACCGCGAAGGCATGGCCACGGACTCACTGGACCCGGCCGGAATCTATTTCGGCACCAACACCGGAAAAATCTTCAGTTCCGCCGACGAAGGCGACACCTGGCGTTTGTTCGCCGACAATCTCCCCCCCGTCTATTCCGTCGCCACCGGGGTAATTTGACCTTTTCATTTATGAAGTTGTACTTTGTGATTGTTTCCAAAAACTGCCAGAGTTGAAATCGATAAAACAAATGACTGCATATCAAGAATTCTCTGCCCGGTTAAAGCTGCTCATCAGCAAGAATCCCGACCTGATCACAACGACGTTGAGCAACATTTTCACGATGCGACTCATCGGCAATAAGACGCACGGTGATTTGGCTGAAATTGCGATTGCCGAGTTTATCAACCAATACATGTATGACTTCAAGTCGGTCCATGTTGGAAAGGACCTCTACCGCGCCAAAGAGCACGAGGAGGACATCAAAATTATCAACGAGATTACGAAGGCAGAGTTTCCAGTGAGTCTCAAGGCTTATGGGGATGGGCCGCTGCAATTGTCCACCGACAAAACATTTCAGATGTTCCCCAGGCTCGAAGCGATTGGAATGTTGATACAAAAGAAGGAGGACATCGCCCGAATCTGGGCTGATCCGGCGTTTGCCGAATTCAGCACCATGAACGTACTGCCTCTTATCTATGACGAGAAAAAACAACGGTGCAACATTCTTGTATTCAATTCCGAGAGGGCAAAGGCTAGTGTCTCCCGCGTTGCCTACGAGGAGAAGGGAAGCGGGCGAATGCATCCCGCTTTCCGCTTTTACGATGCAGACGGGAATTACATCTGCGAAGTGCGTTACGGGAGCGGAACAGCTAACGCGCTCCAACGTGGCCTGTGGACGCACACGAAGAACGGCCTGAAGTATTTCGACAGTGTCACCAATGGTTGGATTGATTATTCGCACAACCTCATCCTCGTGAAGTTGTTCTCCCATGCCCTGCTTTCGACGAGCAAAGGGCACGAAGCGGCTTTGGCCAAGCTCAAGGAAGACATCGAGGAGCAGAAACGACACTCGAAATTGAGGTAAGAATGCATACTTTGAATTTGTTTGAAGATCTCATTGTGGACGCTCCGAAGACGGAAGGCATCAAATACGCAGGGTCGAAGCTCAAGCTGCTTCCTTACATCTTTCAACTCATGCGGAAGGTGAAACCGAGAACGGTTTTGGACGGCTTTGCCGGCACAACCAGAGTCTCCCAGGCCTTCGCGCAAGCTGGGCATCGCGTAATTGCCAATGACATTTCGGCATGGTCCAAAGTTTTTGCAACCTGCTACCTCCTCAATCCCCATCCGCGCGAACATTACCAGCCGTTCATTGACCGCCTCAACGCCTTGCCCGGAAAAGATGGATGGTTCACCGAACATTACGGAGGCGAACTAAACGGCGGAAGTTCCGCCGGCCAAGACACCCTCAAAAAACCGTGGCAAAAACATAACACCCGGCGGCTCGATGCCATCCGCGAAGAGATTGATCGCTTGACCCTTTCAGAGGTCGAGAGGGCGGTATTGTTGACCAGCTTGATTATGGCGATGGATGAAGTGGATAGCACTCTGGGCCATTTTGCTTCCTACCTTAACGATTGGTCACCCCGCTCCTATAAAAAAATACATCTGTGCGTCCCAAGTCTGATTCCGAAATTGGAAGCCCACGCCGTCCATCAAGGCGATATTTTCGATTTGATTCCAAAAGTTGAAGCCGATCTTGCCTATTTCGATCCGCCGTATGGTTCGAATAACGAAAAGATGCCGCCTTCCCGGGTGCGCTACGCTGCCTATTACCACCTCTGGACCTCCATTTGTCTGAATGACAAGCCGGACCTTTTCGGCAAGGCAAACCGCAGGGTGGATACATCGGACACCGTGGCGAATTCCGTCTTTGAAGATTTTCGGAGAAACGCTTCAGGACGTTTCATCGTCGTGGATGCGATAGAGCGTTTGCTCCGGGCAACCCGCGCCAGGCACATCATCTTGTCATACAGTTCCGGCGGGCGCGCGACTGCGGAGGAGTTGAACGAAGTTATCTCTTCTGCGGGACAGCTTGTTGAAGTGCTGGAAGTTGATTACCGGAAGAACGTCATGGCGGGGATGCGCTGGACGAACGAGTGGGTCAACGAGGCGGAAGCGCCCAACAAGGAGTTCCTCTTCTTAATCGAGAAGAGATGAGCGGCATTTGCCATATCCTATGCCAGCCGCAGTCAAACATTTTGAACCGGCCCATTTTATCAATCGCGAGTTGAGCTGGCTGGAGTTTAACCAGCGCGTGCTCAACGAGGCGCGCGACCCTGGCAATCCCCTCCTCGAACGCCTCAAGTTCCTTTGCATCACCGCCTCCAACCTCGACGAATTCTTCGAGGTCCGCGTCGCCGGCCTCAAGCAGCAAATCGAAAGCGGCGCCACCGGGCGCGGCATGGACGGATTGACCCCGGCGGAGACCTTGCGCGCCGTCCAGTCCCGCATCCGCCGGATGGTGCGCGACCAATATATCTGCTGGCGGCGGGAATTGGCGCCCGCCCTGGCCAAAAACGGCATCCGTTTTCTCCAGCCCGCCCAATTGCCCCGGGCCGATTTGAAATGGCTGGAAAATTTTTATCGCACCCAGGTCCTGCCCGTCCTCACGCCCCTGGCCATTGATCCCAAACATCCCTTCCCCCAATTGCTCAACAAATCGCTCAACATCATCGTCCAGGTCGAAATGAAAACCGGCACGGACACTCTCCGCCATCTGGCGGTGGTGCAGGCGCCCCGCGTCCTGCCGCCCGTCCTGCGCCTGGCGCGGGAGGGGCGGGATTATGTTTTTCTGGGCGGCGTCATCGGCTTTTTTTTGCCGGAGATCTTTCCCGGCACCAAAATCCTCGGCCACTGGCATTTCCGCGTCACCCGCAACAGCGAGCTTTACATTGACGAGCAGGACACGGGCAATTTGCTCAAGGCCGTCGAGAACGAACTGCACAACCGCCGCAAGGGCGACGCCGTCCGCCTGGAGATTGACCACGATTGCCCGGAGGCCATCCGCAAGGCCCTGCTGGGCACTTTGCGCCTGACGGAGGACGACGTTTATCTGATTGACGGTCCCCTCTCCCCGGCGCGCCTCATGGCCATCTATGAGGGCGATCACTCCCCGCAATTGCGGGAAAAGCCCTTCGCCCCGCTCCGGCCTGCCGCGGTGCGAAATCATCCCGTCCTGTTCGACGCCATCCGCCAGCAGGACATCCTGCTGCACCATCCCTACGAGAGTTTCGGCACCGTGGTTGATTTTCTCCAACAGGCGGCGCAGGACCCCGCCGTCCTGGCGGTCAAACTCACCCTCTACCGCACGGGGGGCGACACCCGCATCATCGGCGCCCTCAGGCAGGCCGCCACCAACGGCAAACAAGTCACCGCCGTCGTGGAATTGCGCGCGCGCTTCGACGAAGCCAACAACATCGAGTGGAGCCGCCAACTCGAGGAGGCCGGCGTCCATGTCGTCTATGGCTTGGTGGGCTATAAAATCCATTGCAAAATGTGCCTCGTCGTCCGCAGGGAGGAGGACGGCCTCCGCCGCTACGTTCACTTGAGCACCGGCAATTACAACCCCACCACCGCCCGGCTTTACACCGACATGGGACTGCTGACCTGCCAGCCTGATTTTGGCGAAGACGCCACCAATTTGTTTAATTTATTGACAGGCATCGGACGCTTTCAGGCCACCCGCAAGCTCCTGGTCTCGCCCTTTCAATTGCACGGCCGCATCCTCCAATTCATCCTTCGCGAGGCGGAAAACGCCCGCCGCGGCCGCCCCGCCCGCATCATCGCCAAGATGAACGCCCTGCTCGACGGCCAGGTCATCCAGGAGCTTTACCGCGCCTCTCAGGCCGGGGTGAAAATTGATCTTTTGGTCCGCGGCATCTGTTGTCTGCGCCCGCAATGGCCGGGCCTCAGCGACCACATCACTGTGCGCAGCGTGGTGGACCGCTTTTTGGAGCACAGCCGCATCTATTATTTTGAAAACGGCGGCGAGCCGGAAATCTTCCTGGGCAGCCCGGACTGGATGCCGCGCAACTTCTTCCGGCGCATCGAGGCCGTGTTCCCGGTGGAAGACCGCCCTTTGCGGGAGCGGGTGAAAAACGAAGTGCTGGATACCTGCCTGGCCGACAACGTCAAGGCCTGGCATCTGCAGGCCGACGGCAAGTATGTGCGCCGGCAGCCCCCCTCCGGGGCGCCGCGCCGCAGTCAAGCAGAATTCATCGCCCCGCCTCCCGCCGGCCCTTGACCCCGCCGCCCTGGCGGTCTCCTCCTCCTCATCCTCCTCCAAAATTGAAATCAAAAGCCGAACGACTGCTGCTCCTGATCCTGGCCGCCATCCAGTTTTGCACCACCCTGGATTTTGTCATCATCCTCCCGCTCGAACCGCAATATATGCGTCTCATGCGCATCAACCCCGCCCAGTTCAGCCTCATCGTCTCCGCTTATGCCATCGCGGCTGGGATTACGGGGGTGGCCGCCGGATTTCTTCTCGACTTGTTTGATCGCAAAAAGGCGCTGCTCTGGCTGTTCTCCGGTTTCGCGGTGGGCACGCTGCTGTGCGCGCTGGCTCCCAACTACCCTCTGCTCGTCGCCGCGCGGGCGGTGGCGGGCGCTTTTGGCGGCGTGACCGGCGCGCTCGTCCTCTCCATCGTCGGCGATGTCGTCCCGGAAGAACGCCGGGGCCGGGCCATGGGCTTGGTCATGTCTTCCTTCTCCGTCGCTTCCATCCTGGGCCTGCCGTTGGGCCTGTGGCTGGCCGCCAAGTTTTCCTGGCATGTGCCGTTTTTTATTATTGCCGCAATTTGCCTGCCGATTCTTTTGGCCGTTGCCCTGCGCGTGCCCTCCCTGCGCGGTCATTTGCAACACGCCCGCGACCATCATCCCGTGGCCCGCTTGTGGGCGGTCTTGATCGAGCCCAACCATCAACTGGCCTTTGTCTTCATGGCGGCGCTGACCTGCGCCGGCCTGACCATTTTCACCAACCTGGCCACCTACATGGAATTCAACGTCGGCTTGAGCGATGAGCAACTCCCGCTCATTTATTTGACAGGCGGAATCTGCACGGTTTTCAGCATGAACTGGATTGGCCGCTGGGCGGATCGCGCCGGCAAGTTGCGCGTCTTCACCCTCATGTCCTTGTCCGCCGCCGTTCCCATCCTCGCCCTGACCAATCTGCCGCGCGTGCCGCTGCCCGTCGCGCTGGCCACCTCCACCCTCCTCATGATCTGCATGTCGGGCCGGTTCGTGCCGGCCATGGCGATGATGACCGCGGCGGTGGAATCGCGCTACCGGGGCGGTTTCATGAGCGTCAATTCGTCCGTCCAGCAATTTTCCTGCGGTCTGGCGGCCTGGGCCAGCGGGGCGATTGTGGGACAGGGGCCCAACCGGGAAATCACTCATTTTCCCCTCGTGGGATTGGTCTCCCTGTCCTGCGTGTTCTCCTGCATCTGGCTGGCGCGGTTTCTCAAGCCCGCCGCCCGGGAACTGCCCGGCGCGCCCGTCTTCGCCGAGCCGCTCTGAACGGCGGCGCCGGTGTCATCTACGAGCGCGCCAGCCCGGCCCGGCGGTCGCGGAACAGTGAAACGCACACCACGAACAGCCCGGCACAGACGATCATCATGATCGAATAGAAATAAAACACCGACCCGCCTTCCGCTTTGAAGTAGCGGTGATTCAGGCCCGTGATGATGACGATCAGCAATTGCCCGGCCGCGTTGGCCAGATACCAAAGCGCCATGATCACGCTCTTCAAGTGCAGCGGCGCCTGCTCAAACGCAAACTCCAGCGCCGACGCCGACAGCAGGACTTCCCCCGCTTCCAGCACCGTGTAAGGCGCCAACTGCCACAGCACGCTTAAGTGCCGGCCCCGGTCCAGTTCATCCTGCACCATGCCGGAAACTATAAATGACGCCGCCGCCAGCAACATCCCCGCCGACATCCGCCGCAACGGCGTCGGGTTCAGCCCGGCCCGGCGCGCCAGCGGATAGATTCCCAGCGTCAGCACCGGCACCCAAATCATCACCAAAAGCGCCCCGGATCCCTGCATCGTTTCTCCGTTCAGCAGATGAAACGCCCTCATGGCGTTGCCTTGCAGCACCCAGGTCGAATTGACCTGATTGAACAACGCCCAAAACATCGGAATGGGCGCGAAGATCATCAGGATGCCAAGCACCGCTTTAATATCCTCCTGTCTTTCTCCCGCCGGTCGGACGCGCTTCTCCTTCCGCGCCGGCGGTTTGTGAACGTAATAGCGCCGCCCCATCCAGAATACCAGCGTTGCCAGCCCCATGAAAAATCCCGGCACGGCAAACGCCAGCCAGTAGCCCAGGCCCAGCTTCTCGCTGTGCAACCACGGCACAATGAAAAACGCCCCCGCCGCCCCTACGTTGACTGCCCAGTAAAACCAGCCGTAAACCTTCGTCATCAAATGCTCCTGGTCAGCCCCAAATTGGTCTCCCACAAACGCCGCCACACTGGACTTGATTCCCCCCGCCCCCAGGGCGATGAGCGCCAGCCCGGCGAAAAGTCCGATCCTCGTCCCCTCGCTCGCCGCCAGCGTCACCTGGCCCAGACAATAAACCAACGAAAGGCTGAAGATCGTCCAGTACCGGCCAACCCACCAATCCGCCAGCCAGCCTCCCAGCAGCGGCAGAAAATACACCGCCATGCCGAACAGATGCAGAACTTGCGTGGCATGGCCGCCGGTCATGTGCAGCCGGTTGACCAGATACATCTCCATGATCCCCATCAGCCCGTAATAGCTGAAGCGCTCGCAGGCTTCGTTGCCGACGATGTACTTGATCTGCGGCGGGAAACGATCGGGGCTTCTCCCGGCGACAGGCGCGGGCGGCGGGGCGGCGGGTTCGCTCATGGGATCATTCTCAGCGCGGCTGGTGCAGGCGGGCCCGCACCAGTTCGGGAAGATATTTCACCGCCACGGAACCGGGGAACAAGACGGCCTCGTGAAAACGGCCGAGGTCAAACTGGCCGCCCAGTTCCCTCTCGATGGCCTGGCGCAGACGGTAATGAGCCATGCGCCCGACAAAATAGGTGCTTAACTGGGTGGAGCTTTGTTTGGCGCGGATGACCTTGAGCCGCGCTTCGCCTTCGGACTGGAAGGCGTCGTCCATCAGAAACTTCAACGCGTCCTCGTCGCTCAGATTGGCGCAGTGCATGTTATGATCCAGAATGGCGTTGGCCACGGCGCGAAGGTAGAATTTTTGCTGCATGAGGCGGAGGCGGAGGTCGCCCCCGCCACAGCCACAGTCAAGCATATTCTGTTCGCCATAGACGGCCCAGCCCTCGACATAGGGGCCGGAGGCAAAGACTTTGCGGATGAGCGAGGGGTTGCGGTGGGCGTATTCCAGTTGGACGTAATGGCCGGGATAGGCCTCGTGAATGGTGAGGATTTGCAGCATGTGCCGGTTGTATTCCTCCAGAAAACTGGTCACTTGCGCGGGGGTCCAGTCCGACGGCGGCGGACTGATGTCGTAAAAGCTGGCGGCCTTGGGATCGAGCGGCGGGGCGCTCTCCATGAAAGCCACGGCGTTGCCACGCTGGAATTCCGGCATTTCGATCACCTGGCAAAGGTCGGGGTCGGGCAGGCGAAGCAGGTCGTGTTCGCGGATGAATGCCTTGATGTTTTCGACGGTGGCGCGGGCGTCGCGGGCCAGGTCTTCGGGCCGCCCATGCTCCTGATTGACGGCGGCGATGACTTTGTTGATGGTGTCGCGCCGGCCCTGCGAGTCATCGGGCAGCGGCACGGTTTTGGGATAGTATTGG
>Ga0187848_10001839_pt1 | contig 17475 bp, 14 predicted proteins | sample June2016WEW_4_40_FD_132424 | JGI IMG/M metagenome (GOLD analysis project Ga0187848, IMG submission 132424) | Peatland microbial communities from SPRUCE experiment site at the Marcell Experimental Forest, Minnesota, USA - June2016WEW_4_40 | ecosystem: Environmental > Terrestrial > Soil >... | reverse complement strand
TTCGTTCAGGATCTCCTGATTGCCGCTTTCAAAACCGACACAAAGCTGCCGGCATCCCGCGGCTTTCAGGACCTTCATGGTTTCCAGATCGAGATCGATCCGGGAGTTGGCGACAAAGGGGATGCGGACGTTGCTTTTGATCAAGGCCTCGGAAAAGGCGATCAGACGGCTTTTATTGACCGTCAGGGTATCGTCTTCGAAGAAGATCGATTTGACTTCAGGAAACGTTCTTTGAACGAAACGGATTTCCTCAATCACATCTTCCACGCTGCGTAATCGATATTTCCGACCAGTCATGGTCTGGGGATAAACACAAAACCGGCACAGGAACGGACATCCCCGGCTCGTGATCAGCGTCACCATTGGGTAGAGTGCATTCGGGTTGAAATAATCTGAAATCTGAAGATGTTTCGAATATACCCGACTGACCCAGGGCAGTTCATCCAGATTTTTTATAAATGGCCGATCCTGATTATGGACGACGGTACCATCTTTCCGGTAGGACAGACCATCGATGCCTGAAAATACCTCATTGCCGATACCGGGATTTTTTTCTAAAACCTCGGCAAGATCTCTTAATGTATATTCGTATTCTCTTCTTGCTACTGCATCCACGGCCTCTGATATAGCCAACGTCTCTTCAGGCAGGGCAGAGACATGCGTTCCCACAAGCACAATAATGGTCTTCGGAAGTCTTTCTTTCAAAGCGCTTGCTATCCGGATATCGTTTTGGATACTTGGTGTACTGGTGTCCATGACGATCAATTCCGGTCGTATCCGCCCTCCCATATCCAGGACATCTGCATCGGTCAATCCCCGTGCAGGCGCATCGGTCAGAGTCACTTCATGGCCGGCCTGTTCCAGTACGCCAGTGGTAAAAGCTAGCCATATGGGGAAATAAAGTGTGCCACTCTTGGTGACGGCAGGACTACGCTGCGACCGCGAAAACTTCGATAAAAACGGCGGATTGAGCACCCATATTTTCATATATCGCTTTCAGTCAAGGGGAAATCTTATCTTTGATAAAAGCAGGCTTCCCCAACGTTTCCCCTGTTGGTTTATGCCGAATTGGGGTTTTTAAACATAGCCCGGATTTTGTCGCCATATTGCCGTTCCTGCTCCGCAAAAAAACCGGCATCCCCAGTGTAGAAAATGGCCCTCTGCGGACAGGCAGCAAAGCAGTAAAGGCACTTCAGGCAGGGGCCAAGGGTCTTATGGTCGTCAGGGAAAAACCTCCCCAGCGGACAGACATCCCGGCAGACACCGCACCGGTCGCACCTTTTTTCATCCAGCGTGAGCGTGTCGATCCGCAGCTCATTTTTCAAGAACACGTCCTGCCGCAGACCGGTCAGGAAAAGGAGAGAGCCGAACCACTCGGTAGCCGCCAGATGAGTGAAAAAGGGCGTGTTTCTGATTTTCAGAAAAAACTTCTGCCTCTTCGGATGGTGGATGAAGCCTGCAATCGGCCCGGGCACGGGATGTTTGAACGGCACGGATTTCACTTTTTCCGCAATTCCCTGGACGACACGGTGATGCTCCCCCGTCAGAAGTCCCTTTTTCTCGGCGAGGGCCAGGGTTCTGACCTTTTGATACGGAAATTTCGCTATCCGGCAGCACAAAAGATCTATTAAATACGGATCGGCACCGACAATGATCGTATCCAAGCGGATCGGCGTTCCGCGGGTAGGCCCGAGACCTTCCATGGCAACCAGGGCGTCTACGATATGAAGATGGGGCTTTACGGCCTGGTTCAATAGAAGAATATTTTCCGGCAGATCGTCATGGGTCTTTTTCTTACTCTCCTGGCCCACCAGACATCCCATCAGGTTTTTCAGGCAGACGCTCATGCCGACCTCAAAATGGGTTTTCAGCTTGGGCAGATTGATAAAGAGGTCCGCTTCGAAACATTCTTTCGCGACCCTGACCTTGACGCCATTTTTGAAGAAAATGTCTTTAGACTCGGCATAATTCAGGTCTGTAACACGAATGCCGTAATACCTTGCCAGACGATCGATTCCCAGGCGCGAGATAACGCCGATCCGGTTTCTGTAAAATCCGCTGTTGGTCCCTTCACCGATGGTAATGTTTGAATACCCGCTGGTTTTCAGATAGGAAAGCAACGCGCTTAGAATGCGCAGGTCCGTTGTATTGCCGGTCAGGGCGTTCATATTGCTGTTCAGATTCGGCTTGATCAAGATACGTGCCCCCTTGTCAGCAGGCAAAAGGTCCCCGAATTGTTCCATGACGACCGGAAACCAGTTCAAAATCTCTTGATAGGATCTGCAGTTCACCAGAAAGATGCGGTCATCCATATATTATTTCAATGTTCTCCATACAAAGGGCTATATGTAATGTGATGAATCTATTCTGTTAAATGAGTGCAATTTTCCGTTCAATTGCCTGAAAAACATCATCAACGGTGATAGCTTCCATGCAGGCATGATGTTTCTTGTTGTTGCATCGCATTTCATCGCAGGACCATCGGCAGGGAAAGTCCTTTTCGACTATAAGATGCCCTTTGCCATAAGGTCCCGTCTCAATACTTTTTGACGGACCGAAAATCGCGACAGTCGGGGTTCCCAAAGCTGCGGCAATATGCATCGGTGCGCTGTCGTTACACACCAAGAGAGCGGCCTTCGCAATCACTCCCGAAAGTTGGCGAATTGTTATCTTTCCAGCTAACGATATAGGGCGGTTTCGCATCATGCCGGCAATTTCGCCGGCCAACCCGATTTCCGATCCTGCGGAAAGAAGCACCAGTGGCAGTCCGAACCTATCGATAATTCGGTCATAGAGGCTGGCGCATCTATGTGTCGGCCATCTTTTGAGCAGCATTCGGCCACCAGGATGAGCGCAGATAAAAGGAGTCGAAACGTTATTGTCCAGAAGCAACCGCTCCACTTCCGCTTTTTCGGTTTCCGATAAATAAATACCCCATTCCACAAAGTCGGTACTGCATCCCAGGAATCTAACCAGATCGAGATGGTATTCCACCTTGTGCTTCAATCTCTCATATGGCGTCACATGTGAAAGAAGAAAGCCACCACCACCCACGGCATAACTCACCTTCGCCCGGGATCTGGCCGGAAGCGCCAGGAATAAAATGTCTCGGATATCCGCCCTGGCCTCGATCACGAAATCAAACCGCCGTTTTCTCAACAGGCCGAGAAACGTAAAATAATTTTTCAGCGGTCGTTTATAAAACCAGAAGGGCTCATACACTATAACATCATCCACATACGGGTTGTACAAAAGGATTTCACGTCCTTCCAACGAGGTCAAAACAGTAATAGACGCCCCTAAAAATCGCTCCTTCAGAGGTTTTAGCATCGGCAGCGTCATGATAACATCGCCGATATAGGCGGTCCTTATCAAAAGAATCTGCTTTATAGTTTCAGGTAGAATAGGCACATGTTCAATAAAGGGCCGGAAAGGAAAAACTATTGAATTTCCGATAAAATCCACCAGCATGGTAAAGAATCGCTTTTTCCGGTTGACGATCTTATACACTCAAATCATCTTTCCTTTCAGATACGCGGAAATCGTGCGCATTTCGAAGGCTGTTATGTCTGGATAGGGGGAGATTAGGGTGATGTGCATATCACCTCACTAGGCGGAAATAGTTAATAATTCTCTTGAAATCACCGGTTAGGAGTGCTTTTGCCCCTTTGCAGGCGAGTCTGATTTTGTTCGTGAGAATGAAGAGGACAACATAGAGCCGCGACGGCTGTTGCCGGTGGAGGAGTCGTACCATAGGATTGGAGGACAAAAGGCGCAAAAGGCCGCGCGGCACCAGCGAATATCCCGAAAGATAGATCAAGTAGTTCAGGTATGTCCCCTTGGGGAAGGTGAAGGGCTTACGGCAAACCTCGGCCACCTCATCCATGATGATTCCCTCCTCCCGCGCCCGGTCGTTTAACTCCGTGCCGGGGAAGAAGATGAGTGAGGAAAGTTCGAGTCGGAATTTTCCCGGAAGGCTGAGCAACAGCCTCAATGTGTCGCGCACATCCTCCACGGTCTCCCAAGGATTGTCCAGAATGATGTGGTAGTCTGGGACAAGCATCCGGGATTTGTAACGGTTGAGGAGGGTGGCCGCCGACAACACCTTCTCGTCTGATATAACCCGACGATACATTCGCTTGATCCGCTCGCTGCCGGTTTGGATGCCCATCTCGGTGAAGTAAAGGCCAGCGTCCACCAGTAGATCTAGTTTCCGCTCGCTGAGCGTGGTCGGGCTGCACTGGGCGTGGAAGGGGAGGCCAATCTCGCTTTTGTAGCGGTCTCGGAACTCCTCAAAATACTCGACTGGCGAGGCAAAAAAGGTGTCGTCGAAAAAACTGATGATCTCGATATAATTAAAACGCTGCAGAACCTCCTTGAGTTCCCGGATTACGTTGTCGACACTGCGCCGTCGCAGCCGCATCATGGCGCTGCTCGCGCAGTAGGAACACTTGTGGGGGCACCCCCGGGAGGTCATCGTCCGGTACGCAAAACGATGCTGGTTGCTGAAATAGGGGAGCTTCAGGAATTGTTCCCGCATGATCCCGGCGGTCATTTGCCGGACCTCACCGGTTCTCCACTCAAAAATGTAATGGTCGCTAAAATCGTAGTCCACGAAGGGAAGTTCATCGAGATTCTCGACGATCGGTCCGGCTTCATTCCTGATGATGCCCACATCTGACCGGAACCAGCAACTTTGTACGTCGGTATAATCCGCACCTGATGCCATCTTGCGTGCTAGGTCGACGATTGCGTATTCCCCTTCCCCGATGCAGACCATGTCGCAGTGCTCTAGGCACTGTTCCGGGCGATAGGTTGGATGGGTTCCCCCCCAAATGATCGGCTTCCCGTGGAGTTCCTGCCGGAGGTAGGCGGTCACTTGCGCTGCCCGGTCGAAATAGAGGCTCATGAAGGATACCCCGATGAGATCGACATCCCTGCACAGGTCGGCGATACGGGCGAGGGTCTTCTCCTCGTAACGATAAACGTAGCTGCTGTCGAATCGGAGATGCTCGATCCCACCCGGGAGAAAGATGATCCGGCATGGGAATCCCGCCCGCTTCAGCACAGACGCAACTATCCTGACGCCGAAGGCGTCGATGTTGGGGGGTGTAGGGGTAATGAGCGCGACGTTCAATCAAACCTCCAGGAAAAGCGTGGTTGGCGGATTTACCTCCGCTGCCAGTCGCAGTTTGAATAGGAGCATTACTGGTTCGGATGAACCTGGTACTGCCGGGAAATCTCAACGAGCGTCTGCTCGCCTCTCAAAGCGTCCAACGCCATTTTTACCTTGAACGTCGGTGCATAACTTCTTCTCGGTCTTTTGCTCATAGCCGCTTCTCCTTAGCCTCATTTGTAAAAATTAATATCTTCCCAGACCAGCTTGCAGACAAGGTGTAAAAGTTAGAAAATGAAAAAAATTTCATCCCCGTCACAAAATTGCTCAGGTTGATACTGCAAGTACCCTCTCAATATTTTTCTTTTTGTAATGCATTTATGACAAATATTTTCATTAGAATAATTGCCATTTCCCTCTTTAAACATTCTCCTTGCTTCAATGTATTTATCACTATTCCAAATAACTGAAAATGTTTGGTCCTTCAGGTTTCCAAAATCGTGGTTCTTTTCACCTGTGTAATAGTTACAGCAAGGAGAAACCCCAAGATCCCAGTTTATAAAGGCAGTCCTATATAGCCAGGTGCATAGAGGAATCTGTTTTTGCTTTTTTATGATTCGATTTGAATATTCATAATTTTTGGCATATAAAAAGCCGTTTCTATTTCGATATGTATCTGGTATAATACTCAACATAATGACTTGAACCGTGTGCCCGCGCGTTTTTTAAAAAAAGATGAAAGACTTCGTGCACCAAAGGCACTGATATTCGGTGATGATGGAGTAATCAAAGTTATGTTCATAAATCCTTATTTACCAATTCAAATATTTACATCTTTTTTATCCAGATACTACAATCCTTTTAGCCGCAACATGAGATTGAAAAGTTTTTCAATAAACCAGGTTTTTCGTTGTGTATAATATTTTGGAAAAAGTAGATTATCAGTTTTTTTTATAATACCTTCTTTTAGTGCAATTTCATAAAGCTTTGTGTGGGGCTCGATGCGGAGGGAATTAAATTCAAAGTGTACTCTTTTCTTAAGTTTCAATTTTGCCCGTAAGATAAATAATATCATTGAAAAAAAATTGCGCAAATTTTGACCAGGTGGATTTTTAAAGAAATTGTAATTGGCCTCGAAACCATTTTCTCTTTCCAAAATACGATAGGTTTCCAAAATATCTTGTGTTGTAATATTTTTCCCTAATTTAGCTAAAACATCATTAGAAAATCCGTCAGGCGAAAATATTAAATTATCACATCCGGCTTCTTTTACCAGTGCCAAAAACTCCCTATCAATGTTTTTTTCGTTAAACCATGCAGACCACCTAACATTCAGCTTCCGTTTAATGATTTCCCGACAAATCTCTTCAGCATGTTTTTTAGGGATGTTGAAAACAGAATCAATAAACATAAAACGCTCTATACTATGTTTATTTAATAGACATTCGATTTCATCAACCACCAATACATGGTCTTTAAGCCGATAGCATCTGCCATTCAAAAACGGATATATGCAATAGATACAAGTGAGTGAACATCCTCGCTTTGTCTCGATACCAATAGCGTCCCTGTGTTTTTTATATCTTTCAATAGACATCCCATTGGTACTCATAATATTAAATTGCTTAGAACCTGGCAATGAACCCGAACCAGTAAATATGATTCTACCGTTTTTTCTGTAATAGAGCGAACGAACATTTTCTGGTGTTTCTATATTCTTAAGAAGCTCTGAAAAAGCAACCTCTCCCTCAAGAAAGATGCCAAAATCTATTCTCGGTTCATCAGACATTATTTCATTAGCAAATATCGAGAAACCTGAGCCACCCAGTACGATATTGGCATTAGAACAAGATTTTATTATATCTATGGTATCCTTTAAATATTTATAATAAAAGGTTACTTTTTTCTTGTTAGTAGAATCAATGTTTCGTAATGAAATGCCAATAACATCAGGCACAAAGATTGCGATAATTTCTTTAATCTCTTCAAATGGCTTTTTGGACAAATTCACATCAAAAATCTTAACAGTATGGCCAATTAGTGAGGATTTTATACAAGAAAGACCTATTGGAAAGACCAGAGGTTCCTTATCACCCAAGTAAGATGTAAGTAATAGGATATTCACAAGCAAGCATTCACATTTTTCATAAAACTGTAAACATTTTTCATACCAATATAGATAAATTTGAACAATGGCTTTAGTGCCTTACTGTTTAAAATATCGACTATAGGCGAAGTGATGAGAATCTTTAGTAATGGGCCGGGGAATTTACCTTTTTTTGAAAGCGTCATAAGGAGATTCAAGTACTCAGGCTTACGCATAGTATAGGTCTTTTCATAAATTTCCTTGTACTCATCGATCACAAGAACTTTTTTTTTAGCCATTTCATATAACAGTGTCCCAGGGTAAAGAATCAAAGTGAACGGTTGCAAACGAAATGGCTTCGGTATATTGGATATAAAACGCAAGCTGTCAATTCTATCTTCATCTGTTTCAAATGGAACATCAACTAAAAAATCATAGTTGGGAGGATACATTTTATCCTTAAACTTATTAATAATGATTATGGCTTTCATCATCCTTTTATTGTTCATGATTTCTCGGTTGTACAACCTTTGCATTCGGACGCTACCGCTTTCAATCCCCATTTGAACATATATAAGACCAGCATCCACAAGAAGTGACATTTTTTCTTCTGTTACACTAAGAGGACTGACGAGGCAGGAAAACGGAAATCCAATTTTTGCTTTATATTGTATAGCGAATTCCCTAAGATTATCAATTTTTTGGGCCATAAACTCATCATCAGAAATCCATATATAATTAACATATGACATCTCCCGTTTGACCCACATAAGTTCTTCAATTACATTGTTTACAGACCTCCAACGCAGCTTTCCCTTACCACCATACATTTCTTTTATTGTGTGGTTTATACAATAGGCACAGCTATGGGGGCATCCTCTGCTGGTCATGGTTTGATACCCAGTTTTACCAAGATACTTAGAAACCGTACCGCCTTTAAGAAATAATTCTGTTACCGTGTGTGAAATAGGTACTATTTGGTCATTGATCATTATGTGATGGTCATCCATACTGTAATCGGGAAAAGGGTAGATATCTAAATCGCGTGGCAAAGGACTTAGAGGATTTTTTATTACTTTATTACCGGTATTGAACCATAAGTTTATTGTATGCAAGTAATCTTCGCCTCTGGACATTTTATTTACAAGTTCTAGCGTGGCATCCTCACCTTCACCGATACACACGATGTCAGCATATTTCAAACACTCATCAGGCTTGATGGTTGGATGCACTCCACCCCATATGATAGGGGTAGATAACTCCTTTTTCAATTTATTTGTTAACTGAATAGCTCCATTAAAAAAATTGGTCATCAATGTGATACCAATTAAATCTGATTGCCGACATAAAGAAATGACTTCTTCAAGAATATGATTTTCGTATCTTTGTTTTTCATATACAATGTCATCACCATAAGGATCAGGAAGAAATATTAATTGTGTCTTATGGCCATGCTGTTTTAGATATGCAGAAATGACTCGAATTCCCAAAGAGGTTATATCTGGATATAATGATATTAAAGTTATTTTCATGTTTGCGGCTTTTTTACGAGGTCGTTATTTTGGGGCTCGGGCAATCCTTCGCAGGATTCTGCCTTCGGGATCAAACACCCTTCCTGGAATTCCTCCCAGAACATCCAGTGCTCGGGGTGGCGCTTGATGAAGGTTTCGAAGACCCGCGTGTATTCCGCCGTGCTGTGTCGCACGTCAGCTTTGCGGTCGTCGGTTAGCTGCAAGGCGATCGGCGCCTCTATGATAGCCAGGTGGGTGAAGTCCGGCTGCTGCACGCAGAACAGAGGCAGTAGCACTGCACCGGTGGTGCGCGCCATTCGTGCCGGCCCCGGCGGGAACAGCATGGTCCGACCCAGGAAGGGCAGTGAGATGTAGTTTTCACCGGCACCCCTGATACCGCCGATCCCGTCACCGGTGATCATCAGGATACCATTGCGCTTCAGCGTCTCATAGGCCGGCCGTAGCGACTTGCCGACGTGGACATGCTTAACATTGAATTGGTTCTCTAGCCGCAGGCGGATGCGCAGGTGGACGTTCTTGTGCACCCAGCTGTGGTCCTCGGCGTTCGCGTCGCGGTAACCGATCTGGCTGACATCATAACCCCTTATGCCGAGCGCCACGAGCGGGAACTGCTTGCACCCGTAGTGCATATGCACAAGGATCGCCCCTCGGCCCGCCTTGAGGGCCGTATCGAGGTTCTTAAGGCCCTCAAACCTGATGTGTTGCGAGAGGTTGGCGGCGTTCAGCGTGGCGTACTTGTAGAACTCCATGTGCTCAATATAGTGACGCTGGATGTTCCGCTGCGCGATGCGGTACGCCTCTACCTCCGTCATACGGCTGCCGTAGGTCGCCAAAAGGTTTGCGGCGATGCGGCCATTCCGCTCACGCAGGATCAGCGATTCTGCGAGTCCTACCGCCTCGCCGAAGAGATACGCCAGGCGCCACGGCGAGGTGGTAACGCACCAGCGCAGTGGATACCAGGCCACGAGCTTAGCCATGTCACGCAGAATGTTGTCCTTGATGATCATTGCTGCCTCAATAGAACGACTGCCCCCACCGAGAGCGGTGATTGTCAGCGAGCAGTTTGTTCCGGTCCCCCTCGAGGAAACGGGCAACGCTATCCACCATCTCCATAACCTCATTGGTCATCGCATGATATCGGAACAGTCCCTGCCGACCGCTGGTGAGCAGATTCCCGAAGCCGGAGACGTGCTCTAGCAAACGCTGTTGGTCCTGTTCGAACCCCATCGTGTATACCGGATAGGCGTTCGGCATGTCGACGACGAAGGAATCCTTCACGAGATCGCGCGACGCCAGCAACCCCATCTCGAGGAGCGCGTCGACACAGCGGTCGACAAGCGGCCCGGCCGGCATTGTGTGGAACTCATCTCCCTCGCTGCAGCAGACCTCCATGCATAACGAGCTCATACCTGGGGGCGATAGCTCACGGCTCATCGCCTTAGGTTCGTAGACCCGCTTGAAGGGGTGGTTACGCATCATCGAGAAGATCTCAAGGCAGTCAAAGATCCGATCCTGGTCCACGATGAGGTTCACAAGCCGTACGGTGCGGTATGTGAGGCGGCTTACCGCCGCGAGGAGCTCTGGTCCTGGAACAGGCGTCAGTGCACACACGAACTGTTGGAGGGGGATCGTGGAAATGTAAAGATCTGCCCGCAGCGTCCGGTTCTGGCCCACCTGTTCTACGGTCAAGCCCTGTACCAGCCCACCTTCAGTCAGCACGCCCTTGACTTCGGCGCCGAGGTGAACGCTCTCCTGCGGGAGCGTTTCGGCCATCACATCGCAGAGCTGCCCGGCACCTTTGCGGGGATAACAGGCCAGAATGTCCCTGGCAGAAGGGTGATTACCCCGGGCAAGCTGCTCACGGGTATTCCGGCTGAACCAGGATTGCACTTTCTTGAAGATGTTGTCCACAGGATTCTTACCGCTGACGTTTTCCCGCTCCCTGGCCCACAGGGGCGATATCCGCTCCGACGGCAGTCCGCAGCACTTTTCGATGTACGGGGCGTAGAAATCCTCGAAAAGCTTCGGGCCAAACCGCTCGATCATGACGGTTTTGAGATTGGACTGCCCAGCAGCGGTACGGCGCCCCTTCAGACGCCAGAGTGCAAAATCAAGCAGGTAACCCGCGCTACGTAGAGGGTTCATACGCGTGAACATCTCTATTGGCCTAAGGGGGTAGGAAAGCATGCCCCCCCGGGTCACCATCGCAAACCGGTCGCGGATGTGAATGAGGTCGTCGCCGAGCAGTTCTCTGTAGTCAGGGAGATAATCGTCGAAAAACAGGTGGGGACCATAGTCGAAGAGGAATTCCCTGCTGTTCCAGGTGTGGGAAAAGGTCTGGACCATGCCCCCTAGCCGGTCCCCCCGCTCAACAATTTCAACCTTGTAACCTTTCCGGTTCAGCAAAAACGCCAAGCGCAGGCCGCTGAAGCCGCCGCCTAAGATGAGTATCTTCTTACAAGATTCCTTCCGCTTACATTTTCTCACTCTTTGCCCTATAGAACTAAGATTTGATTCGAAGAAATCTGATGTGAGCAAATCATGATAATCCCCTTTCGTGAAAGTGAAGTTTCATGGCAACCAGCTTCAAAAACCGATGAAAAACAAGAAAAAATCGACCAGCAGAAGGCCTATTAAAAAAATAGAGAAAGGGACGGGATATTAAAACTTCCAGCACTTTTGGGGGAATACGATATTTATTCATATCAAGCAGGAAATTAAGATATCCACCTTGATATCTCTGGCCAAAAGTCTTATCATACATATCAGTGTAAAATATGCCATCAGCAGAAGCCTTTTTTTGAAGCTTAGTTCCAGGGAAAAAACTCAATGCATAGACCCTAGTATCATAAGGACGTGGTAGCTTAACTAGTAAACGGACAGTGTCCAAGAGATCTTCATTAGTTTCATAAGGATTTTCAATGATAAAATCGTAATAGGGGAAAAGACGATCTTTATAACTATTAATAATTTTGGCTGCTGTTAATGATTGATCAACATTTCCGACATGTTGCCGATCATAGAGTTCAATTATTCGTTTACTGCCTGACTGGATTCCCATACCGACATTAGTTAGTCCCGCATCAACAAGCAAGTCAAAATTCTTCTTGGTTACGTTGACGGGAGATACGAGTATATAGAAAGGAAGTTTAATTTTTTCTTTGTATTGCTTCGTGAATTCCTGTAAATCTGAAATACTCCGACTTGCAAAGGTGTCATCGCAAAAGCATATTTCACCAATAAAAGGAAATGCATTTTTAACCCAGATTAATTCTTCTATCAAGTTTCTGATGCTTCTCTTTCTGAAATAGCGCCGACCATATATATACTCGGTTAGAGGGTATTCGCCACAAAAAGTGCAATTAAACGGGCATCCCCGAGACGAAAGTACCTGGTATGCCGGATTATTAGATCGGTTATGATTGAGAGGGGGAAAGAATTTTAAGAGATGCTGGCGCCAGTTTTCTGATGTCATTGGTATAATCTTGTCTTGCATTAACAGATGGTGGTCATCAAAACTGTAATCTGGGAAAGGTAGGCTGTCTAAATCGCTTGCCAGATCTCCTGCACCATTATTGATAACTCGGCCATTTTTTTTAAGCCATATACCTGGAATAGTCGATATATCATGACCATTTTGCATGCACCGAACCAATTCAATCATGGAGGTTTCAGCTTCGCCAACGCACACTAAATCAGCTGTTTCAAGACATTCCTCAGGACATACGGTCGGATGAATACCCCCCCAGATAATCGGTGTCGAAATAGAGCTTTTAATGCGTTGAGTAAGTTCAACGGCAACTGACTGATGATGCGTCATCAAAGATATGCCGATAAGGCTAGAATCTTTGCAAAGATCGATTATCTGATTCAGGACATTTTCACTATAGTGATACTTGGTGTGTGTTGCCCTACGTTTAAGATCTTCTAACATAGGTAGAAATAAAAGCTGTGATTGATAACCGTTTTGCTTAAGCAACGAAGAAAGAATTCGAAGGCCAATCGCATCGGTAGACAGTCCCAGTGATATAAAAGTAATTTTCATAAATATTTTCCTATCAATATGCTTAAGGGGATACTACCCCGATTTTGCCCCTAGTTTCCTAAAGGAGAGGTTTGTTGTTTTTTCCATAATTTGGGTGGGATTCCTTCATCCTTCATCAACAAATAGCTGTGGATAATCCTCTGAGGCCTGGAAACGATGTTTGAGTAATGTCATCCCAAAATGACAAGGATATCTTTTCACATAGTCAGAGAAGAATTCAGCATATCGACCTATATCATATGCAGCGGTTTTTTTCAAATCGAAAAAGGCGGTTTGTGGCAAATCAAAAGGTTTTTCAAAAATAAGTAAATGTGTATCATCACTATTACGAACAACAAAAGTCGGAATGATGGACGCCCCCGTTTTTCTTGCCAACCTAAAGGGACCTGATGAGAACATAGCCTTACGGCCGAGAAAATTTACAGGTGTCCAGTTTGAACCATCTCTTCCATCAAATGCAATAGATAATATTTCGTTGTTCTTCAGAGCCTGAAGCATAGGCCGTAAGAATCTTTCTGCCTGTATGTATTTTACAGGGAGACTGTCAGCATCACGCTTTCTCCATACCCATAGTCTTTCATCTATAAGAGATTTATGCCTTTGTTTTCCTGTAAGCTGATTCACTTTATATCCCTCATATCCCAAATAGGGGAGTGGAAGAAGAAAGGAGCCGAAGTGAGCGAGCAAAAGGATAACTCCATTACCATAAGATAGCGCTTTGTTAATGTTTTCAATTCCTCTAACTTCTATCATTTCAGCAAGTATTTCTTTTGAAAGCCTTCCAAAGAAAAGAGTTTCAATTATGCGGGCATAATGATTTTCAAAACATTTCTTGGTGGCTTTCATGATTTCTTCTTTGTTTTTTTCATCTTTAAGAATTCCAGATATTTCTTTAGCCAAAGATTCTTTGTTCGTTGCGTTAATATGGTAGATTACACGCCCCAAGAACCGTCCCATTAACGATATTTTTCGCCATCCTATCAATCGAAAAAAAAGATAAGAAATTTCCCCAAAAACCCACAAGCCAGCGTCGACCAGTCTAGTCAATAAATGAGATATTTTCATAATTCTATATCTGCAAAATGATTGACGCCGCGATACATCCCATCCGCGATCACCTGCGCCCATTCCCACATTTTGTTGAAAGTTTTCATTGACATACAACGGTGGTTTCCTTATATTCCTTTCCCAGAAAAGAAAGTTCTTGTCAATCAGTGTTCCGGGTGCTAGAGCGCAATCAGATCGTCAGTTCAACGGTCGGCCCGACGCTGGCCAGTCAATAACAGAGAGCTGGAGCATATGCATAAACGAAACAAAACCTTAGAATGGGCCTTCAACCAACTGGTCAACCGCAGCCTGCAGGGATGGTCCTACCGCCACGACCGCGGGCTGGCGAAACCGACCAGGATCATCTTCTGCGTCACCCTGCGGTGCAACATCAAGTGCCAGCAGTGCGCGATCTGGCGGATGCCGAAAAAAGAGGAGCTAACCACCGAGGAGTGGAAGAAGGTCATCACCGACCTTAGCAGTTGGATTGGGCCATGTCGGATCCAACTTGCGGGTGGCGAGATCTTCATGCGCAGGGACATCACCGACATCATCGACTTCGCGACCCAGCAGGGGGTCCTAACCGGCGTGGTCACCAACGGCACGATGATCGACCGCCCCCTGGCTCGGAAGATCGTCAACTCAGGGCTCGGTTACATCCACATCTCCGTCGACGGGATCAGGCCCGAGACGCACGATGAGGTACGGGGCATCCCCGGTCTGTACGCTAGGACGATGGCGGCTGTCGACGCCCTACTCGAGGCGGGCCGGGGCAGTGGTATGTCGATCTCCTTCGCGACGGTCATCAGCCGCAAGAACATGCACGAACTCGTCGATCTCGTGCACCTAGTGGAGCGCAAGGGGCTCGACGGGATCATTTTCAACCCCCTCGGCCCAACGATCGACAGCGACCCCGAGTGGTACAAGAAGACCGACCTCTGGTTCGATGACCTCACGTCAATAAACCGGGTGCTCGATCAGCTGATCGAGCTCAAGCACAGTGGTGCGAAGATCCTGAACCCGCCCGAGCAGCTCGAAGGGATGAAGAAGTACTTCGAGCAGCCCTACCTGCTGATGCACGATAGGTGCATGGTAGGTATCACTAACCTGAGCATCACTTGTGACGGGTTCATCCATACCTGCTTCAAGATGGCACCCCTCGGCAACGTCCGGGAGGTAACGCCCCGCGATGCTTGGGATTCCGCGAAGGCTTGGGAGATCAGGCGGATGATCAAGAACTGTGACATCCACTGCAGCCCGGGCAATTTCGTCTACCGAAGGAGTCTCATAAGCGAAGCCCTCCGGTTCCTGCGGTTCGGTTAGCACTCCATAAATTTATTTCTTTTACGCATACTGGATCCTCCTGATCCCTATCCGTTGTTTCTATTCATAATCGGAAAAAAGGGGGTGTTCATCCAACGAAGCCATCATTTTTCTTAAACACAATGTATATCCGTAATGGTGGGGATATTGGTAGATATAATCCGAAAGAATATTAGCAAATTCCTGCATGATAGCGGCAGCCTCAGAAGATTTGTCAAAATTATATTTTTTACTCAATGGTGGATGAAATACAAGTCTGTGAGAGAGTTTTTTTTCTGTGATAATGAATACGGGCACAATCAACGCACCTGTCTTCAATGCAAGACCAGCTACACCTTTTGGAAAGTTTGCTATCCTTTCCAAAAAACTAACTTCCACGGTTTTTCGGGCTGCACCACCGTCTGAAGTAATGCCGACAATTTCGTTACGTTGCAATGCTCTGAACAAAGGGCGAAGAGATCCTCCTACAGGAAAATGCTTAATAGGCAGCAGATTTTCATACTGCGCTTTTTTATCTAATGATATTTTCTGAATGGCTGTCGTCGCATGCGTTTTCCAGAGGGAGGCGGAAGCGCTTATTTGATTGATTACATATCCACAATATCCTAAAATTGGGAGTACCATCTGGAAAGCACCAAAATGCGCCTGAAGGAGCAGTACCCCCGTCCCATTGCAAAGGGCTTTATCCAAATGCTCCTGACCGACAATGGATACATGTTTTCTAACATAATTACGGTCAATGATTGGATATAGCAGTACTTCAAGTTCGGAAATACAGTAGTTCTCAAAACTCTTTCTTGTGATAGTATTAATATATTTGTCATTACAATTCGGAAGAATGCGTTTCAGTTCATTAAACAGAACTAGTCGTTTTTCTTTTGACGTCAAGCATAGCAGGTCGCCGCCAATTTTACCGAGACGATAGACCCCTGATAAGGGAATGAATCGGATACAAACTCTAAGAGGAAACCAGTAAATTAACCGTGCTAAATCTTTCAATAAACTAAGCAAGCTTATGCTCTCTTCCTCTCTCGGTTCCTCTCACTGAAGGCGAGGGGATTCCATGTCGATGCAAAAAACTCTATCTGGACCGTTCTAATTTCATTTCCATGCTTCGCCACGATGAGCTCAAATGGCGTAAGGGGCGTTAACTCGATGGCACAGCCCAAACTCACGCGATCAAGGTCGGATCCATCTTTTTTACCCACCATTCCTCGCAGGGAATTTGTAGGACGATGGGAAGGCCACTTCGCGTCCCAAGCCCTTCAATGCCCTATTACCAAATTGCCGTAAAAATTGGCCAAAGTACCAACGCCACGAAATCCCCATCAAAGGACGAGTAGTGGGCCAGAAAATAATACGATCTATGCCTGCTTCCTCCGCAAGTTGAACGGCTTTCATGATCATCTCCCTGCGGTCGTTCCAATTGAACAGGACATACTTCCACTCGATTATCGGGCTAGCCTGTTCTCTTGCGTTGCGGAAAGCCACGAGGTCTTTCATGTTGTTATAGGCCTTCTCGAAACTGCCCTTCCTCTGGTAACGTGCAACCGATGCCTCGCTGCAGCCATGAATTGAGAACATGACTTCGTCTAGGAGAAGCGCGGCCTCACGCTTTTCATCGGAGTCCAGCATTGTACCATTTGTCGATGTAACGATCCGCGCTATCGGATTATGCTGACGTAGTATTTTGATCTGCTCCAAAACGTTCCTTGGCAGAAACGGTTCGCCAGCAGCCAAAAAACTTATCTGCTCAAGCCCGAGCCGGCTTACCTCACGTGAGATCTTCTCCATATCCTCATCGCTGAGGGTCATCTTCTTGCGCAGCTTTACCTCACGCAGACGGGGACAGTCCTGGCAATCGATGTTGCAGCGAACCGTGTTCTCCACCAGCAGGTCCCGACGCGGCACGCCGTGCTCTTTCTCGTGCTGCTCGGCTTCGCCGGACGGACAACAACGGAGACTCCGACAGACCACACAACTGAGCAACGGCAGGCGTCCCCGAGCGAGACTTTGTTTTAGTCGCTGTGCCGACGGGCCGTTGAGACACTCATCGAGGGTCTGATCGGAAAAGTTTCCGATCCAGGTGTCACTGGTGTAGGATTCAACACCGCAGGCCACCGTCATGTCGCAAAAGACAGAAAGACTGTGATCTGCAGTGCCAGCAAGTGAAGCGCACCAAAACCGTTGCGAGCGCATTCTTGCGTTTAATTCCATTTGACGCCGTTTCAGCTTGCGCAGCAACTCTATGAGCCTCAGATCGAACTCCATTTTAATCCTCCAATATTGATGTGTATTTATTTTTCTCTAAATGACAGCGTGTCTG
>Ga0187848_10001836_pt1 | contig 17504 bp, 13 predicted proteins | sample June2016WEW_4_40_FD_132424 | JGI IMG/M metagenome (GOLD analysis project Ga0187848, IMG submission 132424) | Peatland microbial communities from SPRUCE experiment site at the Marcell Experimental Forest, Minnesota, USA - June2016WEW_4_40 | ecosystem: Environmental > Terrestrial > Soil >... | reverse complement strand
GTGGCGCCGGTACGTTTCGTAGAGAAACTTCTTCAGGGCGGGGTTGGAGAAGTCCGCCACATAGGTCCCGAACCAAGTGCCCAGTTTGGCATTCCCATTCTCTTCGCGCAGGAACCAGTCCTTGTGGGCGTTGTAAAAGTCCTCGTCGGCATTGCCAAAAACCGCCAGCCACAAACCCGGCTTGATGAACCTCCAGTCCGGGCCGGCGGGGCCGGCCAACATCGGCCTCGGCAAGGCGGGCGGCCTGAAGTCCGCGGCGCCGCCCGGTGTGGCGTCCGGCAGCGGCGGCGGGGCAATCGCGGGCGACAGCGAGTCCATCCAATCGAGATCCCCGCCGCCAGCCGGCGCCGGCGCGACGGCCGGCCTGGACGCGCCGAAATCATCTCCGACCAAGGGCCGCGGTTCCGCCACCAGCGGCCTCGCCGTGGGAATCGCGTTGGGTGGAGCAGATTCGGGCCCGGAGATCACGAAGCTGTGGCCGCACTGGGCGCATTTTCCCCGCTTGCCCGCAAGCTCCGGCTTGAACGCATACTGGCGGCCACATTCAGGACATCGAAAGGACATCGCCATCGCATTGACCTCCTGAAAGGACCGGTCGCGCGCCCTCGCGTAGCGCCGGGTCGAAGCACCTATTTTGCTCAGCCGCCGCGTGGTTGTCGATAGGGGGGAGATGTACTGCCTGGAGGCGGGCGGAAAGGGCGGTATTTGGTCGTTGCAGAGCGCGGGAGGGATGACAGCCTTCACCCAACTGACTCCCGGAGGGGGAGGGAGCGGAAACGGGGGTGAAGCGGACCGGCTGGTTCTGCGGGCCAACTCCGACGAGATCAAACTCCAGGTCAAGGACCGAGCGGAGGCGGCAAGTCTCCCCTCTCTCGGATGGAGATGGGATAGTTTGTAGGGTGGGTCGAGCGCAGCGAGCCCCACCACAAGGATTTCCCCGAGAATGGTGGGGCTCGCCGACCATGCTGCGCATGCTGCCCGTCGACCCACCCCACATGTTGTGTCCCGCAGGCGAGAGGTGAAACATTCACAACCTCGGAGGTGCCCATGCCCGAGCAATTTATTGGCGCAGCGATTCAACCGGTCGTCGAAACGCTCCACGCCGGCCGCATGGGCGCGGGCGAACCCGGGCTGCCTCGGCAATTCCGCTGGCGCCGCCGAACCATCCAGATCGCCCAAGTGCTGAGAACCTGGCGGGAAACCGGCCCCTGCCGCCACGGCAGCGGCGAGGCGTACGTCCGCAAGCACTGGTTCGAAGTGCTGACCGACTCGGGCGAAACCATGAGAATCTATTTCGAGCGGCAGTCCAGATCGCGGAACCGCAAGGCCCGCTGGTGGCTGTTCACCGTCGAAAGCCCTGCGTGAGCCCCCGAGGGTCGGGCGGTCGAAACGGGGGGTGAAACGGACCGGGCGGTTCTTCCCGCAGTCAGGTAATGTGTCCCCGGACCTTGGCGGACCTTGGACCTTGCCCAGACCTTGTGTCCCCAGACTTTGTCAGACCCGTGTAGCCAAAACTGTACCTGCCCCGTCTTCCACTAGGTGAGTCCCAGGCCGCTCCAACATTGCGGGGCTGCTGTTTTCCGGGTATGAAGGAGTTAGCGGGGCCGCGCCGCTACCCCGCTGATTTTTCAACCGGCGCGGGCGCTCGAGCGATCCCCGCGCGACAAACATCACGGTCGAAAGCAATGGCCCCCCACGCGAAACACACTGTGGCAGACTTCCCGGAAGTGGCGCTGCAATGGGACGCGCAGCGGAACGGCGATGCCCGTCCTGAGAGCATTGCCGCAGGCGCGAGAAAAAAGTTCTGGTGGGTCTGCACGAAAGGACCGGACCACCTTTGGCAGGCATCCCCCAACGGCCGGATCAAGGTCGTCGGCAGCGGGCGCGCGCGGCGCACTGTGATCCGGGGTTGCCCGGCGTGCGATGGAAAGCAGGCTTCGGTGACGAACTCGCTCGCGGCGCTATTTCCCCAGACAGCCGCTGAATGGCACCCAACCAAGAACGGAGATGTCACGCCAGACAAGGTGGTAGCTCGGTCGGGTAAGCGTTACTGGTGGAAATGCCCCAAGGGGAGGGACCACGAATGGGAGGCGACACCCAACAACCGGACACCCAGCAACGGCGTGAACGGGACCGGGTGTCCCTGCTGTTCCGGGCAGAAGCTGTCGGTGACCAACTGCCTGGAGACCCTGCAACCGGAGTTGGCGAAGCAATGGCATCCCGAATTAAACGGCGGACTGACGCCGCGCGACGTCCTAGCGGGGACGAGCAAGAGTTACTGGTGGAAATGCCCGCAGGGGCCAGATCACGAGTGGCCTAAGTCTCCCAACCAGCGCGTTAGCAAAGGCGCCGACTGCCCATTCTGTCGTGGCCTCCGCGTTTCTGTTACAAACAGCTTGGCCACCCGGTTCCCCGACATGGCGAAGTTCTGGCACCCTACCCTAAATGGAAGTGTGGCCCCAAGCGACATAACCTACGGCAGTGGCCGTGAGTACTGGTGGAAGTGTCCCAAGGGTCCGGATCACGAATGGGAACGGTCCCCAAACGACATGGTGAACGAGAGAGCGGCGATCTGTCCGTTTTGCTCAAACTTACGCCTGTCCATCACGAATTGCCTAGCGACCAGATTTCCTCGGATTGCCGCTGAATTCCATCCCACGGCGAACATTGAGGTCGCGACTGGACGGGTTCTCACGGCAAGGGACGTCATTGCGGGGAGCAAAAGGGAAGTTGTTTGGCGGTGCAGCAGGAATCGAGACCACGAGTGGCCTGCCCCCCTGGTTCGCCGCACCGGGAATCGCACAGGCTGCCCGTGGTGCCGAATTACCCCGCGGTCCAAAGTGGAGATCTTCATCGCGTTCGAACTCGCGCATGTTATTGGGTTCGACCCCACCGAACACAAATTGCGCGTCGGCAAGAAGGTGCTGGACGTTGATGTGCTCATACGCCGGCTGTCGCTCGTGGTGGAGTATGACGGGTCTTACACGCACAGGGGTAAGGTGATGGCCGACCGTCGAAAGACGGAACAACTCCGCCGGGCAGGGTGGACCGTGGTCCGTATGCGCGAGGAGCCTCTCAAGCCGCTGACACATTTTGACGTCCGCGTCCCGGTGATCCGCGCCCGCGACGAGTCAGCAATCAAACGGGGCGTCGACGACGTTCTTCGGCAGATTGCGAAGGTGCAAGGGATCCGATTTCCCAGGGCGGCAGTCTATCTGCGGCGCACCCACTGCGCGAACATGCGAGCAGCAGAACGTCACATCGCGGAGCTGCTTGCGACGCTGGTTTGAGCGAGGCCGGAAGAGGGGACATCGCTCATTAACGCCCCCGTCGTGCTTCCTCTCCCTGAATATGAGTGATGTCCCCCTTTCCGCTCCCCCTTTCCGCTCCCCCCTTTCCGCTCAACACTAGCTGCGTCCCCGTTCCGACGCCCCCGTTCCGACGCCCCCCGTTCCGACGCCCTGTAAGATCATACGTTATTCGCGTAAATGCCAACCGCGCGCGGCCGGGGACGGCCCGGCGCCGCGTCCGGCGACCAAACGGCTATTGGCCAATCCTACGGGCGACCGCTCGGTGCGGGGCCGCCCTGCGCCGCGGCCTTCCGCGACAGTTCGGCCAGCCCGGCCGGCATCGCCACCGTCACCTGCACCTGGTCTTCCTTCCGCTCGATCTTCGTCCCGGAAAGGGTCTGGCCCCAAACGTCCCACAACGGTTCGGCCAGTTCCGGCTGCCGGTCCTTGGGCGAATTCTTTCGCAGCGCGTCGAGGAACTTTTTTTTCATGGCCAGCGAGCCGGTCAGCGTGGATTCAAGACGCTTGGCTGCCGCCTCGTCGGATGCGGCGACCTGCCCGCGGGCGAGCGTGTCGCCGCTGAATCTCAACACGAGCGACAAAGATTTGACGTCCCGGAGGAGCGTCTTGACCTCAGCGGGCGTGTTCTTGTCGTGGGCCAGCGCGTCCCGCAGCGGCTCGCCGAGGTTTTTCTCCAAGCGGGAGATCGCCGGCGCGGCGACGAATGTGATGACCACGTCTTCGTTCTGGGATTGGCCGCGAAGCTGGGTCAACAGCGGCGCCTCGGTTTCCTTGGGGCGAAGCATCTTGCGCAGCGTCGGCTCTGGGGCGACGACGATCGTGCGGGCGTCGGCCACGTACGCCGCCATGGGGACCTTAGCCATAGCGGCCGCCTGGCTCTTGTAGTACGTCTGGCCGGCGAACTCGCCCGGTTCGAGGTCCTTGAAGATCTGCCCGAGCAACTCCCGGCCCGAGACGTTCTTCTCGAATTGAACGATCAGTGCCGGGGAGAAGATCACGTTCCCGCCGGGGAAGGGGTCGATGAACACCAGCACCCGGCGGACCTTGGCCGGTTGGATCGCCTGGTTCAGCTTGTCCAGGTCCACTCCCGGAATGTCGGCCGGCACGTCCGGCAACTCCGCCAACAGCAGCGCCGCCAACACCGGCGACTTGATTATGCGACCGGGATGGAGCACAACCACCGCGCAGAAGTCCGGCGCGATGAAGCTGGAAACCTTTACCGGCGCCGCTTTCGCGCCGCCGGCCGCTGGGCTCGCGGGCCTCTCTTGGGCCAAAGCGGCCGAGCGGCCGATGGCCAGGCCGCCCGCGATGAACCCGATCGCCAAAACGCACAGACAAGTCTGCCGCATGAGTCACCTCCGCAGAAGAGAATTTGGGGAAATCGGTTGGGCCGGGAAAGGGCACATCACTCATTAACCCCTCCGTCGTGCTTCCTCTCCCTGAATATCGGTGATGTCCCATTTTCCGCCTCTTGTCTGCCATCGCACGGCCCTCCGAAGCCCGTGGGGTAAAGGCCCACCGCACATTACCCCGCCGGAGACGTAAAAAAACAGGCCCGCAAATGGGGTCGGGAGTCTTTTCCATCGCCGGGCCTGCGGGCCCGACTCCTTTGCAGGCCCCGAACTGTGGGCGAACTCCGCCGCCATCGAACTGCGGGTCCAGGACTGAGGGGCTGTGAATCATTGTCGGGTGGGTTGAGCGCAGCGAGCCCCATCACAAGAATTCGCCCGAAAAATGGTGGGGCTCGCTGCGCTCAACCCACCCGATATCTCCAACACGGCGGGCAAGCCCGCCCGCTAAACGGCTAAAGGCGCTACCCGGTTGCGCAGCACTTCTCTTTGTGCTCTTTCTGCAGGGCGGCGCGGACCGCTTCGAGCTGGCCGGCCGAGCCGAGCTTCGTGTTCTTGTGCACGATGTAGTCGGCGTAGGCCTGCATGAAGACTTTTCCGGGCGGGCGGAGGTCGAAGTTCGCCGGGTCGTCGCGGAACGCCTCGCGGTGAATGGCGCACCACACCAGGCGGCCGTCGGTGTCGATGTTCACCTTGCACACGCCCAGCTCGGCGGCCGGCAGATACTGGTTCTCGTCCACGCCGCAGGTGTCCTTCATCTTGCCCCCGGCGCGGTTGATACGGTCGACCCATTCCTTGGGCACGCTGCTGGAGCCGTGCATCACCAGCGGGAAGTTCGCCGGCAGCACCTTCTGGATCTCCGCCAGCCGGTCGAGGTGCAGGCTCTGCCTGCCGGAGAACTTGTAGGCCCCGTGCGAAGTGCCGATGGCCACCGCCAGCGAGTCGCAGCCGCTCTTCTCGACGAACTCGGCGGCCTCGCCGGGATCGGTGAGGCACACGCTGCCGCTGACGTCCTCCTCGACCCCGCCGAGCTGCCCCAGCTCCGCCTCGACCACGATTCCCTTGGCATGGGCCCGCTGGGCCACCCGCCGCGTGATCTCGATGTTCTTGGCCAGCGGCTCGTGCGAAGCGTCGATCATCACCGAGCTGTAGAAGCCGCTCTGGATGCAGTCGTAGCACGCCTCCTCGGTCCCGTGGTCCAGGTGTACCGCGAAGATCGACTCCGGAAACACCTGGTCGGCCGTGCGGATCATCGCCTCCAGGAACCGCTTGTCCGAATACGACCGGGCTCCGCGGGAGATCTGGAGGATGAACGGGGCGCTCAGGTCCGGACGGGGCGGGTCGCTGTTGGACGCCGACTTGCCCAAGTTCCCGCGGAACAGACCGACCGTCTGTTCGAGATTGTTGATGTTGTATGCGCCGACGGCATACGTGCCGTAGGCGTGCTGAAAGAGTTCCTTGGTGGTAACAATCATCGCCTTGATCCTGTGGTGAGAGTCCGTGCCAGCCCGAACACCTAATTCTAGGTTGTTCTGCCGACCGCGGGGAGGCCACCTTGCCCCGCGGGCCAGTCCAGTAAGGCCGACTCGCCCGCCCCACATAACTCTACGGTGGGGTATATGACGGCCACAATTTGGTATCTGGGCCGCCCCGCACCTCCTATACAATAATCTGGCTTCTGGTTAGGATGGAGGCGGATGGAGGCGGAGGGAGGCGGGAGCTTCGCGGCGGGAGGGCACGCCATGTCGATCCGCGTCGTCTGTCCGAACGGCCACGCGCTGCAGGTGAAGAACGAGTGGGCGGGCAAGACGGGTCTCTGCCCCACGTGCAAGACACCGGTCGAGATCCCCCATCCGTCCATGGAGGATTTCTCGGAGGATTCGATCATGAACCTGCTGGGCCGGCCGGCGGCCGCCGCCGCGCCTTCCGCCAGGCCGGCCAAGCCCTCGGGTGGTGTGGCGGCTGGCGACGGCCGGCAGCAGCCCCCCAAGAAGGCTTGTGAGAAGTGCAAGCAGGAGATCCCCAAGGAAACGGCGATTTGTCCCTACTGTCGTACCTTTGTCGGCAGCGTGGGCGGGCACTGAGATTCTGCTATACTAGAAGTGGATGAGCGAAACAGACATCTCGGTCGTTGATTCCAAGGACTTGGTCACACTCTTCGGCGCGTGCGATCAGCATGTGCGGCGGATTCGGGACGCGTTGGGGGTCAGTATCTCGGCCCGCAACGGTCGCATCCACGTCGAGGGGGACCAACAGGCGGTGGCCCAGGCCACTGAGGTCCTCGAGGAGCTTCAGGCCTATGCCCGGCGGCACGGCGGGCTGGCGGCGGACGACGTGGCGCGGGCCCTGGCGGGGGCCGACAGCCACGAGGAGGTGCCAAGGCACCCACCGCTGGTGGTGTTCATGCCCGGCCGGCAGATCCGCGCCCGTACCCCGGGCCAGGCCCGTTACCTTGACGCCATCGCCCAGAACGACGTCGTGCTGTGCCGCGGACCGGCCGGCACGGGGAAGACCTACCTGGCGGTCGCGGCGGCGGTGGCCGCGCTGCGGGCCGAGCGGATCCGCAAGCTCGTGCTGGTGCGCCCGGCGGTCGAGGCGGGCGAGAGCCTCGGATTCCTCCCCGGCGACCTGGCGGCCAAGATCAACCCCTACCTCCGGCCGCTGATGGACGCCCTGCACGAGATGATGGACCATGACCTCATCCAGCGGTACACTGAGCAGGACCTGATCGAGGTCGTCCCCCTGGCCTACATGCGGGGCCGGACGCTCAACGAGGCGTTCATCATCCTCGACGAGGCCCAGAACACCACGGTTGCCCAAATGAAGATGTTCCTGACGCGGATGGGGGTGGGCTCGAAGATCGTGGTCTCCGGCGACACGACGCAGATCGACCTGCCGCCGCACACCCGCAGCGGACTGATCGACGCCCTGGAGCGGCTGGCCGGGATCGAGGGGATCGCCTCGATCAAGCTCGGCCGCGGCGACATCGTCCGCCACCCGCTGGTCCAGCGGATCGTCCACGCATACGAGCATGGGCCGGCGAAGCGGCCGCCGGGGGGCTCCTCATAAGTCCGGGTACAGGGGCAAACAGTAGAGCCCGCCGGCACACGGATACGTTGAGACTACACGACGATCATGGCCAGCGGCAGTCAACGACGCACACGATCGGAGCGCGTAGCGGCCTTGGAGATGCCGCGCGGGCCGTGGGAGCGGGCGTGGATCAGTCTTCGCCGCCGCGACGTGCTGGGGCGGATCGTGCTCGGGTTTCTGGCCGCGGCGGCCATGTCGGTGATCCTCCGCGCGTGGGATCCGCCGCTGCGTTGGCGGAGCGGGATGGTGCCCCGGCGGGACGTGACGGCCGGGGTGACGTTCTCGCGGGAGGACGCGGCGGCCACGGAGGCGGCCCGCCAGCAGGCCCGCCGCAATGCGCCCGCCGTGTTCGTCCAGGATTCCGCGCCGCTGGTGCGGCTCCGCGCGACCTTGCGGGCGACGATCGCCGAGCTGGCCAAGGCCGAGGCGCTGGGCAAGTCGGAGCAGGCCCTGTGGCGGGAGTTCGAGTCCCCGCCGCCGCAGGCCGCGGCGCCCGCTCGAGCGGCGGAGGACAACGCCGGCTTCCAGGAGTTCCGCAAGGCGGTCGCCGGCAAGGAGAACCTGGACCAGCTCGACCGGGCGGTGGCCGAGGCGCTGGCGCCGTTCGAGCACCGCGGCCTGCTGGGCGACCCCCGCCAAGAACTGGCCATGGCCAACCCGGAGGAGATCCTCGTCTATCCGCTGGGCCACCCCGAGCTGAAGGAGCCGGTCCAGGTCAAGGACGTGCAATTGGGCGACGCCAGCGGCATCCGCGAGAGCCTGTTGGCGCACGTCCAGCCGGAGGTGGTGGCGCAGCACGTGTTCCTCTGGTTCCAGGCCCATTTGCTCCGCCCCAAGCCCATGACCACGCTGGCCCGCGACAAGGAGGCGACGGACCAATCGCAAGCCGCGGCCGCCGACGGGGTCAAGCCGGTCTGGCAGACCTTCAACGCCCGGGAGCCGTTGTTGGACGCCCGCAAGCCCATCGGCAAGGACACGCTCGACCTATTGGGGCTGGAGCACGCGGCCTTCCTGGCGCAACGGGGCATTGTGCAGCAGGTCACCCGCTTTGCGGCAGTGCTGCTGCTGGTGTTCGTCTTGTTCCTGCTGTGCGGCGTGTACATGCGCTACCAGCGGAGCGGGCCGCTGGCCAGCGTCGGGCAACTGGCGGGCCTCCTGCTGCTGGCCGTGGGGACCGTGGCCCTGGCCCGCACCGCCTCGTTGGACCCCTGGCGGGCCGAGCTGGTGCCCCTGATGCTCTTCGGCATGACGATGGCCATCGTCTACCGCCAGGAGCTGGCGCTGCTGCTCTCCGGCGTTCTGGCCTGGATCATCGTGGTGGCCGCGGGCTACGGACTGTCGAGCTTCCTGCTCTTGTTCGGCGCGACGGCCGCCGCCGCGCTGAGCCTCGGCCGGATTCGCAGCCGCAGCAAGCTCGTCTATGTCGGCCTGTTCGCCGGCGGCGTCGCCGTGCTCCTGGACCTGGCCCTGGAAATGATCGACAACCAGTCGATCGATCTGGCAATCCTTGAGGACGCCGCGCGGAACGGGCTGTGCGCCGTGGCCGCCGGATTCCTGATGACCGGCCTCTTGCCCTTCATCGAGCGGGCCTTCGGCGTGCTGACCGACCTGAGCCTCCTGGAGCTGGGCGACATCACCCATCCCCTGCTCCAGGAGATGGTCCGCCGCGCCCCGAGCACCTACAACCACTCGGTCACCGTCGGCTCGATCGGCGAAGCGGCGGCCGACGCCATCGGCGCCCGCGGCCTGCTGGTGCGCGTCGGCGCCTATTTCCACGACATCGGCAAGATCCTCAAGCCCGGCTACTTCGTCGAGAACCAGGGGGAGGAGGGCAGCCGCCACGAGACGCTGGTGCCGGCCATGAGCACGCTGATCATCGTCGCCCACATCAAGGACGGCGCGGACCTCGCCCGCCAACACCGCCTCCCCCAGCCGATCATCGACCTGGTGCTCCAGCACCACGGCACCACGCTGGTGGAGTACTTCTACGACCGGGCACACGAGCAGAAAGAATCGGACCCCAACGGCGGCGAGGTGGACGAGAACCTGTTCCGCTATCCGGGCCCCAAGCCGCAGACCAAGGAGGCGGCGGTCCTCATGCTCGCCGACGCGGTGGAAAGCGCCAGCCGCACGCTGGTCGATCCCACGCCGGCCCGCATCGAAAGCCTCGTCGGCGAGATCGCCCAGCACCGCCTGCAGGGCGGCCAGTTCGACGACAGCGGCCTGACGCTCCGCGAGCTGGGCACCATCGAGCGGAGCCTCGTCATGTCGGTCGCCGCCATCTACCACGCCCGCCTGAAATACCCGGAGCAAAGGACGGCATGAGCCAAGCGGGAAAAAGGGGACGGGCTCCATTTGTGCAACGACCATGCGAGCATGGTGCCCGCCTTCGGGCCGTTCCGGCAAATGGCACCCAGGGGGTGCCCGGTCCCCTTTTTCCCAAAACCCCGCGGCTTCATTTGGCCATTGCCGACCGGCAGGCGAGCGTGGTCGTGGACCGCCGGCGGCTGCGGCGGGCGGTCCGCGCGGCCCTGGCGGGTTCGCCGGTCGCCACGGCCTCGATCAGCCTGGCCCTGGTCGACGACCCTACAATCGCCCGCCTCAACCGCCGCTTCCTCGACCACGCCGGCCCGACCGACGTGTTGAGCTTCCTCCTGGAGCACGCTCCGGGCCGGCTGGAGGGCGAGGTGGTCGTCAGCGCCGAGACGGCCCGGCGGGAAGCCCCGCACTACGGTTGGACGCCCGAGGACGAGCTGCTCCTTTACGTCGTCCACGGCGTCTTGCACCTGGCCGGCTACGACGACCGCTCGGCGGCCGGCCGGGCGCGGATGTCCGCCCGCCAGGGAGCGATCCTGGGGAAAGCACAGAATCCAAAACAACAAATCCCAAACAAATTCAAAGCACGAAAGTCGAATGTTCAAGACAGGTGATTCCGGCTGCCGCGGGATGTCGCTTGAATGCGCCGATCCGCGCGCGGCCGCCGTTTTTGTCATTGGCGATTTCGGTAATTCGATATTGGCTGGGATTTCGGGTTTCGGATTTGGGATTTCCTGTGGGAAGGGGTCCACGTGATGTCCTCGCCCTGGTTCTGGATCGCGGCCGCGGTGTTGCTCCCGGCCGCCGGCGCCTGGGCGCTGGCGCGGCTGGCCCCAAACACCTGGCAGCGGATCCACCGCGGGTGGCCGGGGAAGCCGTCCGACCCGCTCGGGCGAATCCTCCGCGGCCGCGAGGGCCCGTTGGAGGAAGAGGTCCGCGAAAGGATCGAAGGCGTCATCGAGCTGGGCGACGCCGACGTCTCGCAAATCATGACCCCGCGGACCGACATGATCTGCGTGTCGGCCGCCCTGCCCTGGCCGGAGATGCTCGACGCCGTCCTGAAGGCGGGCTACACGCGGATCCCCGTCTTCGGCCGCAACCGCGACGACATCCTGGGCATCCTGCACGTCAAGGACCTGCTGGCGGAGCTGGCCAAGCCGCAGGCCGCGCGGGACGAGCCGTGGACGAAGCTCCTCCGCCAACCCGTGTTCGTCCCCGAGACCAAGGCCATCGACACCCTGCTCCACGAATTGCAGCGGAACCGCAACCACATGGCGGTCGTCCTGGACGAGTATGGCGGCGTCTCCGGCCTGGTGACCCTGGAGGACGTGCTGGAAGAGATCGTGGGCGAGATCGCCGACGAGCACGACCCGGCGGCGTCCGACGGCATCCGCGAGCTGGGGCCCGGCGCGGTCGAGGCCCCCGGCCGCGTACACCTCGACGAGCTCAACGAGCGGCTCGGCCTGACCCTGCCCGAGGACGCCGACTTCGACACCATCGGCGGCTTCGTCTTCAGCGAGCTGGGCCACGTGCCGGCGGCCGGCGAAGAGCTCGTCTGGCGGAATGTGCGGATCACCGTCCTGGAGGCCACGCGGCGGCGGATCGAGCGCGTGCGGATCGAGACGCTGCCGGCGCCGCAATCCCCGGCCGAGCCGGCCCCCGCCGAGTAGCCGCTTGCGGCTTCGCACCGCCCGTCAAGAACCGGTGTCCCTGCCGATAATTCCGTTCTCGTTCCGTGTCAAGGAGTTACGGGTTCGATCCCGGGCTTGTTCCGGGGCACAATCGCCTTGTTCTGTCACCAGGAACGCCCGAGGGACTCCCACTCCGGACCGGGAATCGGTGGGCCAACTGGCAGGTCGCCAGCCGCTTTGTTAACATGGGGAGACTACGGTCGCTGGGAGCGTACCCGAGTGGAGTCGAAATGGGAGATGTCGGATAGCATCCAAGACCAGGAGATCCATCATGTCTCGATGCGAGCAGGTTCATCGGCGGCGGTTTCTCCAGAGCGCGCTGGAGGCCGGCGCCGTGCTGGCCGCGCCCTGGCTGATCCCGGGCGGCGTGCTGGGCAAAGGCGGCGGCGTGCCCCCCAGCCAGCAGATCGTCGTGGGCGGGATCGGCATCGGCGGTCGGGGCTCGTCCGACCTCGGCTGTTTCATGCAGGAGCCGGACGTGCGGGTCGTGGCATGCTGCGACGCGCGGGCCGACCGCCGCCAGGCCGTCAAGAGCATGATCGACGGCCACAACCACAACCAGGATTGCGTCGCGTATCGCGACTTCCGCGAGCTACTGGCCCGGCCGGACATCGATGCCGTGCTGATTACCACCGGCTCGAACAACCACGCCCTGCTCTCGATCTACTCGGCCAGGGCGGGAAAGGACGTGTATTGCGAGAAGCCCTGCACGAAAACCATCGCCGAGAGCATCGCGCTGGCCGAAACCTTCCGCCGCACCAGCCGGGTGTTTCAGGGCGGCATGCAGCGGAGGAACCTGCCCAATTTCCAGACCGCCATCGAGTTGGCCAACCGGGGGAAGCTGGGCAAACTCCAGACGGTCATTGCCCATCCGGGCGGGCTGGGAGGCGGCATGAGCGGCTGGTCTGGCGAGCAGCCCCAACCGCCCAAAGACGAGGTCGATTGGGACCTGTACCTGGGGTCCGCCCCCTACCGGCCGTTCAATCGCGGCTTACTGAACTCGGGCTTTGAGAAAGGCGGCGGCATGGTCGGCGGCGGATGCCTGGAGTGGGGCTCGCACTGCGTCGACATGTGCCAGTGGGCCAACAATGCCGACGACACGGCGCCGGTCGAATACTACCCGATAGAGAACGGCCAGGCCAACGCCCTGTACGCCAACGGCGTCAAGCTGGTCCAGCGCAACGACGGCTGGCTGCCGTTGGGCTCCTGCCCGGTGCGGTTCGAAGGCGCGACCGGCTGGGTCGAAACCGGCGACAGCGGCAAGCTGGTCCTCAGCTCACCCGCCCTGTTGGCCGGCAAGAAAGTCGTGGAAATTGGCGGCTATCCGGCCAATCCCCACGTCCGCGACTTCCTCAACTGCGTCAAGTCGCGCGGGCAGCCGCGTTGCAGTGCCCAAGTGTCCTGCCAGTCGCACATCGCCTGCCACGCCTCGAACATCGCGGTCTTCCTGAACCGCAAGCTCCGCTACGATCCCCAGAAGAACGAGTTCCTCGACGACGCGGAGGCCAACCGGCTGCGCTCGGAGGCGATCCGCGAGCCGTGGAGGACTTGACGCGGATTCGAGATTTGCCGCTTGCGGCTTCGCATCGCGACTGAATCACAAGGGAGAATAATCATGCTCAAGACACGCTACTTCGCAATACTTTCCCTGCTCCTCGTGACGGCTCCGGCCCGGGCCGCCGACAAGGCGCCCGCCGAGGACAAGCAGCAGAAGCCGCTGGCGGTGCTCCGCTCCGCTGCGCCGCCGCAAGACAAGGCCATGGCCTGCAAGCAACTGGCCGTCTACGGCCGGAAGGAGGCCGTGCCGGCGCTGGCGGCGCTCTTGGCGGATGAGAGACTCTCGTCCTGGGCGCGGATCGCCCTGGAAGTGATTCCCGACCCGGCCGCCGACGAGGCCCTCCGCCAAGCCAGCGGCAAGTTGCAAGGTCGGCTGCTGGTGGGCGTGATCAATTCGATCGGCGTGCGGCGCGACGCGCAGGCGGTCGAATGCCTCGCCGCCCGGCTGAAGGATGCCGATGCCGACGTGGCGTCGGCGGCAGCCGTGGCCCTGGGCCGCATCGGCGGCCCGGCGGCCGTCAAGGCCCTGGAACCGGCGCTGGGCAGCGGCCCGGGCGCGGTCGGGGCGGGCGCAGCCCGGTCGGGGGTTGCAGAGGGGTGCATCCTGTGTGCCGAAAAGTTCCTCTCCGGCGGCAATCGCCAGGAGGCCGTGAGGCTATTCGACCTCGTGCGCAAGGCCGACGTGTCCAAGCAGCGAATCCTCGAGGCGACCCGCGGAGCGATCCTCGCCCGGGAGGCGGCCGGAGTGCCGCTGTTGGTCGAGCAATTGAAGTCGCCCGACAAGGCCGCGTTTGCCGTCGGATTGCGGGTAGCCCGCGAGCTTGCCGGCCGGGAAGTGACCGCCGCGCTCATGGCCGAGCTGGATCGGACGACGCCCGAGCGGCAGGGCCTGTTGATCCTGGCCCTGGCCGACCGCGGCGACACGGCGGTCCTGGGGGTCGTGCTGCAAGCGGCCAACAGCGGCCCGGACCAGGCCCGGATCGCGGCGCTTCGCGTGCTGGAGCGGCTGGGCAATGCCTCATGCCTGAGCGTGCTGCTCGAGGCCGCGATGGAGACCAACAGCGAGTTGTCGCAAACCGCGCTGGCGGTGTTGGCCGGCATGCCCGGCAAGGAGGTGGACGACGATCTGGTCGCCCGGCTGGCGAAGGCGGAAGGGAAGGCCCGGCAGGTGTTGATTCAACTGGCGGGGCGGCGCTCGATCGCGGCGGCCACGCCCGCACTGCTGCGAGCGGCCGACGATCCCGACGCCCCGACCCGCGCCGCGGCCCTGACGGCCTTGGGGGCGACGGTCGAGTTTCGCGACCTGCCGGTGCTGATCGCCCGGCTCGTCCATCCGCAGAATCCCGAGGACGCGGCGGCGGCCCAGAAAGCCCTGTCTGCGGCCTGCCAGCGGATGCCGGACCCCGAGGCGTGCGCGGAGAAACTGGTGGCCGCCATGTCGCAGGCGGCCGTGCCGGCCAAGTGCCGCTTCCTGGAGGTCCTCACGGCCGTGGGCGGAGCCAAGGCCCTGGCGGCCGTGGGAGCCGCGGCCAGGGATGCCCGAGCGGAGATCCAGGACACCGCCAGCCGGCTGCTGGGGGAATGGATGAACGTGGACGCGGCGCCGGTGCTGTTGGACCTGGCCAAGACCGCGGCCGACGAGAAGTACAAGGTCCGCGCCCTGCGCGGCTACATCCGGCTGGCCCGCCAGTTCACCATGCCGGACGCGGACCGGGCCCGCATGTGCCGCACCGCGCTGGAGACCGCCGAGCGCGATGCCGAAAAGAAACTGGTCCTGGAGGTCCTGGAGCGCTACCCGAGCGGCGACACGCTCCAGATCGCCCTGGACGCGGCGAAGATCCCCGCCTTGAAGAACGATGCCGCCGCAATCGCGATGGTCATCGCCCAGCGGGTCGGCGGCGGCGCCGACCTGCAAAGGGTGATGACCGAGATGGGGCAGCGCCGGGTGCGGGTGGAGGTCCTCAAGGCCGAATACGGGGCGGACAAGACGTTCAAAGACGTGACCGACATCCTCCGCAAATACGTGCACGACTTCCCCGTCATCATCCTGCCGGTGTCCGATTACAACTCCGCCTTCGGCGGCGACCCGGTAGGGGGAGTGCCGAAGCAACTGAAAATCCAGTACAAGATGAACGGCAAGCCGGGCGAGGCGTCGTTCCCGGAGAACGCCGCCATCATGCTCACGATGCCGAAGTAAGCCGGTGGGGGTAATCTGTCACACCCCGGAAAGTAACAGGCACGCTTCGCCTGCCGTCCGCTGCCGGGAGCGGACTGGGGCGGGCGGCACACGGAGTGTGCCTGCTGGCGATAAGGGCGGTTGCCGGACTGCGGCCGCTCGACTATGCTAGAGGATGATGGAACCTCGCCGCACCCGACAATCAACCGTGGTTGTTGCCTTATGAAGATCTATGCCGCCTGTATTGTCTTCGGTGCTTGCTGCTGTCTGGACGCGCAAGACCTCCCGCTTGGCCGTTCCGGCCCGCCCTACGTCGAGGCCACCGTCACGATGCCTGCCAGGCTCATCAACAACCCGGAAAAGCGGGCCGACATGGTAAGCGACTTGGCCGAGAAATCGGAAATGAACTACCGCCTGCTCGCACTGAAGATCGGGCAGAAGTGGCAGTCGTCGATCCGCGGCGACAAGGAGTTCCTGAAGAACGTCAGGCAGGCAAAGACCGTCGCCTTCACGGTGAAAGAGGACGGCGCAATCGTGATCAAGCCTGTCGAGGACAAGCCCGAAACCGACGCCAAGGCAAACAAGCCCGACGGCAGGGAAAAACGCAAGCGGCGCTCTCCCCCTCCGGCCAAAGACGCCGCCGCCGATTTCGGCGTTGAGACGGGGCGTTGAAGCGGGAACGCGGCCAAATGACCTTCCACGATTTTGGGAGGGCTTCCGTGTGCCACTGCTTGGGACAAGCAGTGCCAGACCCGCGGGATGCACTGCTTCTGCGAAGCAGTGGCACACGGCGGAATTCCCCGAATCACGCAAGTCTTTCTGGCGGCGGCAATCCGGTCACGTAGAACCGACCGCGTCCCCGTTTTGGACCGGGCCGCCGTCGCCGCCGAGCCCCGCAAGGGCGGGCAGGGCAGCCCGCCGTCGCGCCGGTACGAGTGGGCGCGCTGGGCACCGACCGCCCACTGCCCAACGGCGTATTCAAGCTCGACATTCGGCATGCCCGGCCCGACGGACAAGGAGCCCCACCCGCCCGCGCTCGCGGACCCCAGCACCGGCGGTGGGGTAGCCGCTTTCCGCCCGGGGACGTCCCCACCAGCAAGGGGTGGGTGGCTGGTGGCAAAATCCCTTATGGGGTAGACTTCCGGTTATCCAAGACGAGGACCCGACCATGCCGAGAATCCAGTCACTCGACGAGCTGATTTCCCGGAAGGCGGCTGAATTCGCGGCCCACATCAAGGCCATCGCCGCGACGGCCGACAAGGAAGAGGAAATCCGCATCGAGACTGAGAAACAACTCGCGTTCATCCAGAAGGAAGCCGGGATCAAGCTGGAAGGAAAGCACGAGTTCACCGTGGCCAGCGGCCGCGTCGACTCGGTCTACAACCGCGTGATCATCGAGTACAAGAACCCCTCCAGCGCCGGCGACCGCATCGGGCCCAAGGCTGAGTCGCCGGGCAGCAAAAAGGTGGTTGCCCAGATCAAGAAGCTGGCTGACTTCTACGGCGTGCCGGCGAAGGGCTTCCGCCGGGTCAGGGCCAGGTCGCCCGATTGCTACGGTTAGGTTTGGGTGCTATCATGCAGGGGAGTGCGAGGAGGGCATGCGGGTGGATATGCTCACCCCAGCAGAGCGGGGCAAACGGATGAGGCGTGTCCGGTCTAAGGACACAAGACCGGAATTGACCGTTCGGGGGTTGGTCCGTTCGCTTGGCTTCCGATATCGGCTCTATTGCAGCAGATTTCCGGGAACCCCCGACCTGGTATTACCCAGTCGCAGGAGGGTAATATTCGTGCATGGGTGCTTCTGGCATCGGCACCGAGGATGCCGGAAGGCCTCGACCCCTGGCACGAACCGGGAATTCTGGGAGGCAAAGTTTCAAGCAAACATCTTGAGACTGCACTTTCCGAGAACATGCGGCCGTAGGCCGCATGGGTCAAAACTGATCTTGCAATAAAAAAGGCTCTTCTGTCAAGTTGCGTTTTCCAGGACGCGAATGACAGGAGAGCCAAGGATGGC
>Ga0187848_10001833_pt1 | contig 17515 bp, 17 predicted proteins | sample June2016WEW_4_40_FD_132424 | JGI IMG/M metagenome (GOLD analysis project Ga0187848, IMG submission 132424) | Peatland microbial communities from SPRUCE experiment site at the Marcell Experimental Forest, Minnesota, USA - June2016WEW_4_40 | ecosystem: Environmental > Terrestrial > Soil >... | reverse complement strand
TAGTGGTTTGTCCAAGTAGTCTTTACTAATTGCTGAACATGGCCGCCAGTATACCAACCCGAAGCGCAAGCGAGGGACGTCCCTCGCTTGCGCTTCGGGTTGGTATGATTCGCCAACTGGTAAACTCGACTTGGACAGACCACTAGCCCACTGCCTGGTAGTCACGCCCGGTCCCACGGGAAGGCCATGACCTCGGCGATGGTTTTCGCCCCGGCGGCGAGCATTACCAGGCGGTCGAAGCCCAGGGCCACCCCGACCGCCGGGGGCAGGCCGGCCTCCATGGCCGCCAGCAGGCGGCTGGATTCGGGCAGAGGCGGCTTGCCGTCGGCGAGCCGCTGGGCGTTGGCCCGGGCGATCCGCCGCCGCAACTCGCCGGCGTCCAGCAGCTCGTGGTAGCCGTTGGCCAGCTCGATGCCAGAGACGTAAAGCTCGAACCGCTCGGCGACGGGGGGATTGCCGGGGCGGATTCGGGCCAAGGCCGCCTGGCCGGCCGGGTAATCGTAGAGCACCAGCGGACGCCCCTGGCCCAACCGCGCCTGTACCCGATCCGCCAGAAGCCAGTCGAGCCAGCCGTCACGGTCCTCGGGCAAGAGGCTCTCCGGCGGCGACGATCCGCCCTGCCGGGCCGCGGCTACGAGGTCCTCGATCCGGGCGGTGTGCGGGTCCAGGCCCACGTGGCGGGCAAAGGCCTCGCCGTAGCTCATCCGCTCGGCCGGGCCCCGCCCCAAGAGCGCCTCGCACAGGTCGCTCGTGCGCCCGATGCCCTCGTCCAGGCTGTCGCCCGCACGATACCACTCGACCAGCGTGAACTCGGGGTTGTGCAATGCGCCCTGCTCCGCCTGGCGGAAGACGCGGCTCGTCTGGTAGATCGCCTGACCGCCGGCAGCCAGGAGCCGCTTCATGGCGAACTCGGGCGAGGTCTGGAGCCAAAGGCAGTGGGCAGTTGGCGGTGGGCAGTGGGCGCCGGGCGGTAGCCGGCGGCTGGGCACCGCGCGAAACATCGTCGCCGCTGGAGTGACGGACGCTGGGCGATCCGCCACAATGGCAAACGGATCGAGGTGCCGGTCCACGACCGTATCGGCCGAGATGATAGGCGTTTCGACCTCGAGGAATCCCCGCTGGTGAAAGAACTCCCGCAGCTTGCGGAGCAACTCCGCGCGGAGGCGGAGAGTCTCCCACGAGGCGGTCGGGCGGAAGTCGTCGGCGCAGCGTTCGGTCATTGGCCGGTCTTGCCCGGGTGGTCAGCGCCCGCGCCGCGTCCGCCACAAGCGCCAGAACCCAAACACACCCATGCCGCACATGATTAGCGGCACAAACAACAGGGTATATTCCTGAAAGCCCGCGCCCGGTTGAAGCACGGCACTGCGTGGATTGGCTGGATCGTAGAAAACCGCGATTTGTTGGCCCGGGGTCAGCCCGCGGATTTCCTGAACCGCGCCGTCGCGAATATCGTATTCGCCGTGCGACGCCCGCACCCTGAAACCGGTGAACTCGCTGGTCCCGACGCGGTACGAATAGGCGACGTCCGCGAAGTAGCGTCCCACGCTTTTCTCGCCGACCTGCGCCTTCGTCAAGGTGCCCATCACCGACGGCCAAGCGGAACTGGCCTGCGCCTCCAAGAAGATCCGCGTGAGGAAGTACCCGCTGATTGGCGCGCTGACAACGCAAATGAACGCGCCAAGCCCGATGCCGAAACGTACTATTGGTGAGTGCATGTTGCCACCCAGGGGCATGGCGGATTGCTTTCCTTTCTGCGATTCGGGCTGCCCGCGGGGGGTGTCACTGCCCACTGCCCACTGCCCACTGCCCACTATTCCTTGACCCGCTCGATGTATTCTCCGGTGCGGGTGTCGATCTTGATCAGGTCGCCGATGTTGACGAACACCGGGCAGGGGAAGGTGGCGCCGGTCTCGACCTTGCAGGGCTTGCTGACGTTGGTGGCCGTGTTGCCCCGGGCGCCGGGCTCGCAGTACTCGACCTTCAAGACGACGTGGAAGGGGGGCGTGACGGTGATCGGGAGGCCGTTGTAGAGGACCATGCTGCACACCATGGCCTCCTTGAGGTACTTCCAGGTGTCGCCGACCTGATCTTCCGTCAGCTCGTACTGCTCGTAGGACTCCTGGTCCATGAAAACGAACTGGCCCGCCTGGCGATAGAGGAACTGGGCCTGGACCTCGTCGACGTCGGCGCTCTCGACGGAATCGCCGCTCTTCCAGGTGCGGTCGAGGGTCGTGCCGCGGACGAGGTGTTTCAGGCGGCACTTGTAGAGGGCCTGGCCCTTGCCCGGCTTGACGAAATTGCACTCGACCATCAGGTACGGGTCGCCGTCGAGCTGGATCTTGATGCCCTTGCGGAACTCGCTGGTGCTGTAGGTACCCACGACTGGTTGATCCGTTTCACTTTCTGGGATGGGCTGGCTGTGATACGATGAGAAAAAGGGGACAGTCCCCATTTGCCGGAACGGCCCGAAGGGTGCTTCGCACAAATGGGGACTGTCCCCTTTTTCCCTGATACGATTTCGATATGCAACATTCCACGCTGACCATGCCGCGGGCGGACAACTTTTCCGAAACCGGCTGGCAGTCGGTTCTGGCCGGCGCGGTGCGCGATCCGGCGGAGTTGTGCAGGCTGCTGGGGCTGCCGGCCACTCTGGCGGCAGAGGCGGCCCGGGCGGCCCGCCAGTTCCCCCTCCGCGTCCCCCGGCCATACCTGGCACGGATCCGTCCCGGGGACCCGGGCGATCCGCTGCTGGCCCAGGTCCTCCCCACAAGGGAGGAGCAGGCCGACTGCCCGCACTTCGTCCGCGACCCGCTGGGCGAGGCGGCGGACGCTTGCCCTGCGGGCCTGTTGCGGAAGTATAAGCGCAGGGTATTGATCCTAGCAAGTGGAGCGTGCGGCGTCCACTGCCGCTTTTGTTTCCGCCGCCATTTTCCACACCGGGATGCGAAAAACAGTTTCGCCGAGGCGCTGGCCCGAATTGCCGCCGACGAGTCGATCGAGGAGGTGATCCTCAGCGGGGGGGACCCGCTGGTCCTGTCGGACCGCCGCCTGGCCGAGCTTGCCGGACAACTGGCCGAGATCCCCCATCTGCGGCGGTTGCGGCTGCACACCCGGCTTCCGATCGTCATCCCCCAGCGGGTCACGGAGTCGTTAGTGGCCTGGCTGCGGGGGACACGGCTGGCGCCGTGGGTGGTCGTCCATGTGAATCACCCGGCCGAGCTGGACGCCGCGGTGGCCGCGGCCCTCGGCCGGCTGATCGATGCGGGAATCCCCGTCCTGAACCAGGCCGTGTTGTTGGCGGGCGTCAACGATCGTGCCGACGTGCTGGCCGACCTCTGCCGGCGGCTGGCGGACCTGCGGGTCATGCCCTACTATCTGCACCAGTTGGACCGCGTGGCCGGGGCGGCCCACTTCGAGGTGCCCGAGGCCCGGGGCATCCAGCTCGTCGCAGCGCTGCGGGCCCAGTTGCCCGGCTATGCCGTGCCGCGCTACGTTCGCGACCGCCGCGGCGCCGCGAGCAAGCAAGTGCTGGCATAGCTACTCGATCGAGTCGAGCATGTCGAGGACTTTTTGCTCGGGGAGCCGCTGGGTGTCGGCTTCGAGGAGGAGCATGGCCGTGCCGGACCTTCCCTGAAACGTGCCCTGGACCTCGAGGCGGGGCTTTCGGGATTCGGCGCCGATCCCCTTGGTGATGGTGAAGACGGCCTCTTGGCCGCGGATCACGCGTTTCTTCTGAGACTCTTTCCGCTCCACGAGCTGCTCCCGGCCTTCCTCCGAGGCGTCGTCCCGCCCGAGGGACTCCTCGAAGACCTGCCGGATCCTCCCTTGGGTCTGCGGATCGAGGACCTTGCCGGCAGCGGCCAGCATCAGGTAGTTCTTGGGGTCCGCCTTGTCGCTGTACGCGGCGAAGACCATGACGAGCTTGCCGGAAAGGGGAACGCGGAGGTCCAGAGCGCCGGCCGGCTCCAGCACGGGGGGCACGTCGATCGACGTGATCTCGTCGGTGGCGGCCTTCACGGCGGCCGGCTCGCTGGTCGCCAGGTGCTTGATATACGAGACGGCGATGAACCCTCCCCCGCAGCAGACGAGGATCAACAGGAGGAACAGGGCCCCCAGAAGGATCAGCAGCTTGGTGCCACAGCCCAAACCGGGCCTCGGCGGCGGCGGGCCCCAGCCGGGGCCCATCGACGCCGGATAGCCCGGCGAATAGTCGTGCAGTGGCGGAAAAGTCTGCGGCGGATAGCCCGGCTGCTGCGGACCTTGCGACATGGCTAAAGCCCTTTCTTGGACCATTCTTCCCGTCCGCGCGGATTGTGTCAACCTGGGGGGGGCCGGCGTACAATGAGAGTATGGAGCACCTGCTGGAGCCGTCGGCGGAGGAGTTGCGGGCCCGGCTGGCCGAGCGGGGCATGCCCGCCTATCGGGCGACCCAGGTCCGCCGCTGGCTGTTCCAGAAGCGCGCAGGGGCGATCGAGGCCATGACCGATGTGCCCCAGAAGGCCCGGGGACAGTTGGCCGCCGAGTTCCGTATTTGGACGACTGAGATCGCTCGGCACCGCCGCGGCGCCGACGGCACGGAAAAACTCCTCCTGGAACTCGGCGACGCCCAGCAGGTCGAATGCGTCCTGCTCCGCGACGAGCGGCAGCACGCCACGGCCTGCATCAGCACCCAGGTGGGCTGCGGCATGCGGTGCGCGTTCTGCGCCAGCGGCCTGGGCGGACTGGTCCGCAATCTCACCCGCGGCGAGATCGTCGAGCAGATGCTCCGGCTCGAACAGTTGCTCGGCCCGGCGGAGCGGCTCAGTCACGTCGTGGTGATGGGCATGGGCGAGCCGCTGGCCAACCTCGATGCCCTGCTCGGGGCCCTGGCCTCGGCCACCGCCCCCGACGCCCTGGGAATCAGCGCCCGCCGAGTCACCGTATCGACGGTCGGCCTGCCGGCTCCCATGCGTCGGCTGGCGGAAATGGACTGCCAGTACCACCTGGCTGTTTCGCTTCACGCAGCCGACGATGCCCTGCGGAGCCGCTTGGTGCCGGCCAACCGCAAGGTCGGGATCGCCGCTATTCTGGCCGCCGCCGACGAGTATTTCAGCAGGACGGGCCGCCGAGTGACCTTCGAGTACGTCTTGCTGGCCGGGGTCAATGACGGGGTGGAGGATGCCCGGCGGCTGGCGGGCCTGTTGGGCGGCCGGCCGGCGCTGGTGAACCTGATCTCGTACAACCCCGTGCCCGGCCTCCCGTTCCGCAGGCCCGCCCCGGCCGCGGTGGCCCGGTTCACCGAAGTGCTGGCCCGGGGCGGGCTGAACGTCGTCGTCCGCCATCGCAAGGGGGAGCGGATCAACGCGGCCTGCGGGCAGTTGCGGCGGGGGGCAGGCGGGGCGGAAGGCGGGAGGATGAAGGAGTAGCCGCTTGCGGCTTCGCACCGCCTTCCGCCCCGGCGCGAAACCACCGCACGTCTGCGGGGTTTCATAGGAGGCCATAGCCGCCGTCCTTGGCTTGGACTAGACTGGAATTGGGGTGTCGCCGGCATCCGGCGAGCCCCGACTACCTACCAGCGACGGGGGCGCTTGTGGCCGTCAGCGAGTCATCGGCGCGGCGCTATGCCCTCGATCCCGACGTGCGGCTGATGCTTCAGGTCCGCGACGGCAGCGCGACGGCATTCGAGGAGCTAGTGCTGCGCTACCAGTCCCGCCTCGTCCGGGTGCTGGAACACCTGGTCGGCGGGCGGCACCTGGCCGAAGACCTGGCGCAGGAGGTGTTCCTGCGGGTGTTCCGGGCGCGGAAACAGTATGTTGTCGGGGCGAAGTTCGCCACGTGGCTGTTCACGATCGCCAGCCACGTGGCCTCCAACGCGGTGCGGGACCGCACGCGGCGGCGGGAAGTCGCGCTGGCGGTCGGCGAGAGCGGCCCGGTGGGGGTGCCGCTGGACGGGCTCGTCCAGGCCAGCACCGGCTCGATGCCCGCCCGGCAGCTCGACAAGGCCGAAGTCCGCCAGGTCGTCCGGCTGGCCTTGGAGTCGCTCAGCGAGCGGCAGCGGCTGGCGGTCCTGTTGAACAAGTTCGAGGGGATGAGCTACGCCGACATCGCGGCGACGTTGGACCTGTCGCCGCCGGCCGTCAAGTCGCTGTTGTCGCGGGCGCGGGAGAACCTCCGGCAGACGTTGGAGCCGTACTTCGAGTATGGAACGCCGCCGCCGGGGGGCGGCGCGGCTCAACCGCCCGTTGCCCCCGGGCACCCCCTGATGGATGCTTCTTCCAAAAAGGGAAGGGAGGAAGGCGAACATGGCCACCATGCCTGACCCTTCCGGGCAGCACGATGCGGCACTCCGCGAAGAGCTGGTCGCCTATCTGGACGGCGAGCTGGATGCTTCCCGGAGCCGGCGGATCGAGGAGCGATTGGCCGACGAGCCGCAGTTGCGTCGCCTCTTGCAGGAGTTGGACCGCACGTGGAGCCTGCTGGAGGAGTTGGGCGCGCCGCCTCCGGACGAGGATTTCACGCGGACGACGCTGGAGATGGTGGCGGTGGCGGCGGACGAAGACGTGGCCCGAGGGCGTGCGGAGGCCCCGCGGCGCCGCCGGCGGCGATGGCTGGCGGCGGCGGCGGCCCTGCTGGCGGCGGCCGCGACCGGCTTCGCGGCTGTCGCCCTGATGGCCCCCGACCCCAATGCCCAGTTGCGCCGCGACCTGCCGATCCTCGAGAACCTCGATCAGTACCGGCAAGTCGACGGCGTCGACTTCCTGGAGCTCGTGCTTCGCGAGAAGCTGTTTGCGGAGGATGCCGAGGAGGCGCCGCCCGCGTGGCCCGACGACATCGACGCCATGACCGCGGCCCAGAAGGAAGAGTTGTCTCGCCGCCAGCGGGAATTCGCCGCCCTGAGTCCCGTCCGGCAGCAGCGGCTCCGGCAACTCGACGAGCAGCTTCGCCGGGACCCCGACGGCGAGAAGCTCCGCGAGGCGATGAACCGCTACTGCCAGTGGCTCTCGACCCAGCCGGCGTATCGCGGGGCGCAACTGCTGGAGTTGGACCCGGCCGGGCGGATCAAGGAGATCCGGCAGGAACCGGGGCGAGGGTTCGGCAAGCGGCTGGACGCGAAGGACCTGGAGGCGATCGGCCGCTGGATCGACCAGTACGCCACGGAGCACGAGGCCCGGCTCCTGGAAGGCCTTCCCAAGTTGCACCATGCGGGGTTGGCCGGGCTGGCGCCTGCCGCGCGGCACCGGATCGTAGTGGCGACCGTGTGCCAGCACTGGCAGTCGGGCAGCCGGGCCGCGCAACCCCCCATCAGCGACGCGGAGGCGGCCGAACTCCGCGCGCGGCTGGGCCCCGAGGCCCGCGCCCGCCTGGAATCCCGGCCGGCCGCCGAACAGCCGCGGCTCCTGGCCGGCTGGATCCGCCAGGCGGCCCGGCAGCAGCTCGGCAGCCGGCGCGGCGAAGGGGCCTCGCTCCTCTCCGGACTGGACGAGCGGTTGGCGGACTACTTCGAGTTCCAGCTCAGCCCCGAAGAGCGGGACCGCCTCATGCGCCTGCCGGCCGACGAGATGCAGCAGCGGCTGCGGCAACTGTACCTGACCCAGGCAAAACCGGCCGAGCCGGGCGGCCACCGCGCGGCCCGCGGAAAGCCGGAGGGAAGGCGGAAGGCGGAAGGGGGAGGATGAAGGCCGCTTGCGGCTTCGCACCATTTTCCGTCTTCCGCCGTCCGCCTTTATCCCTTATCCTTCATCCTTCGTCCTTCCAGGAGTGCTCCGATCATCGTGCCGGGTCGATTGATTGCCATCGGCGATATTCACGGATGCCTGGCCGCCCTGGAAACCCTGCTGGCGGCAATCGAGCCCGGGCCGCTCGACACGCTGGTGACCATGGGCGATTACGTGGACCGCGGGCCCGACACCTGCGGCGTGCTCGAAGCCCTCGGCCGGCTGTCGCGGCGGACCCGCCTGGTGCCGCTGCTGGGCAACCACGACGAGATGATGCTCAAGGTGTGCCGCGGGCGGGGCGACCTGTTCGGCGACTGGCTGGCCTACGGCGGCCATGCCACGCTGGCCTCGTACCACACGCTGCTGCCGGAGGGCGTCTGGCCCCGGCACCTCGCACTGCTCGAGGCGTGCCCCCTCTACCACGAGACCCCGCGACACTTCTTCGTCCACGCCAACTACCGCAACGACTTGGCGTTCGAGCAACAGCCCCGCGACGTGCTGCTCTGGGAGTCGCTCAAGAAACGCCTGCCCGGCCCCCATGCCTCCGGCAAGATCGCCGTGCTGGGACACACGGCGCAGAAGACCGGCGAGGTCCTCGATTTGGGCCACCTCGTGTGTATCGACACCTGGTGCTACGGCGACGGCTGGCTGACGGCCCTGGACGTCCTCGAAGGCCGGGTGTGGCAGGCGAACAAGCAGGGGCAGCGGCGCGGGGCGAATTAGGCACGCCCGAAAGGTGCCTGTCCCCTTTTCCCAATCTACCAGGTGCCTTCCACCCCCAGCGACAGCCCGTCCAGCCCGACGGTGCCGGCACGGTCCCAGGCCGCCAGTTGCCGCGGCGCCAACGCCACGCCGGTCACGCAGTAGAACTGGTAGCCGAGCCGCAGCCACAGGTAGGGGGTGATGCGGCAGCGGGCCAACAGCGAAAGCTCGAAGAGTGCCGCCAGATCGGTGCCGTTGTGCGACACGTCGAACGGCGTGAAGCCGTTCGGGAGAGTGCCGCTGCCGGAATCGGTCTCGCGCTGGGTGTAGACGTTGGCCATCAGGCCGATCTTGGCTTCACCGCTCAGTTGGAAGCGCTCCCAGCCGCGGACCCACTGCAAGCCGGCCTGCATCCCCACCAGGTTGTTCTTCGTCTGGCTGTCGAGGTCCTCGTAGGCGCTGCTGGAGTCCGCGCCGGTCAGGGTGAGATGATCCGACAGATAGAAGTAGCGGAAGCCCCACAGCCAATGGAAATTCCCGTAGGGCCATTCGGGGCCCAGCCTGAGCCGCTCGTTGATCTCGGCGCTCTGGACCTGGCTGCTGTAGGTATAACCCAGATAGTTGTCGATGCCGCCCAGCAGCGACGGGAGCTGTAGCCAGGGCGAATCCGCCAACACCGTTTGTCCATACGGATCGCCGTAAATGGCCCGGCCCACCGACCATTGCTGCAGACCCCAATAGGTCGCTTCAACGGCCGCAGAGTCGGTGATTCGCCGGCTGATCTGCAGCCGCACGCCGGCCGCCAGCGGGAACAGCACGTCGTCGCTCCGCAGAACATCCGTCGGCAAGGCGGGGAAAGAGGTCGAATTCGGATTGACGAAGGTGAAGCCCAAAGGCGTGCTGCCGCCCGCGTCGCGTTCCAGCCACAGCGCGTCGGCACTGACGCTCCATTGCGACGATGCTATGGGCGGGACGATTACCGGTTGCACCACCCACGGCGCGGACCCCGGAGGCGGCGGGGCCCCGGGCGCATACGGACCCGGCGGATACTGGCCGGGCGCATACGGGCCCGGCGGATACTGGCCGGGCACGTACGGGCCCGGCGTCGGCGGGCCGGGCGGCGGAGAAACCAGCGCGCCGGGTGGCGGCGCCAAGGGCCCGGCCGGCTGCGGTGCAATCCCCTGCCCCGGCGGCGGCAACATCGGCCCGGACGGCGGCACCGCTGCCACCCCGGGGGGCGGCGGAAGCTGCGGCTCCGCACCCATCTGCCCCAAGGCCGTGGAAGAACCCAACACCACGACAAGCCACAAGAGATAAAGGCCGTGCCAGTTCATAGTCATTGAAAAAGGGAGTCTTGCCCAAAAGGCTGACGAGGGTGTTCTAATGTGCCGGACCCAAGATACCGGTTCTCGTCTCGGGGGCTGGCGGCAGCCGGGTGTTCCAGGCCGCCGGACGCAGAGGGCGTCCCGCCGCTGGGCAGCGGAATTGCAACCACCTTCCCTGCGCGTGGCACGGAAATCTCCCGGCATTCAGCCGGGTAGCAGACCTTGGCCCCCGACAAGGTCGCCGTGACGTAAGCCTGGTTCTTGGACTGCGGATTGACCATGAACTTCTTGCCGGTCTCGTGGAAGGTCACTGAGCCGGAGCCGTCGGTGATCCGCGATTCGACCGGAGACATGGCATCCTGCAGGAAGAACGGGACCGGGTCGAGTTTCAGGCTCCCTACGAGCCGTTCCACCTTCACCCCTTCCAGAGGCTGCCCGGACTGGTCCACCACCTGGAACGTCTGCAACCGCGCGCAGCCCGACAGGAGCAATGGCACGAACAGCCCTGAGACGAGTGGACGCATACGGCGGAATCCGCCTTGTCGGAGGAGATCGCAAGAGGGCGGGAGAATAGAGAATTCCGCGTCGCGGGTCAAGGGCAACCGAGGCGACAAACACAGGTTGTGCCACCCCGGGGGGGGGCCCGCCCGCTAAACGACACCCAGGCACTTCCCGCGAGTCACGTCGCCCGCAGCTCGGCCCCAAATTCCTCCCGGCAGGCGGCGACAATGCGGTTGCGGACCTCATCGGCCTGGGGGTTCGTGAGCGTGCCTTCCTGCCAACGGAGGGTTAGGGTGAACAGAAGGCTTTTCTTATCCGGCCCGAGCCGCCGGGAATCGCGATAGGTATCGCGATAGTCGAGGCTTTCCAACTCCGGCCCGGCACTCCGGCGGACGGTGGCGGCGACCCGCGCCCAGCGGACGGCCTCGGGGACGACGAGGTTCACGTCGCGGGCGACAGCCGGGAATGGCGAGAGCGGGGCATAGGGCGGCACGAGGTCGGCGGCGGCCACCAGCGACGCGAGCTTCACCTCCGCCACGGTGGTCGGCCCGCGCAGGTCGAACCTCTTGAGTCCCTCGGGCCGCACCGCGCCGACGTAGCCGAGCACCTGGCCGCTTAGGAGCAGCCGGCAGGAGGCCGCCGGATCCAGGAGATCGAGGCCGGACGGCTCGGCCTCGATCACGGCACTGCGGTTCAGGGCGGCCGCCACGGCCTCGACCACGCCCCGCACCGCGGCGTAGTCGCCCCGGCTGGTGAGGCCCAACATCCACTGCTCGTCCGGCAGACCGGGTACCCGCTGATGGGTGGCCGGCAGGTAGACCCTGGCGATCTCGAACAGCTCGATTTCCGGGTTGGCCAGGGCCTCGTTGGTCCGCCGCGCGGCCAGGAGGCTCGGGATGAGGCTCGTCCGCAGCCGGTCGGCCCCGCGGATGACCGGCGTCAGGCTCCGCAGGGGCTCCGCATCGGTCCAGGGCCGGATGGCCCGGGCGGAGGCCTCGTCGACCACGCTGGGGGTGATGGCCTCGTCGAAGCCGGCGGCCACCAGCACGTGACGGACCTTCTCCATCACGCGGTCCTCGCGGAGCCGCGCGGAGGGGGCCATCGGCACGCCGGCGTCCTCGGGGATCTGGTCATAGCCGTGGATGCGGGCGACTTCCTCCACCAGGTCGATCTCCCGCGTCAGGTCCCGCCGCCAACTCGGTGGGATGACCACTAGGTCCCCCTCTCCCGCTGGGAGCGACCCTGCTTCGCATGGTACCCGGGGATGAGGGCGCGCTCGCGCCAGCGCACCCTCACCCCCGGCCCCGCCCTCACCCCCGGGTACCCACTCGTGGGTGCCTCTCCCGGAGGGAGAGGGGAGTACGGAGTTGCCCAGGGCCAGGAGGATCTTGCGGACCCGCTCCGGCTCGATCCGGATGCCGAGGATTCGCGGTAATTGCCCAAGCCGCAGGACGATGGGCTGCCGGGCTTCGGGCGGGCGGCCGACATCCACCACGCCGGCGGCCAGCTCGCCGCCGGCCGTTTCCAGGATCAGCTCGCAGCACCGCCGGCTGGCCCAATCGACCCCGGCCGGATCGACCCGCCGCTCGAACCGGTAGGACGAGGCACTGTGGAGGCCCAGCCGGCGGGCGGTCGTGCGGATGGACACCGGGTCGAACTCGGCCGCCTCGACCAGCACGTCGCGGGTCGAGGGGGAGACTTCCGTTTCCCAGCCACCCATCACGCCGCCGATAGCCACCGCCTGGCGGCCGTCGGCAATGACGCACGTCGTTTTGGGGTCCTCGAATTGATAGACCTTGTGGTCGATGGCTATGAGCGCCTCGCCACGGTGTGCAGCCGGCCGGCGGACAATGATCTCGGGGACGTTGCCCGGCCCCCAGAGCTTTGCGTAATCGAAGGTGTGCAGCGGCTGGCCGCACTCCATCATCACGTAGTTGGAGACGTCGACGACGTTGTTGATTGCGGGCACGCCGATCACCGCCAGCCGCTCCGCGAGCCAGGCGGGGCTTGGCCCGACCCGCACGCCGCGGACTACGCGGGCCGTGTAGCGCGGGCAGAGGTCCGGGCAGTCGATCCGCACGCGGACCAGATCAGCCACGCTTGTGCGGCCCTCGACGGGACGGGCCGCCGGAATCGCCAGCGGCAGGTCCCACAGCACGGCGACTTCCCGGGCGATGCCGACGTGCCCCAGGCAGTCGGGCCGGTTGCTCGTCACTTCCAGGTCGATCGCCAGGTCCTGGCCGACCCGCTGGGTCGACTCGTGGTTCAGGCCGGCCATCATCAGCCGCTCTTCGAGCTCGGCGACGCTCATCGCCAGCGGCACGTACTGCTCCAGCCAGTTCCAGGAGACGAGCATGGCAGGGGATTGACGGTTCTAGATTTCGGATTTTGGATCGGCCGCTTGCGGCTTCGCACGCACGCCGTCAGAACTGGTGCAGGAAACGGACGTCATTCTTGAAGAACTCGCGGATGTCGCTGACGTTGTGCCGGCGGGCGCAGATCCGCTCGATGCCCAATCCGAAGGCGAAGCCCGAGAACTCCTCCGGGTCGTAGCCGACGGCGCGGAACACGTTCGGGTCGACCATCCCCGCCCCGCCCATCTCGATCCAGCCGCCGTGCCAGCTCATGTCGACCTCGACGCTCGGCTCGGTGAAGGGGAAGAACGAGGGCCGGAAGCGGATGTGCACGTCGTCCTGGAAGAAGCTGCGGGCGAACAGCCGCAGCACGCTCTTCAGGTCGGCCATCGTCACCCGGCGGTCGACCAGCAGGCCCTCGATCTGGTGGAACATCGGGTAATGGGTGGCGTCGGCGTCGTCGGGGCGGTAGACGCGCCCCAGCGAGATGATCCGCACCGGCGGCGGTTTCCGTTCCATCACGCGGATCTGGACCGTGCTGGTCTGGCTCCGCAAGAGCATCGCCTGGTCCTGTGCCGCCTGCGGCGTCGCACCGGCCGCCTGCTGGGCCGCCGCCAGGTAGAAGTTGTCCAGCGGGTCGCGGGCCGGGTGCTCCAGGGGGATGTTCAGCGCATCGAAGTTGTGCCACTCGTCCTCCACCTCCGGACCGTAGGCCACCGTGAACCCGAGCCGGCCCATGATGTCCTTGAGGTCCTCGATGGTCCGGCTGATGGGATGGACGTGGCCCAAGCGCGGGCGGCGGCCGGGAACGGTCGGGTCGAAGAGCGCGGGGCCGGCTTGGGGACCGGCTGCGCGGGCCAGCCGGGCCTGGGCCGCCTCCAGGGCGGCTTCGATCTGGCGCTTGACCTCGTTGAACCGCTTGCCGGCGGTCGGGCGATCGGCCTGCGGGACGCCGGCGAGCCCTTTTTGCACCATCCGCAGCCGGCCGCTCTTCATGCCGAGAAACTGGATCCGCGCCGCCTCGACGGCCGCCGGGTCGCCGGCCGCCCCCAGTGCGGCGGTCGCCTCGCGGGCCAACGCATCCAGCTCTGCCAGATAATCCGCCAGTGCCATGGGAGGGGAGGTTCGTGCTCAGCCGCTGGCGGCACAAGGGGTCGCGACCGCCAGGGCTTCGCGGGCCGCCGCGACCACCTGGTCGAACGCCTCAACGTCCGCCACGGCCATGTCGGCCAGGATCTTGCGGTCCAGCTCTACTCCCGCGCGGTGCAATCCGCAAATGAAGTCGCTGTAGCGGAGTCCGCGCTCGCGAACCGCCGCGTTGATGCGGATGATCCACAGCTTGCGGAACTCGCGCTTGCGATTGCGGCGGTCGCGGTAGGCGAACGCGCCGGCGCGGACCAGCGTCTCCTGGGCGCTCCGCAACAGGCGGCGCCGCCCGCCGACGAACCCCTTGACCTTCTTAAAGAGACGTTTCTTGGCCCGATTACGGGGTACACCGCTGGTGGTTCTCATGGCTTTCTCAGTAGCTATAGGCTCCCAACGCCTTCTGGATCCGTTGGGTCTCGACGCCGTTGACGACGGCCGTTCCGCGGAGGTTCCGCTTCTGCTTGTGGGTCTTCCGCGTGGCCAAGTGGCTGGTGCCGGCGTGGCGGTGCTTGGCCTTTCCCTTGGCGGTCAGGCGGAATCGCTTCTTGGTCCCCTTGTGGGTCTTCATCTTCGGCATGGCAGGCAGTCACCTTGTTCGATGCGGGGCGAGGGAGAGATTCGTCATTATAAGGGCGGCGGCGGGTAGACGGGAAGGGGGGATTCCACGCAACCGCTCCGGAAAAAGCAACGGGGGCTGGCCGCTGCCCGCCCGTTGCGGTAAGCTACTATGGGTCCGGTGCCCGCTGCCGCCGGGGAGCGAACGTTTACGGGGCGGGCTTGCCGGCCGCTCGGGCTTGACCGCCGCGGAAATAGCGGACCGGCGGTGCCCGGCCCACTCGATGCCGACCCAGGAGGACGCCATGACAGTCGCGATGCCGGTCTTTGCCGCTGCTAACGGGTGGGGTAATATCCCCTTGATGATCCTGGGCGTGGCCCTCGTGCTGGGCCTGTTGCTGATCCTGGCGGTGGTCGTCGCCATGTACGGCCGAATCTGGATCCAGGCCTACGCCTCCCGCGCCAACGTATCGATCTGGAGCCTCATCGGCATGAGCTTCCGCCGCGTCAATGCGCGGATCGTGGTCCAGGGGAAGATCATGTCGATGCAGGCAGGCATCGGCACCGAGCGGGAGACGGGCGTGACCACCCGGCGGCTGGAGGCGCATTACCTGGCCGGCGGCGATGTGCTGAAAGTCATCCGCTCGATCATCGCCGCCCACCGGGCCGACATCGACCTGGACTTCGACCGGGCGGCAGCCATCGACCTGGCCGGCCGCGACCTCTTGGACGCCGTCCAGACCAGCGTCTACCCGAAAGTGATTGATTGCCCCGATCCCAAGCGGTCGGGGCGGGCCACCCTCAGCGCGATCGCCAAGAACGGGGTCGAGTTGAAGGTGCGGGCCCGGGTGACCGTCCGCACCAATCTCGAACAGCTTATCGGGGGGGCGACCGAGGAGACCATCATCGCCCGCGTCGGCGAGGGCATCATCACGGCCATCGGCGGGTCCGAGACGCACCTGGACGTGATGGAGAAGCCGGATCGCATTTCCAAGGCGGTGCTGGACCGGGGCCTGGACGCGCAGACGGCCTTCGAGATCGTCTCGATCGACATTGCCGACATCGACGTGGGCCAGAACATCGGGGCGCGGCTCCAGGCCGACCAGGCCGAGGCCGACATGCGGGTTGCCCGGGCGAAGGCCGAGGAGCGCAAAGCGATGGCCCTGGCCCGCGAACAGGAAATGAAGGCCCAGGTCGCCCGCAATCGTGCCCAAGTGGTGCTGGCCGAGGCCGAGGTCCCGTTGGCCCTGGCCAACGCCTTCCGCAAGGGCAACATGCAGGCGGTCGGCGGCGCCGCGTGAGGGCCTCGCGCGTCACGGTCCGAAGGGATCGGCAACGGCTGGGGCCGGCTTAGCGGCTTTCGCTGCGGGCTTCGCGTCCGGGGCCGGTTCTGCGGCGAACGGGTCCGCCCCGGCAGCCGGTTTTTTCGCCGCGGGCTTTGCATCCGGGGCCGGCTCCTCCGCGAAGGGATCGGCGGTGGGGGCGGCCTTCGCCTTCGGCTTGGCGGCCGGGACACTGCCGGAGGGCTCCTCACCGCCGGTCTTGGCGGGCGGATTGGCGGGGACGCCGGCGGCGAAGGGGTCGGCGCCCGCGGGCTCCGCTTTGGGTTTCGGGGGCACCGGGCCGGGGCCTACCGCCGGTGCCGGCTTGGCGGGGGTGCTGCCACCGGTCTCGCCCCCCGCGGCGGCGGCTCCCGCCGCGTGCAGCAACGCGTCCAAGACACCGGGCTTCCTTGCGGGACCCGACTTCGCAGGCGTGACGGCCGGCTTCGCAGGCGTGACGGCCGGCTTCTCGGGCGTTACGGCCGGCTTCACGGGCGTGGCGAAGGGGTCTTCCGTGCCGCCGGCCGGTTTGGCCGGCTCGGTCGCGGGCTTTACAGGGGTGGCGAAGGGGTCTTCCGTGCCGCCGACCGGCTTGGCCGGCTCGGTCGCAGGTTTCGTGGGGGTGCTGAAGGGGTCTTCCGTGCCGCCGACCGGCTTGGCCGCCGGTTTTTCGCCCGGCTGGGTTGCGGGCTTCTCCGGCCCTGGCTCGGGCTTGGCCGTTTCGGGGGCGGGGGTTTCCGGCAACACCTCGGGTTTGGCCGTTTCCGGGGCGGGCTTTGCAGGCCCAGGCTCCGGCTTGGCCGATTCCTCAGCCGGCTGCTTGGGGGCGGCCACGCCGCCGCTGAACGGGTCGCCGATCGGCTTGGCCGATTCGGCAGGCGCCCCGGCGGGTTTCTCCGGTGCGCGGCCTGCCTGGTCCTGCAAAAGCTGTTGCTCTTGCTTTTGGGTTTGTTCGTAGCGAGCCTTGCGCTGCTCTTCCGCCTTGCCCAGGGCGAGCATGCGGGCTTCGAGGCGGTACTGCTCGACGGCGGCCCGGTCCGGGCCCTGCACCCGCTCCAGCGCCTTGGCCACGTTGTAGGTGCGGTTCAAGTCACTCGATTCCAGCTTGGCGCCCTGCTGGAAATCGATCTCGGCGTCCTGCGGCCGCCCCAGGCGGAGGTAGGCCAGGCCGCGGAAGTAATAGCACCGCGGATCCTGCGAGTGGCCCTCGATGGCCGCACTGAGGAACTGATGGGCCCTCATGAAATCGTGGGCGAAGTAGGCGTGGACCCCGTTGCCGTACATCTGGCCCAGGACCCCATCCTGTGCTCTTAGGGCGGTACTCAGGACAAGCACCCACCCTCCCACGAGCAACATGGCGCTGCGTGACATGACCGATGACTCCTCTCTCTGCCTGCCAGGTCAGCCGACGACGGTAGCCCGTCGGCCCACGTAAAAAACAATCGGCGCTAAAGCTGATCCTAATTGTTCGCGCGCAAAATATCAAGTAACGTCCGCGACGGTGTGCGGCAAAATTTTCCGGCAATGCGGGGTGTGGTCCGCACCGGGCAGCATCGGGTGCCCTGCGTAGCATGGTCGGCATGGTGCCCGGTGCCGGCTGCATTGCCACGGCCGGAAAATCTTGCCGCCCACGTAAAACGTCGCATATACTGGCTTTATGACACAATCCGCGCGGGTGGGTTATTGACAGCTTTTCGGGGAGTGATAAATTAGCCCCAATTGTCGTGCGGTTCTGTCGTCTTCTTCTCTGAAAGGCGGCGCCATGCACGCATCGCTTCTGTCTTGGAAGCTTCGATTGGTCGTTGTCGATCTTCGCGGTCTCCTCCAGGGGGGGTAAGCGTAACCATATCAGGGATCGCGCGCTCCGCATGGAGCCCCTCGAAGTCCGTAAGCTGATGTCGCTGACCGCCCCCCTG
>Ga0187848_10001830_pt1 | contig 17528 bp, 17 predicted proteins | sample June2016WEW_4_40_FD_132424 | JGI IMG/M metagenome (GOLD analysis project Ga0187848, IMG submission 132424) | Peatland microbial communities from SPRUCE experiment site at the Marcell Experimental Forest, Minnesota, USA - June2016WEW_4_40 | ecosystem: Environmental > Terrestrial > Soil >... | reverse complement strand
GTTCGGCGAAAGCCCCGAAAGGAGACTACTTAGAGATTCGGCGTTTACGTTGAAGAGCGGGGAGTCTGAAAAGGCGCTCTTGGTAGCATTGGAAACAAGATCGCAAGCTAAAGTCCATGTTTGAGTATCGTTGGGTGAGGAGCCAAGCTGATAAGAAGAATCCATCAGGTCAGAAACTGAAAACCCCGCATTCCCAGTTGTCAAGTTTGTATAGCTTGTTTCTAAGAGGGTAATTGCATAGTTTCCAAGCGTTACATTTGAAGGCGATGATCCAAAGCTGTACAGTTGGTTGACAAGATTGGTTGGTGAAGCTCCTAAGGCAGATGAAAGTTCTGCAGGAATGCTTGATGTCATAGTTGAAATTGTCAAGTTTGCTACTGCGTCAGGTTGATTCCAAGTTGTAACGCTCAGGCCTGAGGCAACAGCGTGTATCATTTGGCTTGTCTGCGTATCAAGCTGTGGGTTGCTTAGGAATGCCGAGACTGACTGGTTTATTGCAAAGGCTTCGCGGTCGAGCAGTGTGGTGTTGTGTGGGAGGTTTTGGAAACTGGTATTCCAAATTTTGAAGAATGCTGAGTAGTAAGCGATGGATTGAGCGTCGCCTCCGAAATTAGAGGAGGCGCTGAACATGGTGGCGTTCGCCTCAATATTCGCAGAAATTGGATCAGGTGCGCTCTGATTGATTTCCTGCCAAATACCAACAAATGCAGCTGGCAAACCGTATATTAGTTGGGCTGTTTGGTTGATACCTGTTTGCAGCTGAAACAGGTTTGTGCTCAACTCTGATAGGTTGTCCTGCAAAGAATGTAGCCCCGAGTTAATTGTGATTATGTTGGATTGTAGACTTGCCGTCTGGCTAAGTATGCCATATACTGACGAATTAAGCAAGCTAGCCTCCAGCGAGTAAAGGTTTGTTTCTCCGGTGTAATTGCCGATGTCCTGATCTTTGGATATTGTGTCGTTGAGTGCAAGCACGTCCTGTTTTAGCGAGTCAGAATATACTGGAGCGCCTTGGATGACCACAAGGATGCTGTTGTCACTAGTGTTGGTTGATGATGGAAATTGAGCCTGCATTATATTAGCTGCTTTAACCGACATTGTATTGGCAGGCGCCCCAAACCCGCCAGTAAGATTATAGGAAACCGATGAAAAGAAGCTTGGGATAAAAACAAGCGAAAGCATTACAGCAACAACCCAAGCTATGATGACCCATCGGTACCGCCTCCGAATGAAATGGTTTAGCGAATCGAAATATGACCTTGGTATTTACATCAAGCTCCCTGTTAAACAACTCTAATGGTTAACCCTGCAATTACTAGTTATAGCATTTGCCGTTTGCGCCGCCTTTCTTAAGGATTTTCCATAATCCACCCATAAACCCCCAACGAACCATTAAATACAGGTCAAAAAAAGGAGCGCAACCATGAGCGATTGTCTGGGCAATGTGTTAAACGCCGTAGAAGTTTCCAAGCCCTATTTATGGATGTTTTGGGCTTTGGCAAGTGAAAAAATAGGCAAAAATTAAACGGTATAGCGTCCCAATAGCGGAAAAAAGTCCAAAAACGAGTGTTTTCCAAACAATAATGTGGTGCCGAGGGCCAGCTTGAAGCCGTCGTTTAAACCGTCGTTTCCTCGTGCGCGTAGCAGAAAACATCAAACGACAGACAAAGTAGACTCACCCACATACTTCAACACGTAATATCGGGACAAGGCGACGCGCTTTGATGATTTTTCTTGGTAGCTATCCTTATAGAATTTTCCCGTTTATTCTCTTCTTTTTTGCAGCAATTACAGCAAATGCAACACATACCATAGAGGCAACTAATGAAAAAGCGACCGCTTGGTTAGGAAACTCTGGAATTGTTGGAGAAGGTACAGGTGGGGATGGTTGAGGAACCGTAATTGCACCAAAAGCGTAAACGTTGTCGTCGTCTGAGCCAACGTAGACCACGCCGTTGGCAACCGCAGGAGAAGAATCCACAAGGTCAAGGGTCCCGTGAGTCCATACTGTACTGCCGCTTGTAGCGTTCAAAGCGTAAACGTTGTCGTCGTCTGAGCCAACGTAGACTATACCGTTGGCAACCGCCGGGGAAGACTCCACCTGGCTACTTGTGCTGTAGCCCCATATTTTGCTGCCTGTTGCGGCGTTTAAAGCGTAGACGTTGTAGTCTTCTGAGCCAATGTAGACTATTCCATTAGCAACGGCGGGACAAGAATCCACATAATTGCCTGTGGCGAAGTTCCATATTTTGCTGCCTGTTGCGGCGTTCAAAGCGTATAAGTTGTAGTCGTCTGAGCCAACGTAGACTATGTTGTTGACAACTGCAGGAGAGGAATCCACTTCGTCGCCGGTTGTATAACTCCATATTTTGCTACCTGTTGCGGCGTTCAAAGCGTAGACGTTGTCGTCTTCTGAGCCAACGTAGACTACACTATTAACAACCACGGGAGACGAAACCACGGAACTACCTGTGGTATAGCTCCATATTTTGGAGCCTGTTTCAGCATTTAAAGCGTACACTTTGTTGTCGTCAGATCCAACGTATACTATGTTGTTGACAACTGCAGGGGAAGACTCCACTTCGTCGCCGGTTGTATTACTCCATATTTTGGCACCGTTAGTAGCATTCAAAGCGTAAACCTTGTGGTCCTCTGAGCCAACGTAGACCACGCCGTTGGCAACCGCAGGAGAAGAATCCACAGCACCGCCGGTCTTGTAACTCCAGATGTATGCGCCGGTTGCAGCGTTCAAAGCGTAAACATAGTGGTCATCTGAGCCAACATAAACCACCCCGTTTATAACAGCAGGAGAAGAATAATCTACAGAATTGCCGGTCGTGTAGTTCCATAGGAGTTGGTTTGTGATTGGCGCTGTTGACGTGGAGTAGCCTGTGTGCGTTAGGTCATGATGGAATGTGGGCCACCAGTCCACGGTAGATTGCTGGGCTTTCACTTTTGGCGCGAAAGCTGAAAACATCGATAAACACAAAAGCCCTAGAAGGATCACGCTTAGTATTCTCTTCATTTTCGTCCATCCTCAAGAAATTGCGGTTATCTTACTTACGTCAAAATGAAGCTTTTAAAATTTTCCATTTAGAAAACGCGAGTTGCCGCCAAGTTCGCGTAGCGCGGCGCAAATGGTTTCCCAAATTTATTAACGAATATATTGAAGAAATAGCAGACATCTTTTTTGCTTGATTGTGGGTGCGGTCTGCCTGTCGTCTGCTTTGAAGTACCCGAACTGGTAATTTAGGATGGACTTGCTGTTGCCTTTAATCCGCCGCCCGACGTACTAGTTATAAGAGAAACTTTACCGGTGAATCCGAGGAAAGTGCTTCAACACTTCACTCGTCTAACTCTGTAACCGTTGTCGTTGAGGGTCTCTGCGAGCGCCGCGCGCCTAAAAAGGCAAACCTAAATTGTTCATTTGTAAAAAATTAGAAAAATTAGCTTATTCGCAGCCTTAATGTAATTAAGAGGCTCAAAATAAGCTTAAATGGTGCCGAGGGCAGGGTTTGAACCTGCGACGACTCGGTCTTCAGCCGAGCGCTCTCCCGGGCTGAGCTACCTTGGCACCGTGCTCTGGGAGTGACCACATCCAAGAAATGAAGTGAAATGTTTTAAAGCTTTCTGAATTTGAATATGGCGCTATAGTTTAGTAATTAATTAGTGCAGGAAACCCATGAAGTGGATTAAGAAGTAGCCTATTAAGCCACAGCCTAAAAAGCACATTAACATTAGTAGTCCTTCTTGGTTAGGCGACAATTCGAAATTCAGCTTTTTTCTTAGCCTCATGTCTTGCACCACTATGCTGTTTGTTTTAGGAGGGGAAAGGTTTTATGAAGGGAAAATACGTATTTTCAATCCACAGCACACAGCGGGCCGTTAGTCTAGCTGGCTAGGACGTCGCCCTCACGCGGCGAAGATCACCGGTTCAAATCCGGTACGGCCCACTTCTATTATTCATAACTTGTGGATAGTAGTCTTGCTGTAGATTGATGTGTTTTTCCTAAAGCAATTAAGACCAAAACGGACTCTAGAAACACTCTAAATCTAACTTTGTAAAATTGACCATAAATATCACTAACCAAAATTGTTATCGCTCATTATTTTGAAAAAGAATATTATTTTAGGTTATTTATGCATAAAAACCTGTTTTCGCTCTTGAAGCCGTTTTTCTGGCTATAGCTTTGGTTACACCGCCTGTTCTTTTAACATTGCAGGCAGACAAAGACTTTAACAATTATGTTGACGCAAGAAACAATCTGGTATAATAACAAGCTGCAATGCGACAAACTAGATCTATACGATGCACGAACATCTCCAGACAACCTTTTCGCTAATAGTGATAATTGAAGCAATCTTTGTAACCCTCTTCGCAATGAATATTTGGTTTGGCATAAAGCACATTCATCCATACTATTAAATCAAAAAGCACCTAGCTACTTCTAAACAAAAAAAAGTTGCTCAGGGCTAACCTTGAAAAAAAGAGTAAGTTACAAATCCAAACTATAATGTAATTTTTGGCTGTTGTGTATGTACAGTCACAAATTTTAAAAAGCAGTTAACTGTCAATGTCTTTATCGTAGTTACCAGATTTTGAGGAGGTGTAATTTGTGCCTGAAACATCGATTAATATAACAGAGAAATTACAGAAGATCGGTCAAACTGCTCAAGACTACAAGGATGCAATTGTTGATTAATTCAAAGGCATGGAAGTCGAAGTAAAGGATTGGAACTTTGCAGTTGGGAAATCTGACAAGGAATACACGGTTGAGGTTAATCTTAAGCTTGGCATACGGTCAAAAAAACCTTGAGCAAAAATGCTTCGGGTAACCCGTAAAAATCATGAACCTTTTCTTTAAGAAGTATGTTTAACTTTTTTAGTAAAATCGACTTAGTACAGAAGTTGTTGTTAGTTTTTGATGATTATGACGTAGGCTCTTTCCAACTCTACGCTTTCGTTTATTGTTAGGTCGCCTGTTCTGACTTCGATTTGAACCTAAGGTGGCTAAGGCAAGTTCTCCAACGTAATTGGCAAAAGCCACAAAACTTATCTCATAATTAGCGAGTAATATCTGGCAGAGGTAGAAGTTGAGTAGATGGATAATTTTGTTCCTGTTTTAGAAGAAAAAGAGCTACAAGAAGGCACAATGAAACTTGTGTCGATTGAAGGTTCTCAAGTTTTACTGATTAAGCAATATGGTAAAATTTTCGCTATCGATAACCGCTGTCCACACATGGGTTGTGCTTTTTCAGGCGGCACCCTTGAGGGCTTCTTAATAGTTTGTCCCTGTCATGATTGGCGCTTTGATTTAAGAACAGGTGAGTACCAAGATGAACCATCCATTAAGTTAACAAAGTATGATTTGAAAATTAAGTCAAGAAAGATTTGGATACAGCTCGAAGAAGAAACATAATCGTACTCTGACCATCTACTTGCGTTTATAATATGCCATTTGAAATAGCTTTAATTCTTTAGACATGAAATAGCGGCGTTTTTGAAGGTATATTCTTTGCAAAAATCCCAGAATACCTCACACGTTTTAAGAAGAGTTCTTTTTGGTCTTACCATGTAAAGTTTTCTTTGCTTTTTTGCTTCTTCAATTTTAATTATTTTTGCTAGGCCTGCTGCTTGGGCTTTTTTCGCAGCGATTGAAGAAATTATGCTTATGCCTCTTCCTTCTGAAACGGCTGTTATTACTGATTCTGTGCTTCCCAACTCTAATGCTAGCTTTAATTGCGATATTGAGACGCCATTGTTTTCAAACAGTTTCTCTATTTCCGTTCTAGTTCCAGATGTTTCTTCCCGATTAATGAAGGGGTACTTTTTGATTTCATTTAGCTTGACTGATTTATGATTGGCTAATTCGTGATTGCACGGTACAATTAGCACCAGCTCTTCTTCGCCTATTTGGACAGCATCGAATTTTTCCTCGTATCCCAATACAGTTCCCACTGCTGCAAAATCTGCATCGTTGGTTTGTAGACTTTGAAGACTTGTTATGCTGTCCTGCGCTTTTATTTTGAATCTGACGTCAGGGTGCTTTTTTTGGAATTCAGCGATTAAGCCGGGAATTATATGTTCTTCTGGTATTGTGCTTGCGACAATCTTTATTGTTCCTGCCAAATTGTGTTTGGCTGAGGATATTTTTGTTTTAGCATTTTGGGCTTCTTCGAGAATTTTTTCTATGCCTTCCTTCAGGGTTGCCCCTGCTTCGGTGACTTCAACACCGCTGGCTGTGCGCTTGAATAGTTCAGCGTCAAAGTATTCTTCTAATGCGGCTATATGATGGCTTACTGTGCCTTGGCTTGTTCCAAGTTCTTTGGCTGCTGTTGAGAAGCTGTGTGTTCTGGCTACTGTGAGGAACGTTTTGAGATAATCGAACCTTATGGTTTCCATGCGCTCAATAGAACTCCATCATTTGCTTTGTTAGTAATGTTTCTGTGGAATGTTTATATGTTATTTGTTTTTGTTTTAGAAAACGCTTATATTAGTTTTTTGAATAAATATTATCAGGAAAATTGAGGTTGAATGATATGGTAACATTCACTTTAATAATATATGAAGCTCCATACGCAAAAGAACGGGCACTCTCAACACTACGATTCGCATGGACCTGCGACGTAGAAGGCCACAAAGTAAGAATTTGGCTGTTTGAAAACGGCGTTTACCTTGCTAAGAAAGGTCAAAAACCTGCTCAAGGCTTAACCAATTACGGTCAAATGCTAGAAGACTTAATGAAAGGCGGCACTGAAGTGAAAGCCTGCGTTGTCTGCGTAGACGCCCGTGGCTTAACCCAAGCGGATTTGATTGATGGAGTTAAAATTGCGACTGTTCATGAGCTTGTTGAGTGGACAGTCAATAGTGACAAAGTAATAGTATTCTAGAGGCTTTATTTGGACTTTGAGAAATTAGATGTCAAGGGAAAAATGTGTCCCATCCCCGTAGCGTTTACTAAGCGTAAGCTCGAAAGTATGGCTTCTGGGCAGTTGTTGGAGGTTGTTGGTGAGGGGGTATTGGAGTTTGATAATATTCAGCGTTGGGTAAAAAATAATGGGCATGAAGTGGTTGAAACATCCAAATCAGAGAATGAGTTTCGAATAATCATAAAAAAACATTAAGCCTATATGCGAAAGTTGAGTTTAGGAGGAAATGAGAAGTTTGGGTTATAGGTTAACTAAAGTTGTTCCCGTGCATGGTTGCAGTTGCAAACTTCCACAGTACCAGCTAGGCGAATTGTTGGATAAATCAGGTTTGACGACTGATTTCGGCGAGGATGTGTTAGCTGGTCCTTGGGAGAACTCCAGCGTAGTAAAAATCGCCGATGGAATTGCTGTCTTGAATACTCTCGATTTTTTCACGCCCATGGTTGATGAACCTGAAATTCAAGGCAGAATTGCAGGAAGCAACGTAACAAGTGACATTTACGCTTTGGCGGTTACCAAGATTGTTAGTGTTTTGTCAATTATGGCGTACCCAGAGAATATGCCTGACGAGTTAGCTGTAGGCATGTTGAATGGTTTCGGTTACTTTTGCCGCGAAATGGGGGCACCTGTTGTTGGTGGTCACACGATTCGGAACCCTTGGCCAATTATTGGCGGCGCCGCAACTGGCGTTGTTGACCCAGAAAAAATCGTTTACACACGTGGAGCCAAGGTTGGTGACCGCTTGTTTTTGACTAAGCCGCTTGGGATTGCGCCTGCAATGGCTGCATACAGGCTGAGGAAAGAGGATGAAGGACAAGAATTACTCAAAGAGGTTCCAGAAGAACTAGTTGAAGCGGCTGTTAACGAAGCTATTAATGGAATGACGAGCTCGAACAAGCCGGTTGCTGAAGCGATGCAGAGAGTTCCAGTTCATGCCGCAACTGACGTGACGGGTTTTGGTCTTAAAGGTCATGCCGCAAACATGGCGGTTCTGGGTAAAGTTGACATCGTAATTGATCAGTTGGCAGTGATTTGTGGGACGCCAGTGTTGGCTGAGCTTTTTGGTTATCCGTTGTTGACTGGTGAAGCAAAAGAAACTGCAGGTGGAATGCTTATCGCATTAGCTAAAGAAGATACGGATGCTTTGCTGGATGAGTTAGACAAGCGTAAGGTTAGGCATTTTGAAGTAGGTTATGTAACTAGAGGCAATGGAAACGTTAACGTTCTAAAAAACGCAAAAGTTATAGAAGCGTAAGTCTGCTCCCTCAATTTTAGACCCAAATAAACATTCTTTAACCGATATTAATTAAATGTAATTGATTTTTTGTTAGCGGATTGGGCTTCGTGGAATCGCTAAACTTAATTCTTCATAGGTCCATAAGTAACCAATGGTGGCTAGTTGTTGGGTCCTCTTGGCTATAAGATCAAGCTTTGGATGATTAACGAAAAGAAAGAAGCAGTCTTCGGCGACGGTTTAGCTGAATTGATAGAAGAGATTGATAAGTATCACTCGATATTGGCTGCAACAGAGCATATGGGCATGTCTTATCGGTATGCGTTGCACCGAATTACCTTGGCAGAGGAACGGCTTGGGCAACTGCTGGTTATACGAGTGCGTGGCGGAGCAAAAGGTGGTGGGTCTTCGGAAGTTACTGATTTTGGCAGGAATTTAGCTAAGCGATACCGGAGTGCTCAAACAGAGCTTAGCAGAATACTGGAAAAAATGCCCTGAGCTGATTGTGATAGTTATTAGGCGATGTTTTGTTTAAGTGAGGTTGCCGATTTATCGTTTATTTTTGTTTTAAGGTGTTTTTTGGATTAGTATTGTTTTCAAGAAATGTTTATAATGTTCGATATTACTGATTGATAATATCGAGTGATGAAAAATGGACAGGAAATATGTTGCTATAACATTAGTAGTCATAATAATAGTAGCTTCAGCAGCAGGCTACTTAGCATACAACGGAATATTCTCCTCCAAGACAACGCTTAGAGTTTTCATAGCATCGAGCTTAGATTACGTCGTTGCCAACATGACTCAAGCATTCGACAAAGCAAACAACTGCAACATAGTAGTTAACTCTGCCTCATCAAGCACATTATACACACAAATCATTGAGGGCTCACCATGCGACGTTTTCATGTCCGCCAACTTCAAATGGGACAACCAACTCAACTCCTCAAGTAATCTATACGGCAACAGTTACACAAACTTCACCACAAACTCACTAATAGTGGTACTGCCTAAAAGCAACCTGGACAACATAACCTCGCTCTTAGACTTAATCCACCCTGGCGTAAAAATCGTCATAGCAGAAGAATCAGTTCCTGCAGGAGAATACACCAACGATACCTTATTTACAATTGACGCAACTTGGGGAAACGCAAGCAACCCCCTGTACCAAGGACCCCAATGGCAAGACTACAGCACAAAGTTTCTAGCAAATGTCGTCTCCTACGAAGATTCCGATGAGAGTGTTGTCGGCCAGGTCTCGCTTGGGTTAGGCACAGCTGACGCTGGTGTAGTGTTCGTCTCTGATTCGACCTATGGCGCAATGACAGGCTCCCAACTCCAGTACATCCAGATACCCTCAGCCATAAACACCCAAGGCACCTATGGCATAGCAGTCATAAAAGGCACCAGCAACGCCGACTTAGCAACCAAATTCATGAACTACTGGACATCCAGGATCGGCCAGAACCTTCTAAAGACATTCGGATTTGGAACATAAGGCAAATTAGATATGCACATTTATTTTCCAACACTTTTTATCTTTACAGTAAATCCTAATAGCTTTAAAATGGTGTTAAGAACTGAAACGCCCAAACTTTAACCGTGTCTCAAACAACCTCGTACTCGTAGCCATAGGTATCATCATTTTAGTGTTTGTATTGTTCATTTCTCTCCCTATCTTAGCAGTATTTTTAAGACTTAACCCAAGCCAAGCTTCGTCGCAACTGCAAAATCCCCAAATACTTAACGCCATATTCTTGGGGCTGCTGACATCTGTGGCAGCTACTGTGGCTTCTTTCATTTTCGCCGTGCCCACCGCTTACGTGCTGGCGACAAGAAAGTTCCCAGGGAAAGCTGTTCTTGATACCTTAATGGATATTCCTATGGTTCTTCCGCCAGCCGTAGCCGGTGTCGCGTTGCTTCTGGCTTTTGCACCAAGGGGACTTTTAGGTCCCCTGCTGAATGTTCTGGGCTTAACTTTGCCGGGCAGCACCATAGCCGTTGTTTTGGCTCAAATGTTCGTGGCTTCTCCCTTCGTTTTGCGGTCCGCAAAATCGGCCTTTGAACAAGTTAACCCTGACCTCATCAATAGTGCAAAAATCTTAAGTGATTCACGTCTCAGAGTCTTTTTCACGGTTACCCTACCACTTTGCACACGCCAAATCTTAACAGGCGTCATGATGACTTGGGCGCGGTCTATGGGCGAGTTCGGTGCAACCCTCATGTTCGCAGGAAACCTCCCAGGAATAACTCAAACCATGCCTCTGGCGATTTACATGCTCCTCTCGGAGAACCCGTTCGCAGCTACCGTGCTCTCCGCTATAATGATTATCTTCTCATTCTCTATTCTTATTGTCGTAAAATTGTTGCAACAGAAGAAGTATGGTGGCAAAAATGATTAAGCTTGAATCAGTCACGAAATCCTTCGGGGAAAAAGCAGTTCTGAACGAGCTCTGCTTGGATGTGAAAAAGAACGAAATTCTTTCTTTACTAGGGCCTAATGGTTGCGGAAAAACCACCACCCTCAACGTAATTTCTGGTTTATCCCGACCTGACAAAGGCAACATCTTCATAGATGGGGTGCTTGTCGAGGGGAAATCAGGAGGAGACAAAACGGTTCATTTGGCGCCTTACGACCGCAAAGTAGGGTACGTTTTCCAAACCATGACGCTTTTTCCACATATGCGAGTACGCGACAACGTGGCCTACGGATTAAAAGCCAAGCATCTGTCTAAACAGGATGTGGAGGCTAAAACTCGTTCGCTTCTTGACTTTGTGGGCATGCGCGAATACGCTGAGTATTTTCCTCACCAAATCAGTGGAGGCCAAAAACAGCGGATAGAACTAGCTAGGTCTCTTGCTACAGATCCAGAAGTGCTGCTTTTAGATGAACCTGTCTCTGCAGTGGACCCACAACTTAGAGAATCCTTCCGACTTGAACTAAAGAACTACCTGCGAGTCCTCGAAATTACGGCTGTATACGTTACTCACAATTTGTCTGAAGCGTTCATAATGTCAGACAGAATAGCAGTGATGGGCAATAGTCGTATAGAACAAATAGGTAGCAAAACTGATGTTTTTGATAAGCCTGGTTCAGAGTATGTGGCACAGTTTCTCGGAATTAACGAGTACAAGGGCAAGGCTGTTAAAGCTCATGCCGAGGTCCTGGAGATCGAAGTAAACGGCGTATCACTCTTAGCGTCTTCAGCGCCTAATTTAGTTGGAAAAAACGTCATAGTCACAATAAAACCTGAAAATATCATGCTATCAATGAATAAATCGGACTATTTGGATTTTAAAGGTGATTCAGGCAACAGTATTGAGGGGGTCATAACTGAGATGGTACAAATGAGGTCGTCCGCCCAAGTTACTGTGGATGCAGGATTTCTGATAAAAACAAGGATTCCCCTAAGTTCCATTAAAAATTTAGGCTTAAGCATAGGGGACAAAGTAAACGTGATTTTTCGCTCCGACTCATTAAACGTATTTACGGACAACAACAATGAATAACTCGGGTTTATAACAAAAATAGATTAGCAAATCAGCACAAGCAAAACTTAGAAAAGACCTAAGCGTTATTCAAAGAAACCCCAAAATCAAGCGTTCATTTACGAACCATGTTGTATTGCGTACAGTGCGGCGTCTAAGATTAAACCATTCGTGTCACTGCCAACCCCTGAAATTAAATGTCCAGTATTATCCGCCCCGTCAGAGTAACCGTTTGTAGGATTAGGAAGAACTTTTTCAAGGTAAACAACCGTGTTGCGGGCAAATGTTGTATTGTAGAGAGCTAAGAAACTAAATGCTACTTTATTGTAAATAACTGCATTTCCTGCATACGCGGCGCCCCTAGATGTAGTTATTTTCCAAGTACTCCCATCAGACGCAACCACCCACTCATATATGTAATCGTTTAAGAAGCCGCTTCCTTCACTAAAAGCCACATAATGCCCTGTCGCGTCATAGTAGGCTTCATGTGCCAAATAAACCTGATTCATTAAACCCATCAATTGAGAATTATTATTGTTAAGTTCAAAAACTGAACAAAGCAACGGGTCACAAGAAATTGGAGCATCAGGCAATGTAACATTATAAGCTGTAACGGTAGAAGAATTAAATATGTTATTCATTATTTGATTCGGAACATCACCGAGTTGTTGCGGCCAAAAACTTGCATAACCGCTATCAATATAGTAAGCATAAATACTGTTTGAACTATCGTCACCCTCACGGCTAGGTACTAAAGCAGCGTAGTTTGATCTATTTCCATATGTATTGTAAACAAAGTTATCTATAGGTTGTTTCCAGCCTGGGTTATAAGCTATAAGACGGTTAAGAGCAACAAACAACCTTCCAGTATCAACAACATCAGCGGTTTCGTTACTTGAAAGTGAACTATCGCTTTTTCCAGTTGTAGCATCGTAGAACTGGAACGGATAACCAGCAGCATTAAGAGGTCGGTTTTCCAAGAACGTTAAAATCTTATCTATTCTTGCATCAGAGCCCCAAGCGCCACCAGCACCTATTAAACCTAATTCCTGCGCGTCAATAACGGCTTGGATATAAACACCTAAATCCCAATCAGTAAAACCGCGAAAACTTGAACCTCCAGCGTAAGGAAGCCCAGTATTAGAATCAACACCTACACCAGGTTGGAAATATGCCCAAGCATTCGCCGCCACATCTCTCCAAACAGTACTGTTGATAGTTTGAGCAGACTCAATTAAACCAGGCGACTTAGACCCAACAAGAGCTTGCTTTGCAGCGCCAGTTATTCCGCTGAACCACTTCGCTAAACCTGAAAGTGAGGACTCACTTTGTCTGGGCAAAAAAGCAAACAGAGAAACTAACAAAACGGCTATAATCGCAAACGCTATCAAGCATTTTGTATTCCTGCTAAAACGCCAACGACCCTGCCTCAAAAAACCGCGGTTGCCTCCAGCTTGAACGGAAGCTTCTAAAGAAACAAGCCTAAGGCATCGAAGAGAGCGAATTTCTTTATTAACTAACCTTAGCGTCATCAGATGGCCAACTTGGGTTTTATCTTTGTGAGTGGTAAGTCCCTTCTTCATAGAGTTAATTGCGTATGTGTGGAAACAATGTTAAGATGGATAAGCCAAGGTTTAATTTAAATAGTAACTAATTTTCTGGTGAATATTTGGATTGTTCGTTCGAAGTTAGCTAATACGTTATTGCTTTTCGCTCAACTAAATCAGCAATTTCCCTAGCTTGCGTTAAGCTCTTAAACACTGGAACCTTAAATCCCGCAGTTTTCCGCAATTCCTCTTCAGACTCCACAATTAAGCCTGTAATTGCGACGGTTAAGCTGTCTAAGTAGTCCTTTGTTTCGTCGGCGGTTTTTGCTGCAATTATCTTGGGAAGCGCTCTTTCTGTTTCGAAGCCCTCCAGAATAACGTAATCCAATCCTTTAGAATATGGTAAAATCTCTTTAACGCTGAGCCGTTTTTTTATAAATAGGACGGTTTCTTTCCGTGGAACTGCCACTATAATTTCCGCTCCTGCATCGCTGTACCTGTCGGTTTCAGTGGCAAGAGTGTCCAAAGTTTGGACGCGAACCATCTCTTTGATTGTTCCAACATGATAACCTTGACGTTTAAGCTCCGATATTAAATGTTCAATCACCTTGGTTTTCCCCGAATATTTCCTTTCCACAACCGCTACAAGTTTTGTCAGACTAATGCACCTTAACCATTCTGATTTGTAAGCGAGATATATTTGTGATAACTCTGCAAGATTAACTTTCAAAGCTGAAAAGGGTAGTTATTAGTTTGAAGTAAATGGATGCAACTTGATAGTTGGCAGGAGCAACTGATGCACAAGCAATAAACCAAACAATTACGATTGCATTAACAAAGCTGATAATTTAAAAATGTGGAATAAATATGGCTTATTTGCGTGAAGAAAAGGAAAAACTTGAAGTCTCATATCCCCTTAACGCGATTTGGGAAGCTATTCCGAAAGTGGTCGCTAAGGTTGGTTGGACAATAGAAGAAGCAAACGAGGAGAAACATCATGTTAAAGTTAAAACTAAAGGTGCCTTCTTTTCCTACCCCTCTAAGCTCGTGATAGATTTGTCGATGGTGGATGAAAAGACCACGCAGCTGTCGATTGCTGGAGAAACTCCTGTGACCACGATTACTTCTGTGGCAGATTACGGCAGGACAAAAGAACGCATCGAAGTGTTTGTGGTAACACTTGCCAAGATTATGAGCGGCTAAAGCATTTTTATTCTAGTATTTGTGAGCGTTTGAATGCAATCCAAGCCACTGCCAGAAAGCCAACAGTGTATGCGCAGCCCACGACAACCGATATAGATGTTATCGAGCCTGTTGATTCAGTGTAGAGTAAGCCGCCGTTTGGCAGTGCCGTTTCGTTTACTGTTATAGCCGTCAGGTTTGTTTTATAGAAGGAAACGTGTGCCGAAGGATAAAGCGCATAATTGACTAGGTTCGTGCCTATGTTGTCTGTGCCGGCGTTTATCGAAGTAGCGTTTTGGCCAACCATTAGCGTTCCAGTAGCTCCTGTGCCAGGCAAATAATTAAGTGTCTGTGTAGGCCCAGAGTAGACTGTAACGAGTGGTCCTGCTATGAGTAGCGCAAGGAACAAGCCTATGGCTACTATGATTGTGACGATTGTGTTCTTTGATATAGTGCCCACTGCAAACAGTAGTCCCACCCAAATGAAAGTGCTAAGTAGGCTTCCTACTGCGATCAGCGGCATATATTGAAGGTTGTTCTGCGATCCGTAAACAGCCACTGACGCAATAGTGATGTAGCCATACAGTATAACGTATGAAGTAAGCAGAAGTACGAACGCTCCAAACAGTTTACCTAAGAATATCATTGTACGCGACACAGGCTTGCTCACCAGAGGCACGATGGTTCCACTTTCAAACTCGCTTGAAAAGCTGTTCATGGCGGTTCCGATGGCTAAGAGCAAGAATACGAATGCGTTGCCGCCGAACGTAATTGCATAGTCGGGGTTTTTTGTTATCGCTACACCTGTTATTCTGCTGCCGATAACTGGTACCAGCAGAACTAAGGTAGCGATGGCAAATACAACTATTATTATGCCGATGAACTTCTTCTTTCGGATGTTCCACAGCAATTCATACCGTACTATTGCCCAGAAGCGGCTGAACCAGCTTGGACGCTGCCTGTTTTGATTCACCATTTTGGTCACTGCGGTTTTCCTCCTTGCTCTTTGGTGACTAATTGAATGAATATATCTTCTAAATTGGCGTTTTTCTGGCTCATTCCCACAATTACTCCACCAGCGCCTGTTACCGCCCGGGAAACCTGTGGTCTAGTATCGCCATAAGTGTTTACTTGAACAAGTAGAGTATTGCCAGTTCTCCATGTACCCGAAACAATGGACAAGCTCTTGACAGCTGCAATAACTCCAGCAGAAAGGTCAACTAATTCAATATGTATCATGGCTGGTCCAAGTTGATGCGAAATGTTCTCCAGCCTATCAGAAGCCACTATTGATCCCACGTTGACTATGGTTACGTGGTCGCAGAGCTGCTCAACCTCAAAAAGCAAATGCGATGACAGAAAAACAGTCATGCCTTCTCTTGAAATAGTTTTAACTAGTTCCCGAACTTCCACCATGCCAACAGGGTCTAAACCAATGCTTGGCTCGTCTAAAACCACAAGTTCAGGATTGCTCAGCAATGCCTGAGCAATGCCGATGCGTTGCTGCATCCCCTTGCTATATTTTCCGATAAGGTCATTCTCTCTGCCTTTTAAGCCAACTAACTCGATTAGCTTGGGAATTCGGTCTGCTCTTTTCTGCTGCGACATCCCATACATGCGGCCGTAAATGTCAAGAAGTTCGGCGCCTTTGAGGTGCTTAGGGAACTTGGGCAGTTCAGACATATAACCGATGTTTAACCGTGAATCCGCATCGTCCACATGGACTTCTTGCCCCAGCACCTTAACTGAACCTGAGGAAGGTCTAAGTAAACCTACTATCATCTTTATGGTCGTTGTTTTTCCCGCGCCGTTTGGACCCAGAAAACCGTGAATTGTGTTTTTTTCGACTTTCAGGTTTAGCTTGTTTACTGCTGTTAGGGAACCGAAACATTTTGTTAGGTCAGTGGTTTCGATGGCGTAGGACAAGACCAGTACTTCCGTTAAATGCTTTTAGGAGATTTTCAGATATAAGCTTTAACTTGCCTGTTTTTCTCGGGGAACTAAGGTTTGGCTTTAACAGCTACGTCGCGGTACATCAACATAGCCATTACAAAGTACAGAATAAAAGCTAATATGAAACCGCCCGCCATCCCGTAGGAAATACCGTTAACGGTAAAATTTGAAGCAACAAAGCGTACGCCGTTTACGAAAGCCGACAACGCTGATATGTACCCTGTGATTGCTAGAACTTTGTAGATGTTACTTTTATGGATTACAAGCGCCAAATTTACTGCTCCAACAGCAATTATGACTATGTCAATACTGAAGTGACTTGTCAAAAGCAGGTTACCGCCCGTTACCACATAAACTATCGCATCCCCAAATGAACTGGAGTTGTTTGGAAAAGTTGTCATTGGAGTGACAACAAGCAGGTTAAGTGCCATTCCGACAAAGAATTGAGCTGTGAACAATCCGAAAAGTAGGAGCAGAGATGTTGATAGAGCTCCACGCTCAGTTTTAGCAACCAAAGTTACTTCACCTGTCTCAAATAGAGTAGAAAGTTATTTGAATTCTTCGGTCGATTGACTATTGCTTAGCGGTGTTGAATTGAATGACCAACAAACGTGAAGCAATCACTTACAAAGGCAGGAGCATAGGCATACTTGTTTTAACTTCTGCTCAAATGCTTATTGGAGCCATACATACCCTCTTCGGGGCTCTGCTTATTACGTTTGGCGCATCAATTTTACAGGTGACAGAAGCCTATAACGTTTACACCCTGGTTTTCGGCTTGTCAGTGCTAGTTTTTACCGTGTATGTTTGGCAGGGCAAAAAAGCAGGATGGATTGGGACTGTTGCAGCTTCTTTATTTGTAATTATTGCAGATACTTTATCGGTTTCGAATTTGCCGAGCATTCCTGGAATACCAAAGTTCGCAGCGGCAACCGAGGTTGCGTATAGCCTTGTGGTTGTGCTTTATCTGCTTCAAACTAATGTTAGGAAAAAATATTTGGGTTAATTGGACTAAACTTTCGGCTGTGGCTACATTGCTACAGTCACAACTATTTATAAAATGACTAAAGATTAAATTTACTATAAAGTATAGGGGTGTGCAGAATTTAAGCTGCCCCCGATCATGTTCTATTATGGAAGCCTGTGAGGTTGTCAGGCTTTTCGTCAACAAAGCGATAGTTCCAGCTGAGACT